>Ga0207419_1000181_pt1 | contig 50796 bp, 41 predicted proteins | sample ElkSloMetagenome_4_FD_184723 | JGI IMG/M metagenome (GOLD analysis project Ga0207419, IMG submission 184723) | Hot spring microbial communities from Elkhorn Slough, Monterey Bay, USA - MD2A (version 2) | ecosystem: Environmental > Aquatic > Marine > Intertidal zone > Estuary: Microbial mat ...
TCGTGGCTATTTAGAATGTGGACTAACCTCGGGAGTTGATTTGCCTGCAATGTCCAAAGTTTAACCGTGTGGTCTTCACTACCTGTTGCTAACATTTGACCATCGGGACTAAACGCCACAGTCTTCACTCCCCCTTGATGGGCCTCCAACGTGGCTAACAAAACACCGTTAACATCCCAAAGTTTAACGATTCCCCCCCGACTTGAGGCTGCTATCGTTTGACCATCGGGACTCAAAACGACATCCCAAACCTCTGTGTCAAAACCGTTGAGAGTTTTTAAGACAATCGGGGGATTCTTTGAGGACAGTTTCCACAATTTCACCGTTTTATCGGAACTCGCGGAAACCATCATTTGACTATCGGGACTGAAGGCAACAGCGTAAACCAAGTCTTGATGGTCTGTTAAAGTCGTGCGTAGCGTTCCGTCAGCATTCCAGAGTTTAATCGTTCTATCCCAACTCGCAGAAGCCAGGGTTTGACCATCGGGACTCAATGCGACCCCACTCACCTCAGCAGTATGACCTTTCAAGGTTGAACGTAAGCTGCCGTCTGGGTTCCAGAGTTTCACTGTTTTGTCACGACTGGCTGTGGCAATTGTCCGGCTATCCTGACTCCAGGTAACGCCCCAAACCTCATCATCAGAAACGTTCCACCGCGTCAGCAGGCTGTTGTGAAGTCTCCAGAGTCTCACCGTTTTGTCGCCACTGGCTGAAACCAGAGTGTGACCATCGGGACTAAACGCCACTTTCCAAACTTCATTGTCATGCCCTATCAGGGTTTTTTGCAAGCTGCCGTCGCGGTTCCAGAGTTTAATCGTTTGGTCGCCACTGGTTGAAGCTAAGGTCTGACCATCGGGACTGAACGCCACGGCATACACTTGATCATTATGCCCTATCAGGGTATTTTGCAAGCTGCCATCGCGGTTCCAGAGTTTGACAGTACCATCAAAACTCGCGGAGGCAATAGTTTGACCGTCGGGGCTGAAGGCAACTCCACAGACTCCCGCCCGATGGCTGTTGAGAGTCGTTTGTAAAATTGGGTTTTTGAGTGTCTTAATCGTCCAAAGTTTGAGGCTGTTATCTTCACTGGCGGATGCTAAAGTTTGACCATCGGGACTGAAAGCAACCCCTCGAACGGGGCCTTGATGACCTTTTAAAACACTAATTAAGCTGCCGTCAATATTCCACAATTTAACGGTTTTGTCTCGACTGGCTGAAGCAATAATTTGACCATCGGGGCTAAAAGCAACCGCATAAACTTCTGCATCATGGGCGTTTATTGTGGTTCGTAAACTGCCATCAATATTCCACAATTTAACGGTTTTGTCTCGACTGGCTGAAGCAATAGTTTGACCATCGGGGCTAAAAGCAACCGCATAAACTTCGAGTTGATGATCTTTTAAAGTGGTGTGTAAACTCCCGTCAATATTCCACAAATTCACCGTTTTATCGGAACTCGCTGACGTAATAGTTTGACCATCTGGACTGATGGCAACTTGCCAAACCCAATCTTGATGTCCGACTAAACGGTTAGATTCTACTACACCATAAAGGGATTGATTTAGAACTTGTTTTACTCTATTTTTTAGAGTGGGATTTTTTCCCGTGACTTGTTGTAATTTTTGCTGGGCGCGTAGGGCTTCAACTAACGCATCTAACTGATGATTTGAAGTAAATAAGGATTGAGAATATTGAGTAATTGCTCTGATTTCATTCGTCAGTGAATTTTGCCATTGTCCGACTGCAACTGTTGCTAAACTCACCGCTAAAAACAAACCTCCACTCAGTCCAGAAAGGGTGAATTGTCGGCGTCGCTTTTTTTGCTGAGTTTCCGTATTCCGCAAAGCGATACTTTTTTCAATAAAATATTGATCGCTTGAACTTAATTCTTGAGGACGTTGCTGTTGCCAATGTTCAGCCTCGGCTAGTAGTCTTCCCCGTAACAAAGCACCTGCATCATAATCGCTTTTTTCCCATTGATGAAATAAGGTGCGTAACTGTTCTTGCCAGGAGCGAAAGTCTCCATCCAATTTTATCCATTGTTCCAGTCGTTTCCAATTTTTAATCAGCGCTTCGTGAACAATTTCGATAGTTTCTTCTGCGGTAATTTCATTGCGGTTTGTTACTACTAAACGGGCAGAAGCGAGATGAGTAACAATATCCCAGTTTTCGGGATTAATTTCATCACCCGTAGCAATTCGACGACTAAAATCGGTTCCTTCTCCGGGTTGAACTAACTGTAAAAAGACTCGTTGTGTTCTGAGTTTATCGCTGAAATTGAGTTGATTATAGACTTCTTCTGCGTGTCGAGCGAGGGCTTTTTCTACGCCTCCAATTTCTTCATAGGCTTGATGGGTTAGCCAGCCTTGTTGTTGCTTCGGCCACAGTTCTGTTAAAGCAAATTCTAATAAGGGTAAACGTCCGGGTTCTAAGGTTGCTGCAATTAGTTTTTCGGTGAGTCCTGTTTCGAGTTTAACCTGCATTTTATCAGCAGGCTTTTCGATAACGGTTTGTAATTCTTCCCGACTCATTGGGCCGAGGTTATAAACTGAACCTTGCAAAGCATCACTCAAAGGCCGATAAGATAAAGCATAACTATAAAAATCAGCTCGTAATGTTAAAATCAGCGAGAAGCGAGGAACGAGACTGATGGCGGTTAAGATTGCGTCTAAAAAAGCTTGACGTTCCGCGTCGCTGGTTTGCGTATAAAGTTCTTCAAATTGATCAATAATTAAGGCAATTCTTCGATGCAGAAAGTTTTGAAGATAGCGATAGATAATTTCTGCTAAAGCGTGTTTATCTTGCTTGAGTTCAACGGCTAATTCGAGTTCGAGTAAACGATGATGATAGGGTTGATTTTGAGTTGTATTTTCTTGGGGTTTCCAGTGAATTGCCTGAACTAATGCAACGGCTAAAGCTTCAATTGGATTTTGACCCGGACGGATAGAAATAATTTGCCATTGTTGAGTGATATCTTGACGAAGTTGAGGCACTAATCCTGCAAATACTACGCTTGATTTTCCACTTCCACTCGCCCCAATTACAGCAACTAAAGGATTATTTTTAACCGCAGAAACTAAGGTTTCAGTAAAGGTTTCTCGCCCAAAAAATAAGTCTGCATCTTCTTCACTAAAGGCAAACAAACCCCGATAAGGACAAGGTGGACTTCCCCCTAATTGTAACCAAGTCGGAGCTTCAACGGAGGGATTTTGACAAATAATCGGTAAACCCGAGGCGCCGGGAAATTCATTTTCGAGAGTTTGGAGTTGAAAACGGGCTTGTTGAACTGAACGATAAAAAGAGAGTCGTTGAATGGCAAAGGTTTCTAAAAAATGCCTTAAAAATTCCTGGGCGACATAATTGGGTACGGGTTCGCGCATGACAATTACAGTCGGAATATGCAAATGTTCCAACGCTTTAGCGAGTCCTAAACCGTCGCAGGAATTGAAAATTGCTAGTTTTAATCCATTAAAAATGGCTTGCTGGAGAGTAGTTGAAAGTTCTTCTAAAGTGAGGTTATTATCTGTAGGATGGTCGTTGAGATAAATGCGCCCGGTTTGGCCAACGGTCACAGCAGGCTCCGTCGTTGTACGGCGGAGTAATCTGTGGCTTTTGGTTTGACTATGACCTGCAAAAAATAGAATATCCCAACCCTGACTATCTGCGAGATGTGTTTCAAATTCTTGACGAGTGGGATTGATTAAAAACTGCGGTTCTGCATCGCTTAAATTTTGCAACATTTTCCGCTCAGTTGTTAAGTCAATTCCTCGACTATTTCCAAAAACAGCTAAGATTCTAACGGCAGTTTTTGTAGAGTTAGCTTGAGAAGATGCAGGAATGCGATATTCCGGTTGACTCAGGGCGAGTTCTGCGAGGGGATAATCCTGAAAAAATTCCCAATTTTGCCACGGAAGGCGTCGTAAAATTTCGTCTGGTGTTTCAAGAATGACTCGAATTTCTTGAGTAGAGTCTAGATGAGAACGAAGCTGTTTTTCGAGGTGAGAAAAAGATTCGGATTTCAGCCAAGAATTGAGTTGGACTTGAAATTGATGATTTAAGTCTTCAAAACTGACTTGGGAAACATTTGTCACCCCTCCAAGTTCAATTTCAAAATCATCATCATCATCGTCTTCTTCATCGCTTAGAGAAAGTAAAGCATGACGCTGGCACAGACTTTGATAAACAATTTTCCAGCTTTGATAGAGTTCAATTAAGGCGGGTTCTGGCGGTAAACTGGCGACAAATTGTGCTAAAACAGAAGATGTTTGATTGCGAATTTGTACACAAATACTTGGAAAACCGACGTGTAAACTACCCATCCCCAACGACAACACAACCACTTGGCTGAGTTCAGATTTCAAATTCTTCTCTAATTCGGGTATCATTCCAACTGACCTCAATAGTAAATTTTTTTCCAGATTTTCCTTTAAAAGGATATAGTTGGATATAGTTGTCGTGGCTGCGGGAAGTTACTTCTTGAAAGATTTTACCTGCTTTTGATTGCAAAGTCAATTGCACAGAAGGTGGCAAATATTCATCTTTTCCAGTCGGGTGAAGTTGCACCAAAATCCGTCGTTTTTCATCTGGTTCTGGAGTGACTGTTACTAACATTATAAAGCGGCGACTATTTAACTGCATCCCCAAGTTAATCAGCTTTCCCCGTTTAATTTCTTCGGAGACACAACTAATTTCTTCAGAGACACAACGAGTTCCCAAAGCCAAATTTAGTTCAGGAGAAACTAAAGCTTCGAGGGGTTGCCAAGCCGACTCAAAAATATTCTGAAACCAATCAGAAATTTTGGCACAATTATTCCGTAAAATATTAGGCTGGATATTGGGCTGTAGAAAGTTACAGTAAAACAACAAATGATTCGGTTCAATATCAAATTCATCTAACGGAATTAAATAATCTATTTCTGATGATTTGAAGCGATAATTATCAGTAAATCTTAAAAGTTTTTCCTGAGAAATTGAACCTCTAAACAGCATTTCTTCTTCTTCTTCCATCACTTCAGCAACAATATAAAAATCAGCCAAGTGTTTGGGTTTCAAAAAAATCTCTTGAGGGAAAGAAATAAATTCATTGAGTACGTGTTCAACAGCAATAATACCAATCTTGAATTTTCCAAACTGAAAATGACCAATTTCTTCTTGGCTAGAATCAAGATTATGATGAATTTTTCCAGGAGACAAGCGTTCTGTAAACCATCGTTCTAAACCTAATAATGCTAAAGCATTTAAGTAAGTTTGCCATTGCTTTTCTTCCTCAATGATCGGATTACTTAAAACCATCGCCTGTTCAAAATCCTCACATTCTAGCGTGATAACTTCTGAGACAGTGAATTTTAAATCTTTTGTGGGGTTTTGATTTGTAAACATGACAAACTCCAATTAGCTAGATAAGTTGACTAAGATAAGCACGTAAATATTCAGCGTAAATACTCTTGAAAGAACGGTTTTTTCCAGTTCTCATTTCTTCAGAAGCATTCTGAAAAACCTCCTGATCTGCAAAAGCTTCAATTGCTTGTATGATTGTGTTTAAATAATCCGGTTTTGGCGGAATTGAAGTCAAACCCATTTCTTGAGCTTTTTTTAAGACTTCTTCCAAAAGATTTTGAACTGTCATCGTGCGAATTTTACTTAAAAGTTCACCCGGATTTAAAATTCTTCGGGTTTGATCCCAACTTGTCATTCCCAATACAGGAGCAATTTCTTTAAGGGACATTCCTTGATTATAATACAGTTGTAAGCCCGGAATAAATTGAGAAGCTTTCTCAGCATATTTTCGACTTTTTTTGAGTTGTTGAATCTTGTGCTGAACTTCTTTTTGAATAGCTTGGCTTAAAATTGCCCTCAGTTTTTGATGTAAAAACTCCACAATTTCTTGGTGTTCAATTTCAATTTTGGGTTTATACTCTTGTTGAAGATCAGAGCGAATTTCATACTGATTTTTGTCTTTGTTATAGACCTCTAAACATTCTCGGTTACTCCAAACTTCATATTGTCTGAGTTGTTTTGCAACTTGCTTGAGATCTTTAAACAGTTGTTCTTCACTACTAATTATTACCTCATGTTTTTGGAGTCTACTTAATATTTCTTGCAGTTGCTCAGAAGATGGATCAGGACATTTTTTGGCTCCTTTTGATTGTTGACGGCGATCGCGACGATAAACCTGATGAAAAGCTTCTACTAACAGGCGATCGCGAGTTGAAAGGGGTTCAAGTTGTTTAGAACGAGTTCGATTTAACAACGCCCAATCACTAATTTTTTTAAATCCATAATCAGATAAAAACTTCTTAATATCTGGATGTTGTTTCGTTTTAAAATAAACCCAATTTTTCAAACTCATTTTGGTGGGGTGATCAGCCTGAAAACTTTGTAAGATTTCCACCGAAAAAAATGGAAAAGTATTAGGCTTAAGACTCCCATCCTCTTGCAAAATAAATTGAGTTTTTTGATTGTCATCAAGGATAATCAAATGCTGACCATCATCATTGAGAACAAAAGGTAATAAATCTCGATACTTAAAACTGTGTCCTCCTCCAAATAAACGCTCAATTCTTTGACAAGCTCTTAAAATAGGTTCAGAAACGGCACAACGTAGGCAAAGTCCAGCTAAAGCACGAGTTTGCAAGTCTATTTGTATATTTTGAGCTTTGAAATAACTCAAAAGTAAGGTTTCAAAAGACTCTTTACACGAAGGTGAATGTTCTGATTTGAGCAGTAGTTGTTCCAAAAATTCATGTGCTAATGTAATCCCATCAGTTTGATATCCAACCTTTTCACTAGCTGGATGAATTCGGAACATCTTCCAATATCTCGACAAAACACCCATAAACACAGCATTTCTATTTAAACTCATTGAGGTAGATGTTTGGCGGTTCTGGTGTGAATAAGATGCTATAACACCCCGACCTTGAAAATCAGGCATAACTTAAGGTTTCCTGCAACAAAAGAATTACAAAGCGAGTTCAAATTTTGAGCTTCACTGACCTCCTCTCGGTTTCTAGACTGTATTTAATCTCTAGATGTCAGCCTTTGAAGCTGATGCAGTTTGGAAACACCTCTGCGCTATACCGCTCTGAGTCATCCGGTGAGTGATGAACCGATCAGCCCTTTTCGGAAATTGATCACTGCACTAACTCATCATCTCAATCTCTATCTAGCAGACGGTAGAAAGATTCAACGTTTTGCGACAACTTAGTGCATCCTCCCGATCTGGCGACAAGAAGATTGAGATATTATGAATATCCTATCGTCAATTCTCTCTTTTTTGAATGGGCATTTTCAACTTGCTGAGAAGGTTTTGACAACCCACTCACCTCCGAGTTCACTGGTTGAGTCACCCCAGAAAATTGAGGGAAAAATGATCCCAGACCCAAATAATCTTCAAGATCCCCCTTCAAGTTGAACCTGAAAATCTCTATTACCCTTGATTTTCGCCCATTTTTGCCAGTGATAATCTCAACGATTTGAGTCGTTATCCCGCCATAAAACCGCGTTTAAAGTGAACTTCATTCCTATACTTTAGAGAGATTAACTTCTCTACATCATTGATTTTTACTAGAATTTAGCTCGAGCATTTGATCCATTTCTGATCCGACTATAAGAAGGTAAAGTTATTCTTGATTTCCCAAAAATAGGCTAAAACGATTCAGCCTTTTCTACTGAACTTGATTGTTCAATTTCTTCTAAACCCCGAATATTATCTGCAATTTTCTTCACTAAACTCGCAGTAGGAACCGCTAATAGTAAACCCAAAACCCCGGCAACTTTGACACCAGTTAATAGAGAAACAATCACTAAAGCCGGATTGAGTCCCGTAATTCCGCCAATTAACCGAGGGGCGATCACATTCTCATTAATTTGACCAATAATCAAAGCAATGGCTAAAACTTTCAGCCCCAAAAAAACATCATGTAATGCCAATAAGGTACTAATGACTAAAACAGCAAAAGTTCCCCCAAAAGGAATTAAACTTAATGAACCAATTCCAAAGCCAAATAGTAACCAGAAGGGAATTTTAAAAATCAAGAACGCGAAGGATAACGCAATACTAAGAATCAACGCTAAAATCGCTTGTCCAGAGTAATAACCGCGAAAACTTTGTTGAATTATAAGCTGTATTTGATTGCCCCACTCTCTCGGTAGCCAGCTTATTAGTCCATCCCAGAGTTTCTCACCATTGAGAACTAAAAGAATTGTGAGTACAACCGTAACAATCAAATTCAAAGCACTATTAATCGTGTTTAAGGTTAAGTCAATAATTTCAGCCGTCAGAGATTTTAAAGTTCGAGAAAGTTGACTACTAATCTGAGCAGTCAAATCACTCAGATCCATCGGTAAATATTGAAGTACCGTCTGTTCATCAAGAGTATCCAACTGTTTTCGTCCTTCTTCTATCCAAGCGGGTAAACGATTCACAAATTCAATCAATTGTTGAAATACCAAAGGACTTAAAACAAAGACTAAAAATCCCAAAAATACAAGAGCCAGCAGAATCACTCCTGTAATTGCAAATCCTCGCGGTACGCCTCGCTGTTCTAAAAAAACAATTGGATATTCGAGTAAAAAGGCAATCAGACTTGCAGTTAATAAAATGCTGGGAACAGGCTGTAGATAGTTAAACAACAGTAAAATAAACCAAGCATTGATAAATAACAACGGAAAAGCTAAAGCCAGGTAAAACCAACGAGGTAGTTTTTGAGTTAAATTCATAGACCTGCACGATGATAGGGGTACTGAAGTGATATCTTAATCTTTCTTTTATCCATTTTGATCCTCAAAATTTGGGATGAAACTGATCTTGTCCAAACTTGCCCGTTATCCCATCGCTGAACTGCCCGTGTTACAATAGCTTTCGAGATTAGGCATAGGTTCTCGCTTCTGCTTTCAGTGCAAATCTGTTGTTCTGTTTGATTAAACAGAGCTTGACATCCGAAATCTCTCTACATTTTCAGTATGACTTTGGAGCTCATGTATGTCTATTTACGTTGGTAATCTCGCTTATGAGGTTACAGAGGAAGACTTGAAATCAGTATTTGCCGAATATGGTGCTGTACAGCGCGTGAGCATTCCTACTGACCGGGAAACAGGACGCCCTCGGGGTTTTGCATTCGTGGAAATGGGAGCAGAGTCCGAAGAAGATGCTGCTATCGAAGCTTTAGATGGGGCTGAATGGATGGGCCGCGACCTGAAGGTCAATAAAGCCAAACCCCGAGAAAATAAGGGTTCTTTTGGGGGGGGAAATCGTCAACGGGGTCGCTACTCCAATGATTATTGAGCTTTAAAATCTCAATTTTAACCCAATTCCTAATTTGATTAAATTTCAGGACAGGGAATATATTCTGTCCTGTTTTTATTAAATTGACTTCGATTTCTGGTTTGACCCCAACCCTTTTTGGATCATCAAACGTTAAGATTATCATTCCATATTAGTGTGGATTGTGGGAGGCTTCAAGATCAATGAAAGTTTTACTAATTTATCCCGTATTTCCAAAAACATTTTGGTCTTATGACAAAATTCTGGAGTTAGTGAACCGCCAGGTTTTATTGCCTCCTCTGGGACTGATTACAGTTGCCGCAATCTTACCTCAAGATTGGAATTTTACGTTGGTTGATCGCAATGTTCGAGAAGTGACTGAGGCTGAATGGGAAAGCGCAGATCTGGTCATTATCTCAGCAATGATCGTTCATAAAAGTGATTTAATCTATCAAGTCAAAGCGGCAAAACAACGGGGTAAATTAGTTGCTGTTGGCGGCCCTTATCCCACCTCTGTTCCTCAAGATGCTTTAGATGCTGGGGCTGATTTTCTCATTTTAGATGAGGGAGAAATGACGCTTCCTCTATTTTTAGAGGCTTTACAACGAGGCGAAACTTCGGGAGTATTTCGATCCGAAGAAAAACCCAATATTACGTTAACCCCCATTCCTCGTTATGACTTATTAGACCTCAGTGCTTATGATTCGATGTCAGTGCAGTTTTCGCGAGGATGTCCGTTTCAATGTGAGTTTTGTGACATTATTACTCTCTACGGTCGTAAACCCCGAACCAAATTACCCAGTCAACTTTTACAAGAATTAGATTGCCTCTACAAACTCGGTTGGCGTCGGGGAATATTTATGGTTGATGATAATTTTATTGGCAACAAACGCAATGTAAAATTGTTGTTAAAAGAACTCAAAGTTTGGCAAGCAGAGCATAGATATCCATTCCGATTTAATACCGAAGCATCTATTGATTTAGCCGCAGATGAAGAATTAATGGATTTGATGCTTCAATGTAACTTTGATGCCGTATTTTTGGGAATTGAAACCCCCGACGAAGACAGCTTAAAACTCACGAAAAAGTTTCAAAATACTCGCAGTTCTCTCAGCGATTCTATCGATAAAGTCATGCGGGTAGGATTGCGACCGATGGCTGGATTTATTATCGGGTTTGATGGCGAGAAACAAGGCGCAGGTGAGCGCGTAATTCAGTTTGTTGAACAAGCTGCAATTCCCACTGCTATGTTTGGGATGCTACAAGCGTTACCCAATACCGCATTATGGAATCGTTTAGAAACCGAAAATCGTTTACTGATTGACTCCAAACAAGATATCAATCAAACGACATTAATCAACTTTATTCCGACTCGTCCCATTGAAGAAATTGCTCAAGAATTTATCACAACATTTTGGACACTCTACGAACCTGAACGCTACTTAGATCGGGTTTATCGCTGTTTCTTGAAACTCGCTCCTTCTCCTTGCAAAGCCCCTTTTAAAACTCCCGAATTATCCGATTTAAAAGCCATCGCTATTGTCTTTTGGCGACAGGGCTTTAAACGTCAGACCCGATGGAAATTTTGGCATCATTTATTCGGCATTCTCAAACACAATCCCGGTGTCTGGGAACATTATCTCACCATTTGCGCCCACAACGAACATTTCCTAGAATATCGTCAGGCTGTTCGAGAACAAATAGAAGCCCAACTCGCCGAATATATCGCCCTGAGAAGTGCCAAACTTGATACCCAAATAGAGGAGAAAACAGATGTCGAACTTTCCCCAGTAGAAACCGTCTTAACCTCACACCTATAAGGCTGAAAAATTGTGTTAATCTGTGATCTATTTTTCGATCTCTCGGGGAAATTTATTTCCCCATACAGGCCAGACATAAAACCAAAAAACAATTTATTCTTGAGAGTGTAGATTATCGTTTTCTAGTCTGGCATAATGAGTTTATAGTGATTTGATCATTAACAGCCCCCTAAACGGAGAGTTCAGTCTTGGGTGTAGAATTACGCAGTTATGTCTATCTAGACAATTTACAATCTCAACACGCCGCCTATATCGGAACAGTGGCGCTAGGATTTTTGCCCCTACCTGGGGACGCTTCTTTATGGATTGAAATTTCACCGGGAATTGAAATTAATCGCATTACCGATGTTGCACTCAAATCAACCTCCGTTCGTCCAGGTGTTCTATTTGTTGAACGTCTCTATGGACTATTAGAAATTCACTCCAGTCGTCAAGGCGATACTGTCACCGCAGGACGAGCAATTTTAGAGGCTTTAGGGGTAGAAGAACGGGATCGTCTCAAACCTCGAGTGATCTCCAGTCAAATTATTCGTAATATTGATCCCCATCAAGCCCAACTGATTAACCGAAATCGTCGTGGACAACTTTTGCTTTCGAGTCAAACCCTTTATGTTCTCGAAGTTGAACCCGCAGCCTATGCCGCTTTAGCTGCCAATGAAGCCGAAAAAGCAGCTTTAATTAATATCCTTCAAGTTCAAGCCGTTGGGAGTTTTGGACGGCTTTATCTCGGAGGAGAAGAACAAGATATTTTCGCGGGTTCTCAAGCCGCTTTAACCGCCTTAGAAAATGTTTCGGGTCGTTCTCGTGATAACGCTAATAAAAATGAATAAGTATTCTCAACTCTGAGAAACAATTTTCCTTTTTTGATTGTCAATTGTAATAGCTATGTATGGTTAATATCGAACATCTTGCCCTATTAAAACGAGGTGAAAATCTTTGGACTGCTTGGAGAACCACTCACCCCGAAATCGAACCGGAGTTAGACGAAGCCAACCTCAGAGGGGTTAACCTCAAAGGAATTAACTTTAAATTCGCTCATCTCAAAGGTGCTAATCTCTCTCAAATTCAACTGATTGATGCTTGTTTATCTCAAGCTAATCTCAGTCATGCCAACTTGTATCAAGCCCAACTGCAAAATGCAAATCTTCACCATGCAAATCTTACTGGAACCAATCTCAGCTATGCCAATTTAATTGGTGTTAATCTCAGTGAAGCAAACTTAATGAGTTCAAACTTAAGCTACAGTGATTTACAACAAGCAGATTTGAGTCAAGGAAATCTCATTAGTACCAATCTCAGCCATACCAACCTCAAACAAGTCGATTTGAGTAATGCTCAATTGAAACGGGCTAACTTAAGACAAGCCTGTTTACATCAAGCCACCGTTTGTCATGCTAATTTGAATCATGCAAACCTCCATCAAGCGGAGTTAATTGCTGCTTACCTTTATCGAGCTAACTTGTACAAAACAAATTTGATGGATGCTCATTTAAACGGGGCTTATTTATTTCATGCTAATCTCATCGAAGCTAATTTAATACGGGCGGATTTTCGATTTAGTAACCTCAGTAAAGCCAATCTTTATCAAGCCGATGCTAGAGGGGCAAATTTTCGAGGCGCGGACTTGAGACAAGCCAACTTAGAAAAAGTAGACTTGAGTTATGCTAACCTGAGAGGAGCAAATCTACAAAATGCGAACTTAGAAGGTGCAACTCTCAACTCTGTAGACTTGAGTAAAACAGAACTTCAGGGGGCGATTATGCCAAAGGGAAACGTTCATCCGTGATCAGAAATCCCTAGATTTCATTTGTTCGCTTCCCTGAAAACAGCAATTTTTTTGAACCTTTGAATTTCAAAATTGGATTTCAAAATGAGAAGCCCAAACCTGTTTCAAATAGTCTCTCAAAGCCTGAGTTTGACGGGACTCACTTTTACCCTTGTTCTCAGTTTTCCCGTCTGGAGTCAAGAAGCTGATCATCGATTTTCTGACCTCCCCCATCTTCCCCAACAGCTTGCATTAACCCCCACAGATATTAACAAAATTGCCAGTGATATTACTGTGCGAATTGAGGGGCCAAAAGGCGGATCAGGAGTGATTATTGAAAAGCAAGAAAATACCTACTATATCCTCACCAATTGGCACGTGGTTAGTCAAGTTGGGGATTATGAAATCGTCACACCAGATGGTCAACGTCATTCAGTTTATTATAGCTTAATTCGTCAAATTCCCGGACTGGATCTCGCCGTTGTTCCGTTTAAAACTCGATCACGTTATCCCCTCGCTAAATTAACAAATTCAGACAGTGTTGATGAAGGAAGTGTGGTCTATGTTGCCGGATGGCCTCGTTCAGCCAGTACCTTGGGACATCGATTATTTTTGAGTACAAAAGGAACGGTAGAATATCGGCAAAAACCCCGCCAAGGATACACTTTAGTTTACAACAATTTAGTTAGAAGTGGCATGAGTGGCGGCCCCGTCTTAAATGAAGTCGGAGATGTAATCGGAATTAATGGTATTGTTCAACTCGGCGTTAATCCAGATCAAATTGTTTCCGCCGGAATCGAAATTAATCAGTTTTTAGCCTGGAGACAAGCCACAACTTTACCCATCGTTCCGGAACGTTTAGCGGCTCAATCGTCTTCTTATCCCCCTCAAATGACATCCAATTTACCTCCAGCTACTCCAGCCAATCGTAGCATTGTAACTGGCAATCAAACTTATGCTTTAGCAACCAGTTTAGAGGAAAGTTCAGGAGAGATTCTATCAATAGAAATTGTACCTCCTTATGCGATTACTGGCAATAGTAATGGCAGTATTTCCGTTTGGAATTTAGCCACAGGTGGACTCCGAAAAACGTGGAAAGGTCATGACAGTTCAATTAATGCGATCGCGGTGAGTCCAAACGGTCAGATTTTAGCAACAGCGAGTGATGATGGTAGTATTAAACTTTGGGATTTAACAACAGCAATTAATACCGATACATTACCATTATTACACACTTTAAAAGAACATTCAAACGCTGTTTTATCCGTCGAATTTAGTCCCGATGGTCGCAAACTTGCCAGTGGAAGTTGGGATAATATGATTATGATTTGGGATACCCAAACCGGAGAATTATTAAATACCCTGATCGGACATTCTCAAATGGTCAGTGCGATTGCAATCAGTCCAGATGGTACAATATTAGCCAGTGGTAGTAAAGATAATACGATTAAAATTTGGAATCTAGAAACTGGAGAATTGATTCATACGTTAACAGGTCATACTCTCCCGATTTTATCTTTAGCAATTAGTCCAGATGGTAAAGTATTAGCCAGTGGAAGTGCAGATAGTACAATTGCACTTTGGGATCTGCAAACCGCTCAACCTATTCGTCGAATGAGTGGTCATACGGATGGTGTTTGGTCAGTGGTAATTAGTGCAGATAATCGCACTTTAGTGAGTGGAAGTTGGGATAGAACGGTTAAACTTTGGGATCTGCAAACAGGAGAATTAAAAGGAAATTTAACAGGTCATTCTAGCTATGTAAATACTGTTGATATTAGCCCTGATGGACAAACAATCGTCAGTGGGGGCTGGGATGGTCAGGTAAAAATTTGGCAAAAGCCTTAATTTATTTTTGATCTTGCTTTCAAAACAAATTTTATTTTTAATAGATTAAGTTCATATTGTAAAGTTTCTGTATAGTTGCCAATATTCTAAACAATGGTTATATGGTTTGTGATAAAGCTTTGTTACAATTCAGTTATACTAATAAGTAAACTTGAGCAAGGTATAAGCTTTTTCATACAGGAGATCGGATACAAAATGGGTGTTATACACGAGCTTGTCGAAAAAACGCTCGATACAGGATATCTAACTTTAGAGACTGAAAAACAGTTAAGGAAACTGCTACAAACGACTAAATATAGTCAAGAAGATTTTGAAGCTTTTATTCAACTTCAAAATGCAGCCGTTGATGGTTTAGTAAAGCAAGAATCACGGGAATTGTTGCAAACGATGTAAATGAGCCGAATTAATCGGGAAAACTCCAAGTCTTTATATGCCCCGTCCCGATGCTGATCTTTCAGTACAAAGCGGGGCTTGCGAACGTTACCCTTCGTCAGTGAATCGCAGTAGTATTCGGTGATGTCGCAACCAATATCTCAAAAAAGTCGGCAATATAGGCTATACTAAGCCTGAAGACAAGTTAGACTTCTACTGATATTAATTTTTTTTCTCCAGGGAGCATCCGTATGATCAACCCCTCACAATCATTGTAAAGTTTTGCTCTCATGTACTTTTCCTCATTATCCAGGACGACTAGAGCAGTTTTCATCGGTGTTGTTTATACTGTTCAAGTCGCGCAAGTTAACGCCCAGATTTTACCCGATAATACTCTAGGAACTGAGAATTCTACAGTTGTTCCGAACCAAACCATTCGAGGGATACGAAGCGAACGCATTGACGGGGGTGCAGTTCGAGGAAACAATCTATTTCATAGCTTTCAAGAATTCAATATTGATGAAGGGCGAGGTGCTTATTTTTCCAATCCCGAAGGAATACAAAATATTCTTAGTCGGGTAACAGGTGAAAATCCCTCCAATATTTTGGGGGTATTAGGTGTTTTAGGAAATGCAAATTTATTTTGAATCAATCCCAACGGGATTGTCTTCGGGCCAAACGCACGGTTAGATGTTGGAGGTTCATTTTTTGCTACAACAGCCGATGGAATCTTATTTGAAAATGGCTTTGAATTTTCTGCAAGTAATCCCCAAGCACCACCATTATTAACCATTAATATTCCCATTGGATTGAACCTTCGCCCCGAACAACCCAATCCAACCATTACCAATCAGGGAAACTTGTTAACGGGGGAGGATTTAACTTTAATTGGAGGGAATCTAGACTTACAAGGTCAACTCCAAGCAGGTCGAAATTTAACTCTAGAAGCTCAAGAAACAGTGCAGGTTAGTGATAGTGTAGACAATCCTTTTATTGCCGAAGCCGGAGGGCAATTAGTCTTACAAGGAAATTCAGTTGAAATCTCTGCCCAAAATCATCCCAACAGTGGCTTTTTTTCTGGGGGAAATATGCTGTTGCGTTCTCCCGCAGCCGTGCGAGGCAATACTCAATTCTGGAGTGGGGGAAACTTTCAGATTGAAGAATTGGATGGAAATCTCGGACGTTTATCCAGTCCAAACGGGACAAAAATAAACTCGGGAGGCGATGTCAATTTTGACCGTTATAACGGAAGTTCACTGCGTATTTTAGCCGGAGGAAACGTTAACATCAATCAAATTAATATTACCAGAACCGCAAGTTCAGAATCCATCCCAGAAACCGTTATTCTGTCAAATGGAATAACCCCGGTTACGATTAATGGTAGCGCTCAACCCACCGTCGATATTCGCGCGGGAACAACAGTGACTCATCCGGGAAATTTAATTCCGAGTCAAAATCCCTCAACGGGAGCAAATATTAATATTGGAAGCATTACCTTAAATCAACCCAACGGACTCATTTTTCTGAGCAATCAATATCAACCCAATTCCTCCGTTTCCGGCGAAGTTAATGTGGGTACGATTACGACCAGCCCCGCCCTACTTTTGAACCAAAGTAACGATTCTAATAATGCCAATGGCGGTTCATTAATTGTTGACGCTCGGGGTGCAATTTCACTAACAAATACAGTCAATACCTCCGCACCTTTTTCAATTGATTTATCCGCCCTTCCTCCGGGAATTGACGATCTATCTAACCTTGATGATATTAATCTAGAACTTGTACCTCAACTTCTGCCTGCTTTTAACTTTTTGGGCAATGGTGGCGATGTGACTTTACTTGCTCAAGGCAATATTACTCTCAACCCCGGTTCAACGATTGAATCTTTGGGAGTTTCAGGGGGAAATATTATTCTCAATAGTCAAAGTGATGTTTTAATTAATGATGGATTTCTCATCAGTGTAACCGCAGGAGACGGCATCGGAGGCGATATCGAACTCTCAGGGCAATCAATTTCTGTCAGAGATTTTGGCGTAGTATTAAACTTGACAATCGCTTCAGGACAAGGAGGAAATCTGAACTTGGATGCAGTTGATACCGTCGCCATCTCAAATCAAGGAAAATTAAGCAGTATTTCAGAACTAAATAACCAGATCCTTAATATTATTTTCTCAGAGTTTCCTTTAACTGGATTAGCAAGCAGTACACTCGGTACAGGTAACGGCGGAAATGTTACGATTACAACCAACACATTAACGATTCGCAATCAGAGTCAAAATATTACCGGAATTACAACATCAACCCTACCCACCAGTAGAGGGAATGGAGGGAATTTAACCATCAACGCAACGAATTTTATAGAAGTGATCGGCAATCAAACCAATCGTTCAGTACCCTTTCAACTGAGAACAGTATTTAGCCCTCTCACTCCCGTCGATAACATACCCAGCGATCAGTTGGTTACAACGGGGATTACCACCGGAACAACCGCAATCGGACAAGGAGGAAATTTACAAATTAATACCCGACAATTTATCGTTGAGGATGGTGTTTCTATCTCTTCGAGCAACACCACCACCAGCCAGGGAAATGCGGGAGATTTAACCGTTAACGTTAGCGAATCTTTAGAATTGCGGGGTTTTGCAGGCTTGCTCTCCGGAAGTAGTGCTTCGGGCGATGGAGGAGAACTAACAGTCAATGCACCCACCGGTCGGGTGATACTCGAAGATGGGGCGGGAATTGCGACAGATGCCGATGGGTCTGGGAATGCAGGAAATTTAACCCTAAACGCCGCCCAAGTGATTCTCCGCTCTCCCAATAATTTAGCAGCTAGCGGTATCTTAACCTCTACCAGCACCAACTCAACGGGTTCGGCGGGAAATTTAACCCTAAAAACTGGAGCGTTAACCGTCGAAAATCAAGGGCAAATTTCGGCTTCCACCTCTGGGAGTGGTGCAGGAGGAACGGTTCAAATCACCACTGAACAGTTAACCGTTCGAGATCAAGCTCAAATCACCGTCAATAGCGATGGGAAAGGCGCCGCAGGAAACTTAGAAATTCGTTCTCCGGTGATTCTCCTCGATAACCAAGCCACCCTCAGCGCGGAAACTTCCGCAGGAGATTCGGGAAATATTACCCTCAATTCTGAAGAAATTCTACTGCGCCGCAACAGTCGCATTACCACAAACGCAACCGGAGAAGCAACGGGGGGAAGTATTACGATTGATACAGACCGTTTAATTGCGATAGAAAATAGTGATATTACGGCGAATGCAGAACAAGCGTTTGGGGGGCAAATTTCGATTAATGCCGATGCCGTTTTAGGAACTCGAATTCGTACTCAACCCACCGCAGCCAGTGATATTACAGCGTCCTCTCAACTGGGAACTCAGTTTAGTGGAACGATTGATTTTAATAGTGAGTTTGATTCGTCGGGATTTGCTGTTGAATTTACTCAAGATGTCATAGATCCAGAAGCAATAATAGCTCAAAATCCCTGTCGTCCAAATCAAGAGAGTCAGTTTATTATCACTGGACGAGGCGGTTTACCCCCTAACCCGACTCAAGAAACAATTAATCCGGCGGTGAGTGTGGGATTAAGCGAGCAAATTCCTGAAACGGAACAGACATCTATTAATCCAATTCAACGCCAACAATCTTCAAGAAAAACAGCAGAACAACCGATTTCAAGTTTAGATATTGTTCCTGCACGGGGATGGATACGGACTGAAAATGGCGATGTTATTTTAGTCGGTTATGATCCGACTGGCACTCAGGTTCAACGTTCAAATTAACAGTCTAAAACCTGTGATTATTCCCTTTTAGGGGAACGTGAAAAATGAGAAAAACTCGATGGCGAATTCTAGTTTTTGGGCTGTTGTTTTTCCTCTCAATGGTGATATTTCCAGAACTCGCTGAAATTAGACATTCAAGCGCAATGGAAGTTCAGCAGCAACAAATTCAACAAACTAAACCCAATTTTGTTGAACAAGCCAGAGCGTTTTATTTAGCTGGAGATTATCAGAAAGCGGTTGAAATGTGGCAAAAAGCTGTTGCTGAATTCACAGCCCAGAATCAGCCTTTAAATCAAGCAATGGCGTTGAGTAATCTGTCTTTGAGTTATCAAAAATTAGGACAATGGAAACAAGCCGAAGAAGCTATTGTTCAAAGTCTAAACCGCTTAGGAGTTGATCCCGAATTTTCATCACCTACTCAACTTCGTCTTTTGGCTCAAATTTTGAGCATACAGGGTAATTTTTACCTGGAAACTGGACAACCAGAAAAAGCCCTTTCAACTTGGACAGAAGCCACTGAATATTATACTAAAATTGGTGATCATCATAGCCGAACTAATAGCCAAATTAACCAAGCACAAGCCATGCAAGAGTTAGGGTTTTATCCAAAAGCTTGTCAAGCCTTAATGAATGCTTTAGAACTCAGTAATACAACCTGTGAATGGTCTTCAGAGTCTCAGAAAAAAATTGAAGCAAAACCTGTTAATATTCAGAATATTTTAGCGTTCAGACAACTGGGTGAAGTGTTTAGAGTGTTGGGTGATTTTCCAGCTTCATCTCAAGTGTTATTAACTGCATTAGAACAGGCAAAAGTATTGCAGAAGACTGAACAAATCGGCGCAGTTTATCTAAGTTTAGGGAAAACCAACCAAGCCCAAGGAAACAGTAATTTTTTCAATCAAGAAAGGGCTGCACAAGATTTTAATGTAGCATTAAAATCTTATACCCAAGCGATAGAGAGTGCGACTCAACCCCTACTACAAACTCAAGCTAAAATCGAAACAGTCAACTTATTAGTTCAGACCCAACAATGGACTAATCTACAGTCTTTAATCTCAGAAATAACCGCAGAAGTTACTGATGTTCCTCTGAGTCAGTCGGGAATTAATACTCAAATTCGTTTAATTTAAATTCTTCTAGATTTATTAGCTTACAAACCTGGAGAAAATGAACAAAAAGTTATACAATTTCAACAAATAAAAGCCGACATCCAAGGAATTTTAACCCGCGTTACCGAAGAATCTCAACAAATAAACTCTAAACGAGGGTTGGCTTATAGTTGGGGTTTACAGGGAAAACTCTATGAATTCAAGCAAGATTTCGACGCCGCAGAAAACTCAACAATTCAAGCCCTAAATACCCTAGATAGCTATCAAAATCAACCCGATATTGCCTATCAATTTCTCTGGCAACTCGGACGCATTCGCAAAGCCACCGAAAAAACAGAACTAGCGATTTCTAATTATACCCAAGCGGTTGATTTACTCAAAGGTCTTCGCCAGGATATTGTGGCGACTGACTTAGACAGTCGGTTTAACTTTCAAGAAAATGTTGAACCCGTTTATCGAGACTTAATTGACTTGCGCTTACAACGTGCGGATGAAACCCAATCTGATTTGAGAGAATCGATTAATTTAATTGAATCCTTACAAATTGAGGAACTGAACAACTTTTTTAAAATTGCTTGTATCGATGAAGAAGCGACTCAAATAGACGAAGCCGATCCGACTGCTGCGGTATTTTATCCAATCATTTTATCAAATCGTTTAGAAGTTATTATTGCCCTACCCGGACAACCCTTGCGTCATTACTCAACCCCTGTTTCTGCCGATGAAGTTAGACAGATTAATCTCGAAATCCGTAGAAAGTTAGGACTATTATTCAACGAAAAAGACATTTTACCTCAGACTCAAAACCTCTATAACTGGTTAATTCGTCCTATTGGAACCGAACTTAAAAACAGTAACATCACAACATTAGTTTTTGTTCTCGATGGAGTTTTGCGAAATATTCCAATGGCATTTTTACAGGATGGTAAACAGTATTTGATCGAAAACTATAACATTGCGATCGCCTTACCAGGATTAAAATTGCGTAACCCTAACGCCTTCAATTCCAAAGCCTTAAAACTGCTCATCGGTGGACTCAGTGAAGCCAGTCAAAACTTTCCCCCTCTCCCTGCTGTTCAAGAGGAAATAGAAAAGATCTCTCAGCAGTTTCCCTCCTCAAAAGTGCTACTCAACGATGAGTTTACAACACCGAACCTACAAAACCAAATCAATCGGCTTAATGCACCCATTATTCACCTCGCCACTCACGGTCAGTTTAGTTCAAACCGAGAAGATACCTTTATTCTCACAGCCAACGATAAAATTAAGATTAATGATTTTGAAAGTTTACTGAAAACTCGAGAAGAAAACGGAATTAACCCCATTGAACTCTTAGTTCTAAGTGCTTGTCAGACTGCATCAGGTGATAATCGAGCTACACTAGGATTGGCAGGAGTCGCAGTCCGTTCTGGCGCTCGCAGTACCTTAGCTACTCTCTGGTCAGTCAACGATCAATCAACTGCTCAATTGATGGAAACGTTTTATCAAAAGCTGACCCAGCCTAATATTAGTAAAGCAGAAGCTTTGCGTCTGGCTCAACTTGACCTTCTAGAACGTGGATATCGAAAGCCCTTTTACTGGGCGCCCTTTATTTTAGTGGGTAACTGGTTTTGATCAAACTTAGGGTGTATTTGCTCTTAATTCATTCAATCTTATGTTTTGTTGCATCTAATAGGAGCAATTTTCAGATGTCAAGTCAACACCTTCTACACGGTTTTACAGGAATCTTCGCTGTTAGCTGTGCGGTTTTTCTTCTGAGCAACTTGTCTGTTAAAGTAGAAGCGCAGCCCTCTTCTGCGACATCCCGTCGAGAGAGTCAAAAAATAGCGATTCGATACCGACCCCCCGCCGGACAGGGAAAACCAAAAGCAACCGTTGGAGGAGGAACTCGAACCACCTGTTTTCTCGATCAAGAACAACCCAAACCTCCCCTTAACTTTGTTACTTCCTGGGGATAAGTCGGGGCTAACGATCGCAGCTCGTCCTCAATTTTTTGTGTATGTACCGTCCACCTCAGCTACAGAAGCAGAATTTTTGCTCAGAGATCCCAACGGAGACTATGAATACCGCGCCCGTTATACCTTACCGAAAACTGGCGGTATTATCAAAGTTGAACTCCCTGACTCTCAAACCCCGTTAGACGTGGGTAAAGATTATGAGTGGATGTTTGCGATTATTTGCGACGCAGACAGTCGAGATCGAGATATTGTTGATGTGGGAACTATTAAACTGACAGAACTTTCCCCCACCCAAAAAAGCCAACTTGACCAAGCCGAACCGTTAAAACGGGCTGAATTGTATGCTGAATATGGGATTTGGCATGATGCGGTGGCGACTTTAGCAACACTCCAATGCTCTAACCCAAATAACCAAAGCCTAGCAACTTGGACACAACTGTTGCAGTCTGAACCTATCCTTGATTTAATTGCGACTCAACCCTTGATTGAATGTGGCACACTCAAGGCGAACAATTAAATGGGGATTTTACATCCACAGTAGGCAGTTGAAATTTAACATTACTCGGAAAAAACTAAAACAGTCGCTTTGGAAAGGACGAAATATTGCTGTCATCTTTTCGACAGTCGTTGGACTGGTTTTACTCCTCCGCAGCTTAGGACAATTGCAGGGATTAGAATGGATGGCGCTGGATCTGTTTTTTCGCTGGCATCCTCCTGAACCTCTTGACTCACAAATTGTACTTGATCATGATGGCGTTGTCGATAAATTTATCGGTGATGCAGTGATGGCAGTCTTTGGAATTCCCATTCCGAGAACCACATCAGAAGATATTAGTCAAGATGCAACTGCGGCGGTTCGTTGTGCTTTAGAGATGGGTACACAGCTAGCAACCCTAAATCAACATTGGCATCAAAAAGGACTGCCCACAGTTGCGATGCGAGTCGGTATTGCAACAGGTTTAGTTGTAGCAGGGAGTTTGGGAGGTCTGCGCCGACAAAATTATACAACAATTGGAGATACTGTAAACCTCGCCGCCCGGTTAGAAAGTTATGAGAAGTCGATGCAAGATGGAATCTGTCGCATCCTTATTTCTGAAGAAACTTATCAATATGTTTATCATCAATTTTCTACACAACTTATTGGGAAAGTAAAGCTGAAGGGTAAAGAAAAAAGTCTAGCGGTTTATCAAGTTTTTGCATAAAAACTAAACTGTTGCAATCATTAACCGATTCAAAAAATAGATGTCAAAATTCCCCCCAACTCCCTACCTCCCCACAAATCAAGTTTTAGGGTTAGAACGCGCACGGCCCTCCTTTTAGGAGGAGGTGATTGGGGTTTTAATCTTTGGCTTTGGGTTTAATCTTTAGAATTGAGGAACTTCGCAACCGTTTGAACATCTTTATCACCCCGTCCTGAACAGTTTAAAATAATCCGGGGACTGCCTTCTAACTGCGGACAAAGGGTTTCCAAATAAGCGATCGCATGGGCGGTTTCTAGCGCTGGAATGATCCCTTCTAACTGGGATAACCGTTGAAACGCATCTAAGGCTTGTTGGTCGGTGACACTATAATATTCTGCCCGTTGGCTGTCTTTTAAAAAGCTATGTTCTGGCCCAACTCCCGGATAGTCCAAACCCGCACTAATAGAATGGGGTTCGATCACTTGTCCGTCATCATCCTGCAACAGATAACTCATCGCCCCATGCAACACCCCAACTTGTCCTTTTGTCAAGGTAGCAGCGTGTTTTCCGGTTTCAATCCCTGAACCTGCGGCTTCAACGCCAATTAACCGCACTGAGGGTTCGTTGACAAACTCGTGAAACAGTCCCATCGCGTTTGAACCCCCGCCCACACAAGCCATTAAAATATCGGGTAAACCGTCCCATTTTTCCAGACATTGGATGCGGGTTTCAACGCCTATCACTCCATGAAAGTCTCGCACCATCATTGGATAGGGATGAGGCCCGGCAACGGAACCCAGGATGTAGTGTGTTGTTTCTACGTTCGTTACCCAGTCTCTAATCGCCTCTGAGGTGGCATCTTTGAGGGTGCCAGTCCCCGCCTCGACGGGTTTAACTTCCGCGCCCAACAACCGCATTCTAAACACGTTCAGGGCTTGTCTGTCCATGTCGTGAACGCCCATATAAATCACACATTTCAAGCCAAACCGCGCACAAACTGTAGCTGTGGCGACACCGTGTTGACCTGCCCCGGTTTCAGCGATAATCCGCTGTTTCCCCATTTTGACAGCCAATAACGCTTGAGCCAAGGCATTATTAATCTTATGGGCGCCGGTGTGGTTGAGGTCTTCCCGTTTGAGGTAAATTTGCGCTCCGCTGCCATCGGGTTTGGCGTAATATTGGGTTAAACGTTCGGCAAAGTACAACGGACTCGGACGCCCAACATAATCCCGCAACAGTTGTTGTAATTGTTGCTGAAATTCGGGGTCGTTGCGATATTGTTTGAAGGCGGTTTCCAGTTCGGCCAAAGCGGGCATTAAAGTTTCGGGAACGTATTTGCCCCCAAACTGGCCGAAGCGTCCGAGGTGGTCGGGGCGTTGGGTGGAGGTGGGTTGAGAATCCGGGCGAATGGGTGTTGTGGTCACTGGCTCAAAACGTTAACTGAACGATTGATATTATTATAGGATTCTAGGGTGAGAGATTCGGTATGTTCAATTTTTATTAAGGAAATCTGAGTTGATTGTGTTCATCAGCGAAACAATTCTGTCGATCAAGGTTAGTTAACGTAAAAACCAATGAATGTATCCGCACCGCTCACAGATTAGACAGAGAGCTAACGAGGAATCTTCTATCCAATCGATGTTAAATGGTGGAGTCGTTAAATCTCTCTGGAACTTTACCGATCTTTCTTGGAATAAGTCATGACTACAAACTAAACATTTCAATGGATGTTCAGCCACTTTGTAGGGTTTTGCTTTGGTCATAGTTTATTGCCTGTTGTTTATACTTTTATTATAGCTACAACTTAGACATTACTGATTTCCTGTCAAGTGAAAATCAACCCTTAACTTGCTGCCAGCGAGGGTAAAAAGCTGACAATTTGGGGAAAGAAAACAATCAGTGCTAACACAATTAATTGCAGGATAATAAACGGAATTGCCCCTTGATAAATGTCTTCGGTTTTGACTTCGGGTGGTGCAACGCCTCGCAAGTAAAATAGGGCAAATCCAAACGGTGGGGTGAGAAACGAGGTTTGAATATTGGCGCCGATGACGACTCCAAACCAAACTAAATCCATCCCAAAATTTTGGGCGATGGGAACGAGTAACGGCACGACAATAAAAACAATTTCAAAAAAGTCGATAAAAAATCCCAGAATAAAAATCAATAACATCGTAATCAATAAAAATCCGATTTCTCCTCCTGGTGTATTAGAAAGGGAGTCTCGGACTAATTGTTCGCCGCCCAGTCCACGAAACACTAAACTAAAGGCTTTGGAACCGATTAAAATAAACATCACCATGCAGGTTGTTCGCAAGGTGGCATCACAAACTTGACTGAGATTTTCCCAACTGAGTCGGCGATTGGCTGCGGCTAAAATCATCGCCCCAACACAACCTACGGCACCTGCTTCTGTGGGAGTTGCAATCCCAAAAAAGATACTTCCTAAAATCAAGGTAATCAGTAAAATTGGCGGAATTAAAACTTTAACAATTCGGCCTCCAAGTCCAGGTGCATCTAAGACTTCTTGAGGTAAAGCGGGGGCAACATCTGGGCGTAAAAAGGCAACAATTAAAACATGAACTAAAAACACTCCCGTCATTAGCAAACCTGGAATTAAAGACCCCATAAATAAGTCGCCAACTGAAACCCCAAGTTGATCGCCTAAGACGACTAAAACCACACTGGGCGGAATAATTTGTCCGAGGGTTCCTGATGCGACAATTACTCCGGTTGCGAGTTTTTTGTTGTAGCTATATCGCAGCATTGTGGGCAAAGAAATTAATCCCATCGCAATCACTGTAGCCGCAACAACCCCTGTGGTAGCAGCAAGTAAGGCCCCGACAATTATCACCGCAACGGCTAATCCTCCCCGTACTCGTCCGAATAAAATCCCCATGGTTTCTAAGAGATCTTCGGCAATGCCAGATTTTTCTAACATTGACCCCAAAAAGATAAAATAGGGAATGGCAAGTAGGGTGAAATTATTCATTGTCCCGAAGATTTGTTGGGGCATTGCTGACCACAAAATTGGGTCAAATATTCCTAATGCCATCCCCACAAAGGTGAAAATGAGGGCGACTCCTCCTAGAGAAAAGGCGACAGGATAACCAATGGCTAGGAAGACTAATACCGCCCCAAACATCACAAGACTTAATAGATCCGGGTTCATAGAATGCGATAACGTTTAATCTGATTTCAGTTAAAAAACTTGAGGAATTTTTGGCTAAGTTGGCAAATTTTTGTGATAGAATTTCTAGATCAACTCGATTGTATGCTCTATTCTAAGGATCGGCGACTTGGATCTTCTGTTTCCGGTGAGAGAATCCCTTTGAAGATTGCGAAGTTTTTAATCGCCTCAGAAATGCCTTGAATAATTAATAACACAAAACAAACAATAATTAAGCTTTTAATCGGATAACGAGGTAAACCGCCGGGATCGGGTGAAGTCTCTAAAATTTTCCAGGAATTGCTAATGGTTCCCCAAGAATAAATAATGACCATCACCGAAAATGGAATCAGAAATAATACACTTCCCCAAAAATCAACTAAGGCTTTGTATTTTGTATTGAGGCGACTTTGAATAACATCAACCCGAACGTGTTCATTATGTTTTAAAGTATAAGCAGCACCTAACAAAAAGATCACATCAAAAATATACCATTGCGTTTCAATCAGGGCATTAGAACTGAGGTTTTGACCGAATGATCGCCCAATATAACGACCCACAACATTCCAAGTTCCTACACCAATCATTAATAAGGCAAGCCAATAAACAATCCGACCAATAAATTCATTAAATTGGTCAATCAGTCGAGAAATCTGCAACAGAATTTGCACAGTTAACTCCAATATGTAATCAATTTAACAGATAGACTTTTATTAATCTTATATCATTAAAAGTAGGGTGCATCAAATGAACTACTCTCAATCCGGTCAAAGGAAAAATGAGATCACTTAATGCACCGACACACAATCAGGCCGATTAAACAGACTGCGACCTGTCCGGCTCAGGAAAAGATTAGGCAATTTGATTGACCTGACACCCCGTTAACTGTTCGCTTCAACCTGACACAGTAACACCGCAAACCAGGGATGAGAATCAGTCCAAACTTTTAAGGTTGTCAACCCCTGAGACTTCAGGTAAGCCTGCATTTGGTCTAAGTTAAACTTCCGAGAAATTTCAGTGCGAAGGGTTTCTCCGGCTGCAAACTCAACCGTTAAGTCCAGACTGCGTAACTGAACCGTTTGCGATCGCAGACTTCGTAGGTGCATTTCAATCCGATGCTCTTGTTGATTGTAAAATGCCCAATGTTCAAACTGCTGTAAATTGAAATTCCCTTGAAAACGGCGATTGAGATGTTGCAGCAGATTCAAATTAAACGCCGCAGTCACTCCTTGAGCATCGTTATAAGCCGCTTCTAAAATCTGAGGAGGTTTTTGTAAATCTATCCCCAAAAGAAAATATTCTCCGGGTTGTAATGCGGTGGTAATGTCAGCAAAAAATTGATCCGACTCCACAGGAGAAAGATTTCCCAAGGTACTCCCGAGAAAACTAATCATCCGTGTCGGTAAAGGAGAAGGATTGAGTTGGGCGAGTGCTTGTTCATAGGTACTCACCAAACCGTGAACTTGGAGAGAAGGATAATCTTCTAACAATTCATAAGCACTTTTTTCTAAGATTCCCCCGCTAATATCAATCGGTAAATAGCGTAGAGGATGATCTAAACTTTGGTAAGCATCCAGCAGAATTCGAGTTTTTGTCGAACTCCCACTTCCCAACTCAACCAGTTCACAAGGCCCTGTTAAACGAGCAATTTCTGAGGTACAGTTTTGGAGGATGGTCGTTTCTGTGCGAGTCGGATAATATTCCGGAACCTCACAGATTTGCTCAAACAACACCGAACCGCGATCATCGTATAGATACTTAGGCGAGAGGGTTTTAGGTGCTTGAGTTAACCCGTGAATGACATCGGTTGCTTGAGCAATCTCCGACTCCAGAGAAGCCGCTTCACTAACGAGATGTTCGATCCACAGCCGTTTTTCGAGTAACGAGCGATCACTTTGAGCGGAAGTTGATGGGTTTGAAATTTGCATTACAACTTAGCTAGACGTAGCAATTGAGAAAAATGCCAACTTGTCAAGTCTTTTTAAGAGATGACTGACAAATTTAAGACGATCTCGTTAAATATTGTCTCATAATTGGTTCGCTTGGGTTGCATTTTGACAAACTTCAACTAGAAGTTATTTCTTTTGGCGAACTCACAAATAACTCTAAAGGTGCATTCTGGCATCTATCTGGTGGTTGATGGTAACGGGTCAGTCAAAAATTGTGCTACGATCGCGACAATTAGGGAGTGACATCCTTGATGTTATCCACCCTTTAACTGAATCCGCTATTGCTGTGGGAAACTCGCTCATGTGCGTCTCTGTGTCTAATTCTGAACACTACCAATCCCCATTAGAAAAAACGACTCTGACTCCGAAAAAATCTAAGCGTTTGAATACTCAGTCGTCTACTGAATTGTCTTCCTTATCCCCAATTACTCCCGAACCCGAACCCAAAACCGAACTGCAAGCCTGGCAACTTCCATTTAATCTTCAGCATTGTAGTCGCACTCTACTGGCTGTTGTAGAACCGGATAGCTTTAGGCTCCACTATGGGAATCGTTCTTTTTGTCAGTTACTCGAAATTGACAGTGCTTACCTGTGTTCAGAGGATCATCAACTGAACATTTTTAATCAATTTAAATCTGTTACTGAAATTAGCTTAGAACAACTTTATCGCTATCATCTCCTGCAACAAATTTTATCTAAATATTATCATATAAATCTCGAATTTTTACAGATTATCGATCAATCTGTTCTCGTTTCTCCTCATTTTTCCCCTAAAAAAAATAACTGTTTTATTCGTTTTTGGTTAAACTCCCAAAGTTGTGAAATTAATCGTATTGATCCCAATCTTGATGAGTTTGCTCAAATCCGCGAACAACTAGAACTTTCTCAACTCAAACAACCCGGTAAACTCGCTGCGATCGCTCAACAATTACAACTAGATAACTACCGCATTGAAGGAATGATCGTTCTTGAAGGCGTAGATGTTACCTTGAGTGAACAAAAGCGTCTATTAATTGATCAACTGCTTAATCGCAATTTAATTCGTCAGCGTCAAGGTTGGGAACAAATCGAACAAAGTTTGCGATCGCTGTTTCAAGCAAATTATGGTATTCTTCTCCGGTTTAAAGGAAACAAAGCCAAGCTATCTTTTAGTTTAGATACTAACGCCGCCGCTCCGACTGTTTATAACTTAGAAACTTTAAAAGACTCTTATTTATTTGAGGCGGCTCATGGTAATCAAGTGATGATTATTCCTGAATTGCAACGGGATTTTCCGACTGAATGTGAACGTCTACTCTACAATCAAGATATTCGCTCTTTGTTACTGATTCCGTTGGTGATTCAATCTCATTTTAGTTCTTCTCCAGAGGAACAAATTTTAGGAATTATTGGACTGGGAAGTCATCAGAGCGATCATTTTCATCCCAATGATATTAAACTCGCTCAAGAACTAATTCCAGCTTTAATTACAGCTTTTCACTTCTCAACTCAGCAACGATTGAGTAATATTCGCAATCTTCATCCTTCTGTTGAATGGCGGTTTTTACAAGAAGCTGAACGTCGGAGTTGGGGACTTTCACCTCAACCCATTGTTTTTGAACAGGTTAATCCTCTCTACGGAATTTCTGATATTCGGGGTTCGTCGGAGGAACGAAATCACGCAATTCAGGCTGATTTACTCACCCAGTTTCATTTAGGGTTAGCGGTGATTGAGGCGGTTTGTCAGGCTCAACAGACGGCTCTCGGTGAACAATTGCGTCAAGATCTGATTGAATATATTACTCAGATTGAAGAAAAAATAACGGTTGATGGTGAAGTGCGAGCGACTGATTATTTAATGACTCATTTAGAAATTTATTTTGACTATTTCTGTGAATGTTCTGCGGAGGTAGAAGCCGCAGTTTATGCTTATCGTGAGGCTTGTGATAATAAGCATCGATGTGTTTATACTGAGCGCTCGCGCTATGATGAGATGCTGAATTTAATTACAGTTAGTCTGCAAAAAAGCTGGAATAAATGGCAAGAGGAGATGCAAAAGATTATTCCTCATTACTGTGATGTTGAGTGCAGTGATGGAATGGATCATATGCTGTATGTCGGGAAGTCAATTGATACTCGGTTTAGTTTTTTTCATCTCAAAAGTTTGCGTTATGAACAGTTAAGAGCGGTTTGTGATTGTGCGAGAACGGCGTTGAAATTGAAAGCAGAAGGGAAGATTAGTTTAGAGTTGGCGCATCTAATATTAGTTCAGCATACGACGATTGACATTTTTCACGATGAGAATACAGAACGAGTGTTTGATGTTAGAGGAACTCGAGATATTCGCTATGAAATTGTTAAAAAGCGGATTGATAAAGGGGTTGACTTAGAAACTCAAGAACGAATTACCCAACCGGGAAAATTAACGATTGTCTATTCCACTGAAGAAGAATCAGATGAATATCAACAATATTTACGGTATTTAACCCGTGAAAACTGGGTAGAATCTCACGTGGAAATGGGTTCTGTTGCACCTCTACCGGGTGTTAATGGCTTGAAGTATATTCGGGTTAAAGTGATTGATGCTTCAGAAGAACAATAAAAAGAAGAAGGGGTGTATGATTATGAAAAATTCTACACCCCTCATCCTGAGTAGCATTCACTCATCAAACCCTTAATCAGGAGTTAAGGTCTTTACCTTAACAGATAGCTAATGGCAAAATCAAGCTTCAAAAAATGGGAAATACTTACATCAAGGATAAAGTTAACTTAACAGTAAAAAAGGACATTCAAGCTGATGATCTACCGTTAAGTTAACGAAAAGATATTGGACAAATAAGAGAATTTAATTCTTGGAGTTATTTGCTAAAAACAACTTCTTTTTGAACAGATTCTTCTTTTGAAGTTGCGGTATTCTCTTGCATCTCTAGTTCGCCGCCTGGGGCTTCTGGATGCACTTTCGCCACATCATTGACTTCATCAACACTCTCAAAAGACATCGCTGCTAATTCAGCCTGACGCCGACGGTAATAAAATAAACCGAGTCCGAGAAAACCCGCAGTTCCAGTAGCCGCAGCAATTCCGGCTGCTTTAGCGATATCTTGAGAAGTCAATAAGTTCTTCCAATTGACAGAAATTTTATCGGTTGAGTTGAAGCTGCTAGAGCCGGATTTTAACTTATTGTATAAACAAGCTTCCGCAGAAGTGGAACCCAAAATGAGGCTTCCCGCGATGGAAACCGTTGAAAGAGCGGTGATTAAGAATTTAAACTGAGTCATGGTTATCTAAGTATTAGAATTTTGCCTATATCTTAGTACAAGTCCTAAATTTTTGCAGTATATTCTTGTACCAATTTTCGTAAAACTTGTCATACTTAAAGATAAGTTGTGCTAATACAAATTAAGTTGATTTGATATGAACCTTTTGACTCAAGTTCTTCACATTGTTGGGAGTGGCGCGAGTGCCTACATTACCGCTCGTAACCTGCGGGATACTCAAACTCGCCCGAACTTACTGGCTGGCTTTCAACTAGCGGAGTCAGGTTCAGTTCCGTTTTTGGAGAAACTTCGCGATCGCGCCTTCGCTGAAGGAGACACTTGGCTTGCTGAACAGTTGGGACGTCATGCCAACGACGAAAAACGTCATGGTCAAATTTTTGCCCAGGCCCTCAAACGTCACGATAAACAAGTGATCGACTTCAAGCAACAAGCCCAACAACAAGACAAACAAGACAAAAAAGAACGTCAGCGCAGTCCGTTTTTTGATGCGTACTTTAAAGACTATAGCGCTGAACAACTCAAAGCGGAAAACATCGACTGGATCGTGTTTATGGGGAGTACCTATATCCTCGAACTTGACGCCAGCAAGGACTTTGTACGCATGGCGAACGTTTTACCGGATGATGATCTGGTGACGGCTAGCACCAAAAAAGGTATTCTGAGTGTCGCCCAAGATGAAACCCGTCACGCGGCTTACCTGTTAGAAGCCTTACATCGTCGTTTGACTCCTGCTGAGGTTGCCAACATTATCGATGAGTGGCGCTCTCGCAAAGTCGATGCGTTGTTAGCGATGGTGAGTAACTTTGTCGAACGTCAAGGCCAAATGCGATCGTTGGTTCAAGATGCAGCACCTTCTGAGACAAACAACGAAACCGAACTCACAGAATTAACCGCAGCATAATTTGTAGGGTGGGTTAACGTAGTGTAACCCATCTTTTATTCTTGATTTAATTGAGCGGTAACATTGCCATTGACTTGATTGGGTAGATTGCGAAAAACCAAGGTATAAATATCCGTTGGCATATCAATATTTGCCTGTTCTAATGCTTCTTTAATGGCTTGAGTGACGTGAGAAGTTGTGGCTAAATAGCCCGCTCGTCGAGAATCTACCCAAAACCGTACTTCTAAGTTAACGGTACTGGGCGCTAGTTCTTTAACTAAAATATCAGCAGCCGGATTTGTTTCCACCTCGGGCATATTATGGAGAGCATTTAAAATAACTTTTTGCGCTGTACTGAGATCCTCACCATAATCAATTCCTACAATGACTGAACTACGACGACGAGGAGAAGCTGTATTATTAATAATGCTGGCTTGGAAGACTTCTTGATTAGGGATATAAACCAAACGTCCGTCATAAGTTCTGAGTGTTGTTCCTCGCAGTTGAATTTGAGTAATCGTGCCTTCAAAATCTTCAATCACTACCTGATCGTTAATTCTAAATGGACGAGCCGCGAGTAAAATTACTCCAGAAATATAGTTACTTAAAACATCTTTGAGACTAAAACCAATTGCGACACTGGTTAGTCCAAAAGCACCCAAAAGTGCCGCAAAATCTAAGCCTAAAACACCTAACGCAACTACACTTCCCAATACCCAAATACCCCCATAACTCAACCGCCCAATTAAGACTTCGGTGTTAGAATCGCCTTCTGTTTTTTGCGCCCATTTGAATGCTGCATAACGAACAGCGCTCGCGACTCCCCAAGTAAAAAAAACAACGATTAATGCACCAATAAATGCAGGTAAATTGCTAATCGTATCTCTAAAAAATTGGCGAATGGTTTCATATAAGCGCTGTCCAACATCAATCGCTAAAGGACGTTTATCAAAGGCTATATTGAGTTGCTCTTTCCACCTTTGCGCCAGGACTTCTAATTCTAAACCAAAATCTTGAGCATCTTGCTGAGTTACGGTCATTAAAACACGGTTTTTTACCTGTAATGTGGCAATATTTTGATTAGAGTTGATATTAACTGAAACAGGGGGAATTGAGTCCGATTGAGAGAGTAAACTAGCAATTCTACGGTTAATAATTTTAGCGCGATCGCTAGCACTCACTTCAGCCAAACTTCCAATCTGAAAAATTGGTCTTCCTCGCACTAAAACATCTGAAAAATATAAGCCATCTTGACTTTGATTGACTGGACTCGCTGAAGATTGCTGCGGAGTAGGAACGATAACATCTTCAGTTTGAGCAATACTCAGGGGTGTAATGAGAACAAATATCGTTATACTAATAAAAAGAATAAAGGGAAGCTTAAGTTTTTGAAGTAAAAATAACTTAAAATATTTCATTTAGATAATTTTGATTAAAGTTGAAGTTAAATCAAAGTTCAATAATTAATATGAACAAGATAAATTATTAAGTAAAATTTTACTTCTATCTTAAGATAGATTATTCTTTGTGATTTTCAGTGTAACGCACATATCGGTGAGATGCTTGATTTTGCTCAGAATGACATTCAAAAAATTATCAGCCTTTATTCAGATTCAACGTGTATTCTCAATGAAAGCAGCTTTGAATTGAGATTAGGCTAATTTATACTCAGCTACTCCAACCACAGGTAACAGATGAATCCAGAGTCTCCATTTCACGAGGGTGAACTACACGTACAACAACGGGCTAGGGAAACCCAGTCAGCGCAAAAGAATGGTCGAATTATTACCAATTCAATGGCTCAAAATGTCATCCAATTTATTAAACAACAACCAATGGTGATACTTGGGAGTATTGACGATCAACAAAATTTGTGGGCGTCGGTATTGTTGGGTGATCCCGGCTTTGCAGAAGTCGTTAATTCACAAACGGTTAAACTTGATTTAACTCGCACATTTCCCAATTTTGATGATCCATTTTGGACTAATATTCAGCATCATTATCAGGTAGGTTTGTTGTTTATTGAGTTAGAAAACCGTCGCCGAATGCGAATTAATGGACGTATTATTGATCGGGGAAATGAACACTTACAGATTGCGGTAGAAGAATCCTATCCTAACTGTTCAAAATATATTCAACGACGACATTTAGTGGAGATTAAACCCTCAAAGTATTCTCCGCTCAAACGTCAAGGTAATCAATTAGAACCCGATCAACAAATATTAATTAGTTCAGCAGATACATTCTTTGTCGTGAGTGCTTATCCGAGTCGAGGTGTTGACACCTCTCATCGAGGAGGAAATCCGGGGTTTGTGCGTGTTTTAAATGAAAAAACTTTACGAATTCCTGACTATTTGGGTAATAGTATGTTTAACACATTCGGAAATTTTGCTGTTAACCCTCGGGCGGGATTAATATTTTTAGATTTTCAGAGTAATCGCGTTTTACAACTCACAGGTGAACCTGAAATATTGTGGGAACTCGATGATCCAACTCAGGAAACAGGAGGAACAAAACGCTACTGGAATTTTACCCTAAAATACTGCTTAGAGACTCAACTCACCCAATCCCTTAATTGGGAATTTATTGATTATTCTCCTCATAATCCATCCTAATATTAAAATTTACAACATTAATGAAAAACGAACTACCAAGGTAACACTTCGCCATTAGAATGCCAAAAATTCCCAGTATTTTCTAGGTTTAATTCATCAATTCGCGCTAATAATCCCTTGACTGATTCTTCCGGGGTAATTCCCGAGTCAGTAAAGTTAGTCATCCGAGTTTTTACTAATCCGGGATGCAGGATAGCAACTGCAATTTGACGAGGTTTCAAATCAAGGGATAAGGATTTTCCCGCCATTGACAAGGCTACCTTTGACATCCGATAACCGTAAGAACCTCCGGAGGTATTATCTTCAATTGAACCCATTCTACTGGTCATTATAATGACTTTTGAACCCGGTTTTAAGTTTGGAAGAAGTGCATGAGTGAAGCGCAAAGGCCCGATTGCATTTACTTCAAATTGTTTACGAATACTTTCAAAATCAAGATTATCTAGGCTAATTCTTTCGACGATTCCGGCATTGTTAATTAATACATCAATGGGGCGATCACTTAAACGTTTAAGTAGCTCAGAAATAGACGTTTCAGACGTGATATCTACATCGGTTTCAATTTGCACGTTTAAATTTTTGAGTTCATCGGAAGCTGAACGACAAACCGCAATTACATCATCTCCTCGACGTTGAAGTTGGCGACAATATTCTAACCCAATTCCTCGATTTGCTCCTGTCACGAGATAAGTTGCCATTTTTTATTCTCTGTAAATGAGTAAAGTTTCTATTTTTTTAGTTTAAAGTTAATTAGAGGAGAGATCAAATTAAGTTTAAACCTGATGCCAAGCAGCATAAAAATCTGCATAAGACATCTGTTGAGCAGCATACCACAACAACTTATAAATTTCTAGAGCTTGAGGAGAGCGATTACCTTGATTTACAGCAATTGCATACTCTTTTAAACTCGTGACAATGAACGGAAGCTGTTCTTCAAGCAATCCTAACTTCAAAGCTTCTATTGTGGTTCTATAGGTTCTCTGAGTTTGTTCAGGAATCTGTAAACTCTTAATTAAAACAGAGATTGCTTTTGGATACCCAGGTTGTAGTTTAAGTAAAGAAATTGCATATTTACGTTGAGATTTAATTTTAGGGGTTGTCGCCAGTTTCTGCTTTAAAATAATCAGTGCTTTATCTGGATTTTTCTGCGGTTTTTGAGTCTGAAGGTGAGTAGATTTAGTTTGCCCAGGATTAAGAATAAACTGTGTTTTAAAGAGAGAATGTTCAGGCTCAATTTGTGACAAATCTTTAATCACTCTTGATCTAATTTTTTGAGGAGTTGAAGGTGATTGAATCAGATAAACTAAAGTGTTAATTGCAGTTGTATTTTCGGGATCTATTTTTCCCAGTCGATAGGCGGCTTTACGGCGAAGGCTATCTTGGGAAGCCGAGTGCAGAATTTCTGTTAAAGTCTTGATCGCAAGAGGATGACTGATACTCACTTGTCCTAAACTGCAAGCAATCTCCATTTTAGTAATTTCATCAGGTGCCGTTTCTAATAATTTTATTAACGTGTTTTCAGCAACTTTGTTCCCCCGAGCAAAGTTTTTTCCTAAACTATAGGCAATAAGCCAACAAATTCGGGAATGATTTAAGGATTGTATATGCTTTTCAAGCTGTTTAATCACTCGCGGTCGATCAGTAGAAAATAAAGCAATTCTCGCTCGTTCTAAAATAGGTGCTGGAAAAGTTAACCATTTTTGCTGAGTCGGATTAAATTCACCATAACACCAATGAATTAATTGACCAATTATTTGATCGGCTTGACTAAATTCTGAAAATTCTGATAGTCCAGAAGCGGCTAAACAATAAGCTTGATATTGATAAAATTGACCACAATCATCGTCAAAATTGACTAAAGCTTGAATAAATTCTTCTTTCTCTGAATTTTCTAGATCAAGCCGACCTAACCAGAGTAAAATAATTTCTTGCCATTGATTTGCAAAAATGTGATAATGAGAATCTACTTTATCGAGAAAAAATTTCCAGTTTGTAATCGCTTGTGCTGCAAAATATTCTTGAAAAGTTGAGTGATAAAAGCCATAAATTCGCTCACCAGTTGTCGCTGAAATTCCCACAGGATGCAGCCAACCCAGTTGTAAAGCGAAAGAAAATAAGTTAATTTCATCAGTATCAAGAACGGTTTCAATAAAAGATTGACTAAAACGAAACTTCATCTCGACTTGAGAAAAAGCATTTAAGGCTAACTTTCCGAGAACTTGATTTAGTCGTTGTCGCTGGGCTAAAGTGGTCGGAAATCTATCTTGTTTCCATTCGTAGAGCGTTTTAACAAATTGATTATAAAGGGCGGTTTTTGTACTCGGAAAGCTTCCTTGCATGACTGTCCAAATCCGACAGAGAAGGGCTAAACAGAGAGGATTTTTAACAGTATCTTGAATTCGCTGACGTTCGGGTTTTTCAAGTTCAGTAAAAAGATGAGCACCGAGTTGTGGCTGATGTTGAAACCATTTTTTAATAAACTGTTCAATTTGATTTAAGGACTTAGAATCATGATCACAAAAACTTAAATTACGATAGGTAACAAAATCTTCTAAGGGATTTTTACCCATTTCCCAAAGGTTAATTCGACAGGTAAGAATTATATTTGCATCTGCTATCCACCCCCGCAGTTGACGCGCAACTGAACTTAACGCTACACTGGATTCAATCCCCATTTCATCAATAGCATCTAACAGCAACCAAACCCGTTTTTGTTGAAATAATTCGGCAAATTCCTGTTGCATTTCAGGTGAAATAATGACTTTGCGCGTGGCAGCTTTTAACCAATCTTTGAGTAAATACTGTTCGAGTGTCTCTCCCTGTAAATCCGCTAAAGAAATCCAAATTGGAAAAAAATTATGTTCGAGTAATTCATTAGCAATTCGTTGTAATACTGTCGTTTTTCCAGATCCAGGTTCTCCGATAATGGCAAGGCGTTGAGGGTCTTTAGAGGTAAGTAGCTGTTGTAGAAATAACTCAGGATTGATAATATCTTGAGTTTCAATATCCTCAGCATCATTAAATTCACAACTTTGATCACTTTGTAGTTTATTTTGCGATCGCCATTTGACCAAACCCAAAGGAATATAAACTTCCTGAAGTTCAAACTTCACACCATCACTTACTGTTAAAGGATTTGTAGTTAAACGTTCAATTTGTTGGGTCTGTAAACTCTCTCGACAATATTTTAACCAAGAATTACAGTCTTCATTCTTAACATCTTCTTGAACACAATAATCCTGAGAATTTTCGAGCTTTTTAAAAAGTTTTTGATCGCCAGCAACTTGTTTAGATTTTTGCGGACGGCGTTGTTCCCATTCCTGATTAAACTGGTGTAAAATCGCTGTGCGATCCCTTCGTTTATGCCAAAACTTTAACGTAAAATGCCATGTTTCTGATCCTCGCCGTACGGGACGATGATCTTCTAAAATTTCCAAAAAATCTGTAAGACGGTTTAACGCTTCTTTAATTTGAGGAACTGTTAGCGCATTTCCAGTCAGTTTGATCAACGCTTCTAGAAACCGCAGCTTTGTTTGTACGATTAATTGCCGTTCATCCTTCCAATCGGTTTTAATCTCTCGTTGCAAGCGTTCTAAAGCGATTTCATCACAATCTAACTCGTCGTTTGCATAGTCCAACAAAGCGGTAAGTAACTGTTTAGTACGGTTTTTGGCTTGTGGGCCATAACTGATTCGCGGCATTTTTTCCACAAAGTTGGGGGAATCCCCCATCTCAACAACTTCCCCTATCTCTCAAGTGTAGTCTACATCTAGCTTTGCGGTGTCAAGATCAAAATTCGATTAGGGGAATGTTGTCACTTTATCTTATAAACATAGCAAACGGGAAGCAAACCAAAAGTTAGAAATAATGCAGGTTTTCATCCGATTAATTGCTAGTCATTTATGTGGCGGGTCGCTTAATTGGTAAAGCGCAATTTTGCCCTTTGGGACGCAGATTGAGGGTTATCGTCTATACTACGAATCCCCCCTTAATCGCCGAGATGCGGGTTCAAATCCCGCTCCGCTACACCAAATAAAGTTCAATAGTTTCTGTCCGAAAATCAAGCTTAATTTCTGATAATTCATGTGGCGGGTAGCTTAAAAGGAAAAAGCACTAACAATTCCTTGTTCATTCCTTGTCTGAAAAGGCCGAAGAATTGAGGGTTATCGTCTGATGGACGAGTGATGCGGGTTCAAATCCCGCTCCGCTACACCAAATAAAATTCGGAAATTAAAATCAAAATTTCAACAATTTTTGGCAGGTAGTTTAACGGTAGAACACTAACAATTCCTTATTCACTCCTTGTCTGAAAAGACCGAAGAATGAGGGTTATCGCTTTCCCGCGAGAGATGTGGGTACTCTGCGAGAAGGCTTCGCCAACAAATCCCGCCCTGCCAATTGGGATTCATCCCAAAACAGAAGTTTTTTCAAACCAATTTGCCTTTAGGGGCCGGAGGAAAAAATGTTTAATCATACTATTTTTTGGCGAATAATATTTGAAGTCAGCTTGATCGCCTTCACTCTTAATCTCGATCAAGTCTGGGCTTCTGTCAATCATCGTCAATCTCATTTATCTAAACGTCAGCCTCCGGTTTTTAATGATGGTGGTTCGCGTTTTTATGAGTGTAATTATAACGAATAATTTTTCAAAAAGCAAGGAAAGAAAACCATGAAATATAACTTTTTTGTCTCTCAAAACAAAACCCCTCAAAATCAACCGCTTCCGGGTCGTAAAGCCGAAATGACTCAAGGACGTTCGGGCGGATGGATGTTCAAAGCGGATATCTGGCAAATCTTACGGCGTTGCTTATTAATTGGAACTGCCAATGGTGCTTATTATGCCGGAAAACATGAATTAACTCAAGAATTTGTGGATACAATTCAACTTGCAATTGAAGCCGATCCTCGTCGAGTTGCCGATGAAATTCTTTATGCTTCTGATGGACGTTCTATTAATAATAGCGCTCCGATTTTAGCGTTGGTTTTGTTATCAATAGGAGAAACCCCTGAAGCAAAACTTGCCTTTACAGAAATATTTCCGCAAGTTGTGCGTACTGGAAGCCATTTCTACGAATGGTTAAGCTATACGAAAGCCCTGCGAGGATTTGGAAAAATTGTCCGAGAAGCGGGGAAAGCTTGGCTGACTAATGAGGATGTAAAAGGACTCGCATATCAACTGTTAAAGTATCAACAACGTCAAGGATTTTCTCACCGTGATGCGTTGCGTTTATTTCATGTAAAACCAACCACAGAAGACCATAATTTGCTGTTTAATTGGGTGATCAATGGTTGGGATGAATTGCCTTCACAAATTCCGTCTGAAGCGTTAAAACAAATTTGGTGGTATGAGTGGTTAAAACGTCATCCCGATCAAACTCACAAAGCAATTTCTCAAGGTCATTTAACCCATGAAATGGCTGCTCCTGTGGGAAAAATGGATAAACGAGCTTGGCAGTTACTATTCTATGAAATGCCGATAGGGGCAATGTTGAGAAACTTGGGTTCTTTAACAGAATTAAGAATTTTAACCTCTAAGGAACGTAAAAATATCAAACGAGTTGCTCAAGTTTTAAATAACCGTGAACACTTGAAAAAAGGACGAATTCACCCGATAGATGTGTTAAAAGCTCTAAAAACTTATCAATCTGGGGGAAGTTTAGGAAAAAGCCAAAAAACATGGACGGTTGTTCCTCAAATTGTTCATATTTTGGAAAAGGCTGTTGAGTTATCATTTGATGTGATTGAACCCACAAATAAAGTGTTTTTACACGCCGTTGATATCTCCGGTTCGATGTCTTGGAATACCGTTTATTCCATCGGTTTAACCTGCTGTGAAATTGCCACAGTTATGGCTTTAGTGACCGCAAAAGCGGAAAAAAACTATGTGATTCGCGGATTTTCTACCGAGTTCATCGATTTAGGAATTACAGCAAAAGATTCCTTAAAAACGGCAATGACAAAAGCAAATAATAGTAACTTTGGAGGGACGGATGCAAGCGTGGCTTATAATTGGATGATTCGTCATAAATTCAAAGCGGATATGATTTGTTTTTGGACGGATAACGAAACTTGGGCGGGGATTAAACACACGAGTCGAGCGTTAGCAGAATACCGTCAAAAAATCAATCCAAACATCAAGGCGGTTTATGTTTCGCTTGCACCCTACAATATCACATTAGTTGATCCAGAAGATGGAAATTCTTGGGATATTGCAGGATTTGATCCAGGAACGCCGCGACTCATTCAAATGTTAGCAACAGGTGAACTTTAACTCACTTGATTTCCTTAAAATCAGCACAGAGACGTTCTCTTTGAGCGTCTCTAAAACTTGTTTTTTTGTCACTTAATCTTATAATTTAAACGTTAAATATTAACGATTGTTACAACTTTACTCATTTAGCAAAGGAGCGGAATTGCTCAAAACTTGTCACTTCTGATGTGGGTTTGCTATGCTAGAGACTCTTTTTTCACCAAATAGCAGTTTAGAGTCTAAGTGTACAAAACTGCCATCTTTAGGAGTGCATTATGATCTACCAATTTCAAATCCAATTCTCGCTGTTTGCTATCAATAGCCGTCCTCAAACCGTTACTATTCTCTCTAAAAATTATCTTTCTCCAGAAAAACTTAAATCCTCTTTAGCTTGTGACTATGAGATTCTACCTCACGAAGTTGAGATTCATTCAGTATTACAAACTGCGTCTCCCCGAAAACAGCAAAGTTACAGTTCTCAGTAGTTTAATTCCACCAAAAACTTCAGGGAAATAATCTTAATTTTTCTTAAAACGGATCACACCTTCCTGGCCCAAGGAGTCCGAACTTTATTTGAGTTCAATATTGTCCCTTTACCAATAACCTGTATTTATGGGTAAAGAGAAATGAGGAAAATTGTTCTGGATCGATTCCGGGGGGTGGATCGCATTTTTCTCCAAAATGTTTAGAATCCATTAAGTATCGGTGATCTCTGTGGTGGCCCCTGTGAAAAATATTAAATTTTTCATAAATTTAGATCATTCTAGAGAGATACATTTATAATTGCAGTGTTAGACACTGTATTGTGTTTATTTTTGTTAAGAAAAACACAGAAAATAGGAGATAAATTTATGGGCTTTTTAGGAAAACTATTTGGGAAAAAAGAAGAGGAGAAAGCTGCCTCAACACCCAAAGTAGCCGTTTCAAAAGCAGCAACCGAAAAATCTATTGCACCCGAAAAAGTAGGGATTGATGGTAACTTTGATGAAAGTGGTTTAGCCAAACGTGTTGCTCAAGCATTAGATGATGCAAATATTTCAGATAATGTGGGTCTTTGGGTCGCGCAAAAAGGTAGCACTGTTGTCTTGAAATATAATGAAGACGCGAAGGAGGTTTTAGCAAAAGCAGAGCAAATTGCAAAAGGAGTAGAGGGTGCAACGGGAGTAGAAACAGCACCTAATAGCTAATGGATTGACTTGAGAATAAAGTTAGATAAACCGCATTAAAATACATTGAGTGTGAGTATTAGGCTGACGAAAATTCTGAAATCACACTTAATTCTAAATCTTTGAAAATGGCTGAATATGCTCTAAATAAACCTTAAATAAAATGCAGAAAAAAACTTATTATTTAGCATCTTCTATCTTCTTCATTGTAGGGTTACTCTGGATGTTCATCAAGTTAATTGCTAATACTGAAAGATTTACAGTCATTATGATTGGTTGTTTTCTTGTTGGGCTAGTTTACTTTTTTTTGGGATCTCGACTCAAAAATTAAAATCTGAAGAAAACAGATCTCCACTCTGAAGTCTGTTTAAAGAAATGTGAGTTCATGTTATAATAGTAAGAGAATAATCTAGACTAAAAAATTTAGAATGATTATTCATGTTCCCTCTAAAGCAGGTCAACGAAAAAAATATTGGCGGCGCGTAATTGATTTTGTCGATCTCAATCAGACAAACGGATATGCTTTTCAAGGATATCGAGTAGAAGCAGATCAATTAATTGAATTAGAAATTGGTAATTTTTTACTCACCTACGATGAAATAGGTTCTATAAAACGTTGGTATCCTCACGTTTGCTTATATCAAGTTCGAGCCGATCTCGAATCTCCTTTAGAAGAAAGATTTACTTGGAGTGGAAAAACCGCTAACCGAAATTGGAACCGCTCTTGGGCTTTATCAGTACGTGATCCTATTGCTGAAATTGTGAATGAAAACCGTTTATCCTATGAAGATTTGATTGATTGGGATAAAGTTTCAACAGATCGTTTAAAGGAAGAATTGAAGCGTAGAGGAGTTATTTAATCTACGCTTTTGTATCCTTGAAGTTATTTAAAAAGAGTTAATCTAGACTACAATAAAAACCTCTTGTGTCAATACAACGGGATTAAAAACAGCAAGTATCTGTTCGCCAAAACTAATTTGAGTCCCTTGCAATATAGGTTCGATGCTTAACTGTTCAAACGTTAGATTATCTGTTAAACCAATAAAATCAATACCGATTTCAAAATCTTTAATTTGATCAGTATCTTCATTCATTTCTAAAATAAAAACATCTATTCCTTGACCTCCCTGTAAAGTATCAAAACCCGTACCTCCTCTTAAGATATCATCATCAAAACCCCCAAATAACTGATCATTTTCTGAACCGCCAATCAAGATATCACGACCTGCATCTCCGTTAATCAAATCATCACCAATCCCTCCATAACTCGTGTCATTTCCCTCACCTCCCCAGATTACATCATTCCCCGATAAACCGCTTATTAAGTCATCTTCTGCATATCCGATTAATTCATCTCCTTGATTGGTTCCAGCAAGATTATCTCTGTTATTTGTTCCTTGAAAACTTAAGTCTGTATTAAAGAAAACTCCCTGTTTTTTATCTTTAGTATTGAGATCAACAATCCCTCGATTAGCACGTTCATCTTCGGTTACAATTCCTTGTCTGAGGGTATTGAGAGAAATTAAAGGATAAGTCAATTCAGATTTATTTTCAACGAAGGGATTATCAAGTTGGTCTAAATTTTTGGAACCACTAACAGATGGATCAGAGGGTAAATTAAACCCTTCACCTGCAAGTAATTGAGTAAAAAAACGATGAGCATAACCATGTGCTTTTGCTCCAAACCAGTCATTAAATCGATTAGAATCGGGTTGATTCCATGCCTCACCTTGATTAAGATAAAGATCGAGGGTATTTTCATTATCAAAATTCAGTACAGGTAGAGGATTTTCATATCCGAGATTACTCGTTGTATGAATTGCAATGACTCGCGTTGCATCTCCTTTATCCAAGCGTTCTGGAATAGATTGAAAAGTTGCTAATGTTTTCTGATTAAAATTTGCATTTTCAAACCCTGGCCCGGCGGGATCTAAACCAATAATTGTTCCAATCTTCTGATCATCCGGTGAATATTGTCCAGCAAATCCAGCAACTTGAGCGCCTAAACTATGACCAATTAATGTAATTGTTTCGGGTTGAATAACATCAGAACTAACATATCGATAAAGCATTTCTTGAACCGCTTTTCCGACAAATTCTGTCTTTTGAGCCTGTTGAGGATAGTTGAAAAAATCTGTGACTTTTTGACCTGCATCCCAACTGACTAAAATAACGTTAGCATCTTCTTCTTGTTTAGAGATTTCGGTTGCTATTTTTCGCATCCAATTATCTGATTCAACCTCATTAGGTATTCCGGGATTATCGCGAAAGCCATGAGTAATCACATAAGTAGGACGCCCGGAAGTTAGATCAGAATCTTCAAGTTCTTTGAGGGTTTTATTTTCATTTAAAATATAAAATTTAGCCCACTCACTCACAGGATGATTAACAGTTAAGTTCTCCATGAGATCTTTCCCCAAGTTGATCATTTTAGTATAGATACATTACCTTTATTTTAATCAACTTATCTAACGGTTATATGCGTTCCTGAGCCACTCTTTCAGGTGTCATGCAGAAGGTGATGACTTTTTGATGTTATTCATTCTAATCATCATGCTCTGAGTGGTTGTTTAAACGCTTGTTAACTCAGGAAAGATATTCTCCGTCAGTAGCCAATTTTAGGAGTGGCATAGTCCTCGAAGTCAGGGCGTTACGCCCTTACAGAGAACAGGGGACAGCCAATAGCGGATCGGATCGCTCAAACCTTCTCTCCAAAGGGGCGCTTACAATGCTGACGAAGAGAGGGAACAGGGATAAGAAAAAAACTGGGTACGGCTACGCCTCCGAGAGATTTAGGTATCTGATAGACAATTTAGTGGGGGGGGTTTGCTGAGGTTATTTGTTAGAGACCTCGCTCCCTCGATCTAGCTAGGTGGAACCTACCTGCCCCTACGAAACTGGTGAGGTGTATTTGAAAGGGGTACAGACTTGCTGAATCAATCAACTCGTAAAATTACTGAGATCCCTGAGATTTTTAGTACATACAAAATTTGAAAGTTCAGTGATTCTACGCTGGCATATTTAAGAATACAACTTTAACATTAAAGATAGAGATAGAAACTTTGAGATTATCACTGGCACAACCAAGCTTATATTTCTCGGAAATATTCATCTCTCTACTTCTCAATCAATCAGCTTAAAGGAGAAATAAATGGCGATTAACTATTACTTAGAAAACAATAAAGATTCTCTAGAATTTGTCTACAAAAATCTTTTACTTTGGTTTAAAGATAAGCAATACAAAGTTGAAGGAACAGAAGCTGATGGTATTTACTTAATTCAAGCGCAAAAAGTTGGTAAAATTAGGACTGTGCTAGGGACAAATCTAGCTTTTAAAGTCAAAGTTTATAAGTCCAATGACCTCACGAATCCGCCTGAATTTGTTGTAGAAACTAGCACAGGTAAATGGATACAAAATATTGCTGGAGCCGGAGTAACTGCGATGTTTTTCGGAGGATTGACTGTCTTGACAGGTTTAGCTGGAGCGGGTTGGGCTTTAGTCGTAGAAAATGAAATTATCACCTACATTGAAGAAGAATTGAAGTTTAAAAAGATTCAAAAATCTATGAATTCATCTGAGCTTGAACCTCTAGGAATCTCAATTCATTCGTCCAAAAAAGAGAATCATTATAAAGCTCAAAATAATTCTGCTCGTCAAAAAGCAATATTAAAAGCAGATCAAGACTTAAAAAAACTCAAAGCAGCCTTAGCCACTAATATTCTAACCGAAGAAGAATTTGCCGCTAAAAAGCAATATGTAGAGAATCAAATCGATGAATACGAAATTGAGTTTATAATTGAAGAAAAGTTGATTCGGTTTCAGGAAGCGTTTACAGATGGGATTTTAACAGCAGATGAATTTGAGGCTAAAGTTCACCAAGTTGAAGAAGAACTGAGACATCAGGTGATTGATCAACGGCTTGAACAAGAAAAAGAGGAAGTTATGATAAAACTAAGAGCCGCTCTAGACAATGGGATTTTGACACAGGATGAATATGCTCAAAAACTAGCACTTCTGTGATTTCTCCCGAAACCAAGCTTCGCTTCGCTTGTACGCATCGTCGAGAGAACTGGAGAGAAACCTGGTTTCGCCGAAGTTACCAGGTTTTTAGAAACGTTTAATATGATTGATTTCGTAATTGTTAGTCATCTCGTTTCAATGACGAACAGCCTAAACACAGGTAATCGCCCCTAATGTTGCTTGCGGAGGTTCTTCAGTTAAACAGTCTACTGAAACGTTGAGACCTTCAAGTTGAGCTGTTCCAAAAATTGTAGCAAATGACATATCAGCCGCGTCTCGTCCAGTACCAATTCGCACAAATCCTTTACGAGGAATTAAACGAGTTGCATCAAATAAATACCAGCGAGAGCCTAAATAAGCTTCAAAAACCGCATGAAAATCTGGTGGTTCTAAACCATAAGCATAGCCACTGACAAAGCGAGCAGGAATATTTAAAGCACGACAAAATGCTATACCTAAATGAGCAAAATCACGGCAAACACCAGAACGTTGAGTGACGATTTCATACGCGGAAGTATGAGCATCTGTACTTCCAGATAAGTAAGTAACGTTATCATAAATCCAATTACAAATTGCAGTCACTCTAGAATAGTCTGGCAAAAGATGACCGAATTCATTGTTTGCTAAATTGAATAATTGATCGGACTCACAGTATCGCGAAGGATAGACATAATTTAAGACTCTTAAGGGGAGTTTTTTGGGTGGGATTTCGGGAATTAGATTAGGGTTATCTTCTCCTAAACAAAGAGCCACAGTCGCTTGATAAGATACTTGCAATTTTCCGGGTGGAGCGGTTAATCTCAAGATTCGATTTTTCAGCGTTGATGACACATATTCTTCGGAGTTTATTGCAGGTTCAATCTGAAGATGTTCTTCTAATACTTGTTGGGAACCATTATTAACAGCACTAATATTAAAAATAAATGTGCTATCGGTTGTCAGATCGTATTTTAATTGACATCCCACTTGAAACTTCATACTTGTGATTTCCTTGAATTGATGTGATCTTAAAAAAAAGCAATTGATTTGAACTTAATTTTAGAAGAATTGAATGTAGTTTTGTGATTAACATTTAACTATAGCATAATTATTGTTATTTTTAAACCCATCTTCATTCACCCTCTACTTATATTAAGAGAGTTAGTCGGGTTTATCTTAAAATATTCTTCTCTCTCTACATCATAAAATGAAATTTATTCCGATATAAAAAAGCTAAAAAATCAAGAGTTAAGAAGAAGATTAACTCCTGTCTTAACTCTGAATTATTATACAATTACTCTCAATTTTTAGTAACGAAATGTTGCAGCAATTAAAGCATGATCCGGAAGTTTTTCAGGAACATCTGCATAAACTGCACCACCATTAAGGAAAGTATGAATCGTTGCAAAATCTAATAGATCCTCATTTTCAGGTTGATCTTCTCGTTGCAATGTAATTTCATGAGTTTTAGGATTAAACTGACCCCATTGCTGCTCATCTATTGCCACAAATAAAGAATCAATACGTTGATCGTAAGCTGCTTTCATAATTTCTTTGAGATCACGAGAAGCTTTTTTGGGGTTGTTTCCCATCAATTCTTGATACTCAGTCGCTGCTTTTTCTTGAGACTCTTGGAAATAAGACCGAATGATTTTCCAAGCCTGTTCATGTAATTCTTTGGGACTCGTATTTTCTGGATTTCCAGCAATCCCTTCTTCTACAACATTCGGATAAACTGTAATCTCTTTATACATGGTCATCAAAAATTCTACTCCAGCTAAGATCATCGGAGCTTGTTCACCTTTTAGAATATCATGTAAACCGCGATCAACCTTCTGTAAAAAACGGCGAATTTGATCTTTATTATCCGTTGTTCCTACGCCTTGACCATGATACATTAAAGATTGACCACCTGCCGTTGAAGGATTTCCGGTGTGCATCTGAAGCTGTTCTTCTGGGTCATCATATTTCAGTGCTTCTTCTAAACTCAAAGGCATTTCTTGGAGAGAAACTTCACTGATTTGATAATGACTTCCCTGAAATAAACGCACCTTATTTTGACTCAAAGCTAATATATAAAATTGTCCATCGTGCATTAACAAAGGCATTAGGGGTTTAAGATGAAAGCGATTACTAATGATCACATCTTCATTAAAATTCAGCGGAAGACGATAATAACGAAACTCATTTGGAGAAATAAATAAAGCTAGTCCTTCATTTTGATTTCGCCAAAACTCACCCTGGTCAAGTTTGTGAGCTTGTTCTAAAAGTTGTTGAGCGTCAGTATCTCGCCAACCCGCCTGCACTAATTTTTTCTCAGCTAAACTCAGAACATTCTTAAAGCGAATTGGATCTTGGCGAATCTCTGGCCCAGCAGAATGTGTAGGCATAAAAATCGAAATACAATTTTTATCCCGATGTTCCATTAAGTCTTTAATTTCGTTTGTCGATAAAATACTCATACTTTACATCTCCAATTTACAATTATTTACTTGAGGAAATTTAACCCCTTTTAGGAGTTCCATCCTAAGGGAGTTTCCATCTCAGTTTGAGAAGCTTTCTCAGCACTTACTCCCGGTTTATTTACAATTTTTACTGTTGTTGCTTGTGGGCCTTTTTCACCTTGTTCTTCAACATATCGTACACCAGTACCGACTGTTAATCGCTCAAAGTCATTGTTTAGAACACTATTTTTATGGAAATAAATCTCACGATCTACGTCAATAGTTCGCAAGAAACCATATCCTTCTTCAGTAAACAGTTGAGTAACAATTGCAACCATTTGTTGTTGGGAAGGAGAGTTTCTATCCCATTGTCGTTGACGTTCAACTAACTCCACAAGTTGACGGCGTGCTGCATCAAAAGCTTCTCGAATAACCGTTTCTAACGCTTCGTATTGAATCCCTTCGTCGGGACTGCGATCTACTGCTAATTCGTGACCTGGAGGAACAGTAATATCTAGCCGTACACGATAGGGAGAACCCATTTTGGGGTGATCGTGGGTTTTCTCAATCACCACTCTACAGCTATTCATGTAGTCACAGAATTGCTCAAGTTTGGCAATTTTTTCTCGAACTAAAGAATCAATCGCTTCAGTTTTTTCGAGATGATGATAAGTAATTTCTGTTGGAATTTTCATGCTTATTCTCCTAAATTTACGTTGTGTCTATTGTATTTACCCCTGAATTAAATTAAATTCTATGGACAAAATTCAAGAAAGTTAGCGGCGACATATCCCTCAATCGGAGCAAAAACAGGAACCCAGCCATTTTTACCTCTATTTTTAATAGAAATGTCTTGTCCAGCTTCTAGACTTCCAATAATTTCTCCTCCGGGTTGCGAGCGAACATTTAACCGCGTATTGACATTAACTTCCCGACAGCTACTTGTGGGAAAAGTAGAGCCTACTGTATCGCAATAAGCTAGGTTTGCTGAGGTTACATAACCTTCGACAGGATATTGAACTTGAACCCAACCATTCTCGCCTTCGTCTTCGATATAAACCTTTTCATCTCGCTCTAAGGTACTAATAATTTTACCTTGAGGTCGATCTCTGAGCGTTACTAATGAAGCATTAACTTCACGACAACCATTCACAGGTGGAGTCAAGAAAGCCTCTCCATCGGGAACTTCTGAAATACTATCAGCTCCGGTACAAGAACGGAGATTTTCTGCATTAACATAACCACTAGCAGGATTTTCTATCGGTGCCCAACCGTTTCTTCCTTCGTTGGCAATATAGATATTTTCTCCTTCTTGTAATCGACCGATTTCATTTCCTCCGGGTTGATCTCTAATAATTAAATTAGAGATTTTTGCTTCCCGACAGTTACTTCCGGGAACTGTAGAAGTCTGAGCTTTTGCACTTTTTACAGGCATAATCAAGGTTGCTACTAATGCTCCTAGTGCAGTTAATCCCAGTGTTCTTTTTAAAGAGTTTAAGTCTAAGTTGTAAGCTTTCATCATTTAACCTTTTTATCTTCAAATATTCATTTCTATATTTATATTATGATTTTTTTATTGCAAAAATTCATCTATCTGAAGTTGGAAAAATTTTAACTCTAGATTTGTGGATAAAAAAAATCCCCTAAAAATCGGGGAAATTTCAACAGAATAAACTCGATATTCTTATGCTGTCACACCTAATGCTCCAGCTCCAGCAGAAGCTAAGGCTGAAATTAACGCAGTCAAAAATAACCACCAAGCAGCTGCGGCTGCGGCTTTTTGAGTTTCTTCAACTTGTTTCTGAGTTTGATGTTTAACTTGTTCAAGTCGTAATTCAGCTTCTTTTTGAACACGCTCTGCTTTTTGTAAAACTCGGTTACGAGTCAGTTCAACCTGATCAATAATCCGATTAGCATCCGCTTCAGAAATATCTTTGCGAGAACTCATTAATGCAAC
>Ga0207419_1000182_pt1 | contig 50776 bp, 52 predicted proteins | sample ElkSloMetagenome_4_FD_184723 | JGI IMG/M metagenome (GOLD analysis project Ga0207419, IMG submission 184723) | Hot spring microbial communities from Elkhorn Slough, Monterey Bay, USA - MD2A (version 2) | ecosystem: Environmental > Aquatic > Marine > Intertidal zone > Estuary: Microbial mat ...
TAGCGCAGGCCGGCCCTGCGGCTTTCGGGGGTGCCCGGGGACCAGATGATCAGCGTCGAGGCGATGGCCATCAGTTCCCAGTAGATGAACACGCCCAGCAGGTCGCCGGCGAACACGACCCCCATGGCACCGCCGGCGTAGACCAGGGCCGAGGCGCTCTCCAGTGTGTTCTTCTGCGGCAGGGCGTAGAGGCCGCCGACAACGGCCATCAAGCCGAAGATGGTGCCGAACAGCCGCGACAGCGCATCCGTTTGCACCAGCTCCAGGGTGTAGCCCAAGTACTCGATCGACGAGACCACGCCCTCGGGCAGCGTCCAGATGTGGGCGAACCCAAGCAGCGGTGCCAACAGCGTCATGGTCATACGGCCACGGCGCGGCAGCAGGGGCAGGATCAGCCCGCCCAGGATCAGGAACAGCCCGGGGGAGACGTTACCCAGCATCGTAGTACGTGTCCTTGCGCTTCAGGGCCATGCCCAGGCCCTTGGCGAACAGCACCATGGCCACACAGCTCAGGAAGCCGAACCAGGCATGGAAGCCGAACCAGCCGTCGACGCCAAAGTGCGGGTGCAGGTGCACGACCAGTTCGGCCAGAACGGTCAGCGCCAGCACGATGCCGAACACCCACCACAGAATGCGAATGCCCTTCGCCGTGACGAACCAGGGTTGCTTCTCGTCGGGCGCGCGGGTGCGCGGCATGACGCCGCTGGGCGGCGTCTCGGTCACCTGAACGATGCGCGGCGCGTCGCTGCCCGGCTCAGTATGGGTCACGGCCGTCCTCCCACGAGTTGTTCGGCCAGGGCCAGGAAGGAATCGGGGACGAAGAACAGGAACAGGCTGCCCAGGGCGGTGAAGGCCAGGGCCACGACGATGGGTGTCGGCGCCTCGCCGTGGTCATGCTCCGGGTCCACCGGGGCCGGCTTGGTGGCGAACGCGCGATGGACGATGGGCAGGAAATAGGCCGCGTTCAGCACCGTCGAGGCGAAAATCACGGCGATCGCCGCCCAGGCCTGCGCCTCGTAGGCGCCGGACAGCATGAACCACTTGGAGACGAACCCGGCCGTCGGCGGCACGCCAATCATGGCCAGCGCGCCGATGGCGAACGCCCCCATGGTGACCGGCATCTTCCAGCCGATGCCGTCGAGCTGGCTGATCTCGGTCTTGTGCGCGGCGGTGTAGATGGAGCCGGCGGCGAAGAACAACGTGATCTTGCCGAAGGCGTGGGCCATGATGTGCAGGGCGGCCCCCATTACCGACAGCGGCGCCAGGATCAGCGCGGCCAGCACGACATAGCTCAACTGACTGATGGTCGAATAGGCCAGCCGGCGCTTCAGGTTGTCCTGCCTGAGGGCGACAAAACTGGCGGCCAGGATGGTGAACCCGGCGAAGGCGGCGATCCACTCGGTGCCCGCCGTGCCGTTCAGCAGGTCCAGCCCGAACACATAGACCACCACCTTGACCACGGTGAACACACCGGCCTTGACCACGGCCACCGCGTGCAGCAACGCGGAGACCGGCGTCGGCGCCACCATGGCCGCCGGCAGCCAGCGGTGGAACGGCATCACCGCCGCCTTGCCGATGCCGAACACGAACAGCGCCAGCAGCAGCAGGACCGGCCAGCCCTCGACCTTGCCGGCCAGCAGCCCGCCGGGAACGAAATCCAGGCTGCCGGCCAGAATCCAGCAGGCAATGATGCCCACCAGCTGCAGGCCGATGGACGTGCCCATCAGGATGCCCAGGTAGACACGACCCGACCGCTTGGCCTCGTCGGTGCCCTTGTGGGCGACCAGCGGCACCGTGCTGATGGTCATCAGCTCGTAGAACAGGAACAGCGTCAGCAGGTTGCCGGCATAGGCGATGCCCATGGCCGAAAAGATGGCGATGGCGAAACAGGCGTAGAACCGGGTCTGCGCGTGCTCGTCGTTGCCGCGCATGTAGCCCACGGAGTAGATCGTGGTGACGATCCACAGCAGGCTGGCGATCATGGCGAAGATCTGGCCCAGCGGCTCGACCGTGAAGGCCAGCGGCACGCCGGGGATCACCTCCCACAGGGTCAGGCTGGGCCGGGCACCGATCAGCACCGGGCCGAGCAGCGAGAACACCATGCTGCCCAGGGCGAAGGCGACCAGCAGGGTCGAGCCCTCCCGCACATTGGGCCAGCGGCCGAACAGCAGCGTCAGCAGCACCGCCAGGGCCGGCAGGATCAGGCAGGCGCCGATGGTCTGCATCATGTCCAGGCCGACGATCACGGGTCCACCCCCGGCGCGTGCGCGTCCTGTTCAGGGGCGTGCCCGGCGCCGTGGCCTGTTCCATGGCCATCACCGTGACCATGCGGATCCTCGAACAGCGGGTGTTCCCAGGTCGGCCCCTCGCCGGGAACGTAATTCAGGATATAGTCCGCCGCCGCCTCCGTCAGACCCACGGTATACGTCGTTTCCAGGCCGAAATACACGTTGGCCAGCGCCAGGACCCACATCGGCGCCAGCATGACCAGCGGCGCCTCGCGCACAGGCGCCGCGCCGGCCGGTCTGGAGCGGAAGTAGGCCACCTCCAGCACGCGCCAGACGTAGATCACGGCCAGCAGCGACGAGGCCAGCACGGCCGCCACCATGATCCAGTGCCCGCCCTCGATGGCACCCCGAACCAGGTACAGCTTGCTGATGAAGCCGACCGTGCCCGGTACGCCGATCAGGCTGAACGCGGCGAGCACAAAGGCGGCCATGGTCACGGGCATTCGGTAGCCGACACCGTCCAGGCGGCGAATGTCGGGACTCCCCACCCGCAGGATGACCGCCCCCAGCGCCATGAACACCGTGCCCTTCATCATGGCGTGGTTGACCATGTGCACCAGGCCCCCGGTCATGCCCGTGACCGAAACCATGCTGATGCCCAGCATCATGTAGCCCACCTGGGCGATGGACGAATAGGCGAACAGCCGTTTCAGGTTGTACTGGAAAACCGCCACCGCCGAGCCCGACATCATGGCGAGAATGGCCAGCACGCCCACGAGTTGCGTTTCCGACACGGTGGCCGGCAGGGTCTGGAACGCCTCGATCGGCCCCAGCACGGTGAAAAAGATGCGCACCAGCACGTAGATGGCCACCTTTGTCGCCGTCGCCGCCAGGAACGCCGTGACCACCGACGGCGCGTGGGTATAGGCGCCGGGCAGCCATTTGTGCAGCGGGAACAGGGCCAGCTTCAGCGCCAGCCCCACGGCCAGGAAGGCGATGGCCACCGAAATGGTGCGGGTCTCGGCGACCTCGGGAATGCGCCGCGCCAGGTCCTCCATGTTCAGCGTGCCGGTCATCATGTACAGCAGACCGATGCCGATGACGTAGAAGGTGGCACCCAGCGACCCCAGGATGAGATAGCGGTACGCCGACGTCTGTGCCCTGGGATCGCGACCCATGGCCACCAGGGCATAGGTGGAGAGGGAGGAGATCTCCAGGAACACGAACAGGTTGAACACGTCCCCCGTCGCGACCATGCCCAACAGCCCCGTCAGACACAGCAGGAACAGAACATAGAACACGGGAATCTGGCGACGCGGGATCTCGGCCTCGACGCTGGGGCCGGCGTACATCAGCACCAGGGTGGCGATGCCCGTCACCAGACACAGCATGACCGAGTCCAGCGGGTCGATGACGTATTCGATGCCCCAGGGCGCGGCCCAGCCGCCCATGTCGTAGCTGAAGGCCCCGTTCTGCTGCACCAACACGATCAGGGCGATGGACACGGCGAAGGCCGCGCCGCTGACCGCCAGGGCGAACAGCCACGCCAGCCGGGGCAGGCGCAGGAACAGGCACAGCGGCGCCGCGACCAGCGGCAGCACGACCTGAAGGGCGGGAAGGTTCTGGCTCAGCAGGGAGGGCATCAGCGGCTCAGGCCCCCCTGTCCATGCGATGTTCGAGCGCCAGCACCTCATCCTCCTCCAGCGTGCCGAAGGCCTCGCGGATGCGCACGACCAGCGCCAGCCCCACCGCCGTCGTGGCCACGCCGACAACGATGGCGGTAAGGATCAGCACGCTCGGCAAGGGGTTGCTGTACACCGTCGCCTCCTCTGAGACGATGGGCGCCGTGCCGCCCTCGACCGCGCCCATGGTGATGTACATCAGGAACACGGAGGTCTGGAAAATGTTCAGACCAATGACCTTCTTGGCCAGATTGCCCCGGGCGATGACGGTGTAGAAGCCGGCCATCATCAGGACGATGACGATCCAGTAGTTATACAGGCCGAGCACGGTCTCAAACATGGCCGTCCTCCGCCCCGTCGCCGGGATCCAGGGCCGCGTGATCGTGGCGCTCGACGAAATTCAGGAAGATCGTGACCATCACCGCCCACACGGTCAGGCCAACGCCCAGTTCCACCAGCAGGATCCCCATGTGCTGGCCATGGTGGGGGTCATGCGCCAGCACGTTGTAGTTCAGGTACTCGCCGCCCAGCAGCATGGTGGCCACCCCGACCCCGGCATACAGCAGCACCCCGATGGCGCACATCGGCGTCGTCACCCACTCCGGCGCCACCTGACGGGCGCGCGTCGGGCCGAAGATCAGCGTGAACAGGATGAAGGCGACGGCGAAGATCACGCCGGCCTGAAAGCCGCCACCGGGGCCATAGTCACCGTGGAACTGCACATACAGGCCGAACAGCATGATCGGCGGCATGAGCAGCTTGGTCATGGTGCGCAGGATGGAATGCAGCCTCATGACCGGCCCTCCCCAGCGTCCTTGCGCGCGGCCTGGGCGTTGCACCGCCGCCGGTCAACCCGGGCGCCCAGGAGCACCAGCACGCCAATGCCGGCGGTGAAGATCACCGTTGTCTCGCCCAGCGTGTCGTAGCCGCGGTAGCTGGCCAGGACGCTGGTGACCATGTTGGGCGGGCCGACCTCACGTGGGCTGTCCTCGATGTAGCGCGGGGCGACGTGCTGGTGGATCGGCGCCTGCGGATCCCCGAAGTGGGGCATGTCCAGCGTGCCGTAGATCAGGGCCGCGCCGGTCACCACCACCACCGCCAGCGGCAGCAGCGAATTCCGCCTGGGCGTCCGTTCGGCGCGCGCGGTCAGGGCCAACGTCCCCAGCATCAAGACGGTGGAGATGCCGGCGCCGACGGCGGCCTCGGTGAACGCAACGTCGACCGCGTCCATCAGCACGAACATGGACGCCGACAGCAGGCTGAAGATGCCTGACAGCATGACCACGGCGAACAGGTTGCGCAAAGCGATCATGGCCAGGGCCGTGACCACCATGAAGGCCAGCAAGACAATGTCGATGACCTGTTCCATGGCCTAGCGTTCCGCCTCCTGGTCGGGAAAGGCGGATCGGCCGGGCGCGCGGTCATCCAGAAGGAAGTCATCGTCCGCGGCGTCGCGCAGGTCCAGCTTCCCTTCGGTCGGGCGCCCGTCGCGCGTCCACGGCCGCTGACCGTCCAACAGCGCCGCCTGCGCCAGGGCGTGCGTGGCCACCGGGCTGGTGAACAGCAGAAAGACCAGGATCATCACCAGTTTGATGCCCACCAGGTCGGCACCCAGGCCAGCCTGGAGCAGCAGACCGACAATGATCAGGCCGGCGCCCAGGGTGTCGCCCAGGCTGGCCGCGTGCATTCTGGTGAAGACATCGGGAAATCGCACCAGGCCGATGCCCGACAGCAGGCAGAACAGCCCGCCAATCACGATGCACGCCCAACTCACAACGTCGAGGACAAGGCTCATCGGGTGCCCTCCTGACCTTGGCGCGAGGCGCGCGGTCCGGCCAGGTTGCTGTACTTGACGAACTTCAGCACGGCAATGGTGCCGGCGAAGTTGATCAGGCAGTACAGCAAGGCGATGTCCTCGAACTCCGGCCGGTCGGTCAGGAACCCGAGCAGAACCAGCAACAGCACTGTCATGGTCCCGAAGGCATTGACGGCGACGATGCGATCATAGACCGACGGACCGCGCACCGCCCGCGCCAGCGCCAGCGCCATGGTGGCCAGAATGAACAGGCTGGCGACGGTGAACATCAGGCTTTCCCCGAACCGTGGACAGCGTCGGACAGGCGCTCCAGCGACCCTTCCACCCAGTCGGTGCGCCGATCCATCTCGCCGCCATGCAGATCATGGATGCTGCCCGGCTCCAAAGCATGGACAAGGATCCGGCCGCCGTCGACCTGCACCGAGATCGTACCAGGGGTCAGCGTGATGGAGTTGGCGAACATCACCTTGCCCAAGTCGGTCCTCTGGCTGGCCGGCACCCAGGCCATGCGCGGCGCGATGCGGTCCGGATCGATCACGCAGCGCGCCACCGCCAGATTGGACAGGACGATCTGCCACAGCAGCCACGGCCAGTACGCCAGCGCCCGAAGGGCCACGGCGACGGGCACGCCCTCGTGGTCCAGGCCCTCCATGCGCCAGGCGACGAACACCGTCAGCGCCGCCGACACCACCCCCAGGCCCAGCAGCAACGGGTCGCTCCAGTGGCCGGACAGCAGCAGCCACAGGACGAACAGGCCGACAAACAGACTGAGGGCGTGCTTCACAGGGACGCTCCTGGGGCGGGTCAGGGCCGACTCACGTCGCGCTTCGGCTTACCCGAGCGCGGCGGGCGGCGCAACCGTCAAGTCCGGCCCGGAAACCGGCGAGGGCTCAGTCGCCCTGACGGCTGATGGCGGCGGTGCTGGCCTCCTTGGCGCCCATGGCGTTCAGCGCGCGCACCACCTTGGCACACCGCACCCACGTCGTCTTGCCGCCGTCCAGCACCTTGGTGACGGCCTTTTCCGACAACCCGGTGAAGCGGGCGAGGCCCTTGGCGTCGGCGTTGGCGGCGGAGGCGAGGTCCTTGCCGCCGGCAAGCACGAACTGTCCGCGTTCCTTGATGTTGGCCATGATCGCTGTTTCCCCTGACTGCAGCGTCGCGGCGCGCCCGTGCGCCGCCGCGCGAAGCGCCGGACCATAGACCGCTTCGCGCCGGGACGGAAGCCCTCTCTGGTCAAACAAAACCCCCGCCGGGCACGGAAGCCGGCGGGGGTCTTGAGAATCGGGGCGAGCCGCCGCTTACGCCGACTTCGGCAACTCCCACACCTCTGGCGCCTGCTCCAGCGCCTTCAACGTGGCCTCGCGCATCTCGGCGATCTCCTTCGGCACCCGGTCGCCGAACTTGTCGAAGAAGTCGGACTGGGTCTGCACCTCGCGCAGGGCCTTGTCCTTCTCGACCGTCATGATGCGGTTGTACAGCGCCTCCTCGAACGGCAGGCCGTTCCAGTTGATGTCGCTGTAGGCCGGCACGTTACCCAGCGGGCTTTCCACCGCGTGCGCCTCACCGCGCACACGATTGAAGACCCACTCCAGCGCGCGCATGTTCTCGCCAAAGCCCGGCCAGATGAACTTGCCGTTGTCGTCCTTGCGGAACCAGTTGACGCGGTAGAACCCGGGCACCTTGGGATGGCCCAGCGTCTCGCCCAACTCGAACCAGTGCTTCCAGTAGTCCGCCATGTTGTAGCCGATGAACGGCAGCATGGCGAACGGATCGCGGCGCAGGTCGCCCGGCTTGCCCTCGGCGGCGGCGGTCAGCTCGGAGCCCATGGTCGCCGCGAGATAGACGCCGTGGTTCCAGTCCTTGGCCTCGAACACCAGCGGGAAGTTGGACGCCACGCGCCCGCCGAACAGGAAGGCATCGACCTTCACGCCGGCCGGGTCTTCCCACTTGTCGTCCAGCGACGGACACTGGTTCAAGGGCGCGGTGAAGCGGGCGTTCGGATGCGACGCGGTGCGGCCGCAGTCCGGCGTCCAGTCCTGCCCCTTCCAGTCGATCAGGTGAGCCGGCGGCTCATCCGTCAGGCCTTCCCACCACACGTCGCCGTCGTCGGTCATGGCGACGTTGGTGAAAATGCTGTTGGCGTGCAGCGACAGGATGGCGTTCGGGTTGGACTTCATCGAGGTCCCGGGCGCCACGCCGAAGAAGCCGTACTCGGGGTTGATGGCCCGCAGGTTGCCCTCCGAGTCCGGCTTGATCCAGGCGATATCGTCGCCGACGGTGGTGACCTGCCAGCCCTCATAGCCTTCCGGCGGAATCAGCATGGCGAAGTTGGTCTTACCGCAGGCACTGGGGAAGGCGCCGCAGACGTACCGCTTCTCCCCGGCCGGGTTCTTCACGCCCAGGATCAGCATGTGTTCGGCCAGCCAGCCCTCATCGCGCGCCTTCACCGAGGCGATGCGTAGCGCGAAGCACTTCTTGCCCAGCAGCGCGTTGCCGCCGTAGCCGGAGCCGAACGACCAGATCTCCCGCGTCTCGGGATAGTGGACGATGTACTTGTTGTCGGCGTTGCAGGGCCAGGCCACGTCCTTCTGGCCCGGCTCCAGCGGCATCCCGACGGAGTGGACGCAGGGAATGAACTCGCCGTCGTCGCCGAGTACGTCCAGCGCCGCCTGGCCCATGCGCGTCATGATGCGCATGTTGGTCACCACGTACGCGGAATCCGAGATCTCGACGCCGATCTCGGAAATCGGCGAGCCCAGCGGCCCCATGGAGAACGGAATCACGTACATCGTTCGGCCGCGCATACAGCCGTCGAACAGGCCGTTCAGGGTCTGGCGCATTTCGGCCGGAGCGACCCAGTTGTTGGTCGGGCCGGCATCGTCCTTGTTCTCGGAACAAATGAACGTGCGGTTTTCCACGCGCGCCACGTCGGCCGGGTCGGACCGGCACAGGAAACTGTTCGGGCGCTTTTCCGGGTTCAGGCGGATGTAGGAGCCGCCGTCCACCAGCAACTGGCATAGGCGGTCGTATTCCTCCTGGCTGCCGTTGCACCACTCGACGCGGTCCGGCTTGGTCAGCGCGGCGATCTCATCCACCCACGCCAGGAGTTTCGCATGTTTGGTCGGTGCTTCACTCATCGACTTTACCCTCCCGTTGGCACGACAATTCTTCAACTCTGAGTCAGCCCGAAACCGGTTTCCCGGCGTGCGGCATGAAAAATGGGGTTGGGCCGGCCCGTTCCTTTGCGTACGAGGCTCCCCCGTCCCCGGATGCACATCCATGCGCACACGCCTGCCGCGGGCCGGCGGCCGACCGGTCCGGGGGCAATGGATGACGATACGGGGGCGGAACCATCATGATGCCGCAGTCTGCCCGCTTTCGGCCGCTTGGTCCAGAACGATCGGAGCGACGTCACAGGACTGCCGCATTGTCGTGTCTTGTCGCTCCGGCGAACCTTGCGCCACACTACCCCGAGCCCCATTTGTTCGGCCCATTCACTCTTAGGGAGTACCCCCCATGATCCCGCGCATCCGTCTCGGCGCCGCCGTCTTCGCCTTGGGCCTTGCCGCCGCCGCGCCCGCCATGGCCGCCGAGGTCACGGCCGGCAGCCTGACCATCGCCGACCCCTGGGCGCGGGCCTCCGCCGGCATGGCGCGAGCCGGCGCGGCGTTCATGACCATCACCAACACCGGCGACAGCGACCGCCTGGTCAGCGCCACGGCAAACGTCTCGGATGTGGTTGAACTGCACACCCACATCAAGGACGGGGATGTCATGCGGATGCGGAAAGTGGAGGCCATCGACGTTCCGGCCGGTGAAACCACGATGCTGCAACCGGGCGGCCTGCATGTCATGTTCATCGGGCTGCATGATCCCTTGCAAGAGGGCGAGACCTTCCCCGTCACCCTGACCTTCGAACAGGCCGGCGACGTCGACGTGGATGTCATCGTGAAAAGCGTCGGCGCCATGGGCGGCGGAATGGGGCACGCCCACGGGAGCGAAGGACAATAATGTCCGCCAACGCCTTGCGGACCGGACACGTGTGTCCTACCCTTGAACATCATGGGCCGGTCCCGTGAACGCAGACCAGTTCGAGAGGTGGCTGCGCCGGCAGGGCATCGAAGTGGAGCCCAAGGGCAGTTCCGGCCATGTTATTCTCCGGAACCCGTCCACGGGCGCCACCTCCGAATTGCCACGCCATGGCGGGCGCAAACAGCTTGGAAAAGGCCTCGTTCGCAAGATCATGAAGGACCTTGGCCTCGATTAGCGCGTTCGCCAAAACGCGAACTCCGTTCACCCATTCAGGCGCAGGCCGATCGCCATGCCGACTCTCCTCACCGTCCCCACCGGGTATGCCATCGCCCTGGAGCCGGACGACAACGACACCCTGCTCGTGACCTGCCGTGATCTGCCGCCGGTCACCACGTTCGGCGACGATCCGGATGACGCCGCGCACCATGCCGTCGACGCGCTGGTGGCCGTGCTGGACGACATGATTCACCGCACGGGCTTCATCCCGGAAGCGAGCCCACCCCAGGAGGGCGAGGTCTGGTGTCGCCTGCCAGGACTTGTGACCGCGAAGCTGGCGCTGCACGTCGCCATGCGCCGGCAAGGGGTGACTCAACGGTTGCTCGCCGAACGCCTCGGGATGGACGACCGGGCCGTCCGCCGCGTTCTTGACCTCTGCCATGCCAGCCAATGGGCACAGGTGGAACGTGCCGCCGAGGCCCTTGGGGTCGTGCTGACGGTCACGGCCGAAGCCGCCTGATCCGCTCTCGCTCTCACTCCCACCCGCCACGGTTTCGTGCCCATTCCCTCCCCGGGGTTGCCATAATTGGGCGGTTCCCTGATAGGAACAGACGTGTGCCGATCAGGCCCCTTTCCCGCCGGAGGACGACACCGTGGCCCAACGCATCGCGCTTGTGGACGACGACCAGAACATCCTCGCCTCGGTCTCCATCACCCTGGAGACCGAGGGCTTCGAGATCGTGACCTACACCGACGGCGCCGAGGCGCTGCGCGGATTGCTGGCCGACCCGGTCGACCTGGCCGTGCTGGACATCAAGATGCCGCGCATGGACGGCATGGAGTTGCTGCAGCGCCTGCGCGTCAAATCCAGCCTGCCGGTCATCTTCCTCACCTCCAAGGACGACGAGGTGGACGAGTTGATGGGCCTGCGCATGGGCGCCGACGACTACATCAAGAAGCCGTTCTCGCAGCGCCTGCTGATCGAGCGCATCCGCGCCATCCTGCGCCGGGGCGAGGCCGGCCGCGACGGCGCCCCCGACCTGTCGGACAAGGCCCTGATCCGTGGCGAACTGGTGATGGACCCGGAACGCCACCTCTGCACCTGGAAGGGCGAGCCGGTCAACCTGACGGTGACCGAGTTCCTGCTGCTGCAGTCGCTGGCGCAGCGCCCCGGGCACGTCAAGAGCCGCGACCAGTTGATCGACGCCGCCTACGGCGAGCACATCTACGTCGACGACCGCACCATCGACAGCCACATCAAGCGCCTGCGCAAGAAGTTCCGCGAGGTGGACACCGAGTTCTCGGATATCGAGACCCTGTACGGCGTCGGCTACCGCTACAAGGACGCAGGCTGACGTGGCACGCACCCGGGAGGCGGAGTCGGACGCGGCGGCGTCGCGAAGGCGGCCCTGGTCGGGCTCGGTCCTGCGCTCGCGCCTGACGCGGCGCATTCTGGCGGTCAACCTGCTGGCCCCCATCCTACTGGTGGCCGGCATGTTCTATCTCGACAACTACCGGGAAACCCTGACCGAAGCGCGCCTGAACGCCTTGCGCACCGAGGCCGACCTGATCGCCGCCGCCGTCGCCGAGGGCTCGCTGACGTTCGAGGTCCACCCGGAAACCCGCAGTCTGGTCCCCGGGCAGATCATCACGCCCGAGCTGGCGGCCCAGATCGTGCGCCGCCTGTCGGCCCTGGCCGGGGTGCGCGGCCGTCTGTACGGCCTGGACGGCGATCTGGTGGCCGACAGCCGGCGCGGCCTCGGCGGCCAGTTCCAGATCTCGCCGCTGCCGCCGTTGCCGGAGCCGGATCCGATGGGCGACTGGGTGGATCGCCTGTTGGCGCGGATTGGCACGCTGTTGGACCAAGCCTACACCATGGTCATGCCCCGAACCGAACTGCCGCTGTACAAGGAACCACCGCACCAGAGCGCCGCCGACTACGCCGAGGTCCGCGACGCCCTCGCCGGCCAGTCGGCCAGCGGCGCCATCCGGCGTCATCCCGACGGCAAACGCCTGGTGCTCAACGTGGCCGTCCCCGTGCAGTACTACAAGCAGGTGGTCGGCGCCCTGCTCGTCTCCGCCGACGACCGCGAAATCGAACGCGATGTCATTGAGGTGCGTCTGGCCATCCTGGAGATCTTCGGCGCCACCCTGGCCGTCACCATCCTGCTGTCGCTGTACCTGTCCGGAACCCTGGTGCGGCCGCTGACCCGCCTGGCCACCGCCGCCGAGCGGGTGCGCCACGCGCACGGAGACCACCGCGACATTCCGGACCTGTCCAACCGCCGCGACGAGTTGGGCGAACTCTCGGCGGCGCTGATCGAGATGACGGCGGCCCTGTCGGCGCGCATGGGGGCCATCGAACGCTTCGCCGCCGATGTCGCGCACGAGATCAAGAACCCGCTGACCTCGCTGCGCAGCGCCGTCGAAACCGTGGCCCGCGTCACCGATCCCGATCAGCAACGCCGCCTGATGAGTGTGATCCTGGACGATATCGAACGGCTCAACCGCCTGATCTCGGACATCTCCGATGCCTCGCGACTGGATGCGGAGATGTCGCGCGCCCCGACGCAAGCCATGGACCTCGTTCCCCTGTTGTCGGCACTGGCCGACGTGCACGCCAACACCGCCGCCGAGGCCGGCGTGTCGGTCCGCTTCGAGGGACCGGCCGACGGCGCACCGCTGCCGGTTTTCGGCATCGACAGCCGCCTGGGGCAGGTGTTCCAGAACCTGCTGGCCAATGCGGTCTCGTTCAGTCCCGAGGGCGGGACGGTGGTGCTGCGCGCGGGGCGCGAGGGGCCGCGCATCGTCGCCACGGTCGAGGACGACGGCCCCGGCCTGCCGCCCGGCAAGGAGGCGACCGTATTCGAGCGGTTCTACTCGCAACGCCCGAAAGGCGAGAAGTTCGGCACCCACTCGGGCCTGGGCCTGTCGATCTCCAAGCAGATCGTCGAGAACCACCGGGGCACGATCCGCGCCGAGACCCGGACCGACCGCACCGGCCGCGCGCTGGGTGCCCGCTTCATCGTCGAGCTGCCGGCGGCGTAGAAGACGGGTCCGCCCGAGCCGTCAATCACTGCGCGCCCAAATCACGGTCCAGGGCGGCAGGTTGGCCCCCTGGCGCAGCGCCGCCAGCGCCGTCGCCGGGGTGACGGCAAGGGCCGGCCCGGTGGGCCGGTGGGCCGAGGGCATGTCGACCGGCTCCGGCCCCAGGTTCATGACCACCACTAGGTCAGTGCCGCCGCGATGATGCCAGCAGACCCGCAGCCCGTGCGCGCCGAACCGGTCGGCGGTCACCGGCCGCAACGCCGGAATCAGGGGCGCGACCGCCGACTGGCGAGTCGCCAGCAGGCCCTTGACCCAGCGCAACCGGGTGGCATGGGGCTCCGCGTCCAGGCTGTCCCAGTCCAACCGGCTGTCGGCGAACGTCTCGGCCGCGAAGGGGTCGGGAATGCGCGCCCGCGCCGCCGGGTCGGAGAACCCCGGGAAGCGGGCGAACTCGGCGCGCCGGCCCTCCCGCACCGGGGTGCGCAGATCCTCGCCGAAGTCCACATGGAACAGGAACGGCCGTTCGCTGCCCCACTCCTCGCCCATGAACAGCAGCACCGGGCGCGGCGCCAGCAACAACAGCATGAGCGCCGCCTCGACCGCCGGCTTCGGCGCCAGGGCGGTGAGCCGTTCGCCGAAGGCCCGGTTGCCCACCTGATCGTGGTTCTGGATGAAGTCGACGAACGCGGTCTGGGGCAGGTCCCCGCTCGGCTCGCCGCGCACCTGTCCGTCCCGATGCACCGAGGCCGTACCCTGATAATCGAAGCCTTCGGTCAGCACGCGGGACAGGCGGTCCATCGGGTCGGCGACGTAATCCTCGTAGTAACCGTGCCCCTCACCGGTCAGCAGGTGATGGATGATGTGGTGGTAGTCGTCGTTCCATTGGGCATCGAACCGCCCGCCCGGCGCCCCCAGGAACCGCGCCGCGTTGTCGTCGTTCTCCAGCACCAGGTGCACATGCCGGCCGCTGCCTTCAAAGTGCACGCGCACACGCCGCGCGATCTCATCGAGAATGTGCTCCGGCTGGGAGTCGCTGATGGCGTGCACGGCGTCGAACCGCAGCCCGTCGAACAGGTATTCCTGCAACCAGAACAACACGTTCTGAACGTAGAAGTCGCGCACCGGCGACCGGGAGAAATCGATGGCCGCGCCCCAGGGCGTGTGCTGCGCCTCGTCGAAGAAGGAGTTGGCGTAGCAGTGCAGATAATTCCCCTCGGGGCCAAAGTGATTGTAGACCACGTCCAGGAACACCATCAGGCCGCGCGCGTGCGCGGCATCGATCAGGCGCTTCAGGTCGTCCGGCGTGCCATAGCGGCTGTCCGGCGCGAACATCATCACGCCGTCATAGCCCCAGTTCCAGCACCCCGGAAAATCGGCCACCGGCATCAGTTCGATGGCCGTGATCCCCAGGTCGGCCAGATGGTCCAACCGGCTCTCGATGCCGGCGAACGTGCCCTCGGGCGAGAACGTGCCGGGGTGCAGCTCATACAGCACCGCCTCGTGCCACGGTCGGCCGCGCCAGTCCGTGGCCCGCCAGCGGTAGGCGGTCGGGTCCACCACCTGGCTCGGGCCGTGCACGTCGAACGGCTGGAACCGCGAGGCCGGGTCCGGCACCGCCAATCCGTCCGCCAGCCGGTAGCGGTAGAGGGTGCCCGGACCGGCCTCCGCCACCTCGGCCGCCCACCAGCCGTCCCCGACGGCGCCCATGGCGTGGTGCGCCGTGACGTGCAGCCCGTGAGCGGTGTCGCCGGCCACGACTTCAAGAGTCAGCGCGTCCACGTCCGGCGCCCACAGGGCAAAACGAACCCCGCCCTCCTCCATCAAGGTGGCGCCAAAGGGCATATCGTGCCGGGCCACGGGAGCGGACATCCATACCTCCGCAATCGGGTTATTCATGTCTGACCATAAGGAGGACGAGACCCCGTCACAACGACGGACGCGCCAGGGGGCTGCCGTGCGCGACCTGTCCCGGGCCGGCCTCGCGGCCGCCGATCTCCTGGCGCACCAGGATCAGCGCCGAGCGGGCGGCCACGAACACCCGCCCCTTTTTCGACGCCGCCGCCGTCTTGGTTCCCACGGTGCGCGCGCCGGCCGCGTTGTGGCGCGGGCCACCGGCCAGGGTATCGGCCTCGACGTGCCAGCGGTTGCCCGCCGGCAGCGAGGGATTGCGGCAGGTCATGTCCAGATGCGAGGCATTCAGCCACACCAGGAACGTCTGGTCCGGCTCCGGTTCGCCGGTCTCGGTCAAGTGGGTCAGGCCCGCCTCGCCGGACAGCAGCATCCCCAGTGTCTTGGCCGCCGGATCGTGCCAGTCCTCGTCAGTCATCTCGCGGCCGTCGGGACGCAGCCACGTGACGTCCTTGACCTTGGTGCCCGGGATCAGCCCCCCCTGGAAGAAGCGGGAGCGGTGAAAGACGATATGCTGGCGCCGCAACCGGATCAGCGCCTTGGTGAAGCCCAACAGGTCGCGGCCGGCCTCATCAATGCCGGCCCAGTCGATCCAGCTCAGCGGGTTGTCCTGACAATAGGCGTTGTTGTTGCCGTTCTGGCCGCGGCCGAACTCGTCCCCGGCGACGATCATCGGCACGCCCTGCGAGATCAACAGGGTGAGCAGGAAGTTGCGCCGCTGGCGCCGTCGCAGGGCCAGGATCGCCGGATCCGTGGTCGGCCCTTCGACACCATGGTTCCAGGAGAAATTGTGGGAGTGGCCGTCTCGATTGTCCTCGCCGTTGGCCTCGTTGTGCTTGTCGTTGTAGCTGACGAGGTCGTTCAGCGTGAAACCGTCGTGGGCGGTGACGAAGTTGATGCTGGCCCAGGGCTTGCGGCCCTGATGCGAAAAGATGTCGGACGAGCCGGACACGCGCGACGTCAGCTCCGGCAACTGGCCGTCGTCGCCCTTCCAGAAACGGCGCACGGTGTCGCGATACTTGTCGTTCCACTCGGCCCAGCCGGGCGGGAAGCCGCCCACCTGATAGCCGCCCATGCCGGTATCCCACGGCTCGGCGATCAGCTTCTTGCGCGACAGCACCGGGTCCTGGGCCACGGCATCGAGGAACCCGGCGTGTTGGTCGTAGACCCCATTCACCCGCGCCAGCGTGGTGGCCAGATCGAAGCGGAATCCGTCCACCCGCATTTCCTCGGCCCAATAGCGCAGCGAATCGGTCACCATGCGCAGCACGTTGCGGTGACGCAACTCAAGCGCGTTTCCGGTGCCGGTGAAATCGTTGTAATAGCGGGGATCATCCCCCATCAGGTGGTAGTAGCTGGCGTTGTCGATACCCCGGAACGACAGGGTCGGCCCCAGGTGGTTGCCCTCGGCGGTGTGGTTGTAGACGACGTCCAGGATCACCTCGATGCCGGCGTCGTGCATGACCTGGACAAAGATCTTGAACTCGTTCAGCCCACCCTTGCCGAGATACTCGGGATGGGGCGCGAAGAAGCCGATGGTGTTGTAGCCCCAGTAATTGCGCACGCCCCGCTCGACCAGATGCCGGTCGTGGACGAAGGCGTGCACCGGCAGCAGTTCGACGGCGGTAATCCCCAGTTCGCGCAGATACTCAACCACCGGCGCCTCGGCCAGCGCGGCGAAGGTCCCGCGCAATGGCACCGGCACTTCCGGGTGGCGCATGGTGAAGCCGCGCACGTGCATCTCGTACAGGATGGTGTCGTGCCACGGGTTCTGGCTGAACGGGTCCGGCCCCCAGGTGAAGGCGGTGTCCACCACCTGGCACTTGGGCATGTAGGGCGCGCTGTCCACGGTCGAGAACGACAGGTCGCCGTCCTCGTGCCCGACCTGGTAGCCGAACAGGGCGTCATGCCACTTCACGTCCCCCACCAGAGACTTGGCGTAGGGATCAAGAAGCAGCTTGTGATGGTTGAACCGGTGTCCCGCCTGGGGATCATACGGACCCTTCACCCGGAAAGCGTACAACTGGCCGATCCGCACGTCCGGCAGGTACCCATGCCAGACCTCGTGCGTGTGTTCGGGCAGGGCAATGCGGGCGATCTCCTTTTGGCCCGAATCGTCGAACAGGCACAGCTCGACGGCTTCGGCATGGGCGGAGAACAGCGCGAAGTTGGTGCCCGAGCCGTCCCAGGTGGCACCCAGGTGATAGGGAGAGCCCGGCCAGACCCGGAACCGTGTTCCGGTCGGCCCGGCCCGGTGGACGAACGGGGGGGCAAGTGTGGTCAAAAGGGTCCTCCGAAGGGCCGGCCACGGGGCGGCCCCGGTTTTGGACCGCTCCAGCGCGGGACGGGTCCGGGTTGCAAGGCCCCAGCCTAATCCCTTTGGCGGAGGAAACGAACCCCTTCCTTCGAAAGCGGGAGCACTCCACCGGTCGCGGCGCGCCCTGACCCCTGCAAAACCTGAGTCAGCCGATCACGCCGGCCGCGCGCAACGCCGCCTGCTCGTCCGGCGAGAGGCCCAGCTCATCGAGGACCGCCGTCGAGTCTCTTCCGACCGTGGGCGGCGCGGTGCGAACCGTGGCCGGAGTCGCGGACAGGCGCAGCGGATTGGCGATCAGGGTCAGCGGATCCGGGCTGTCCGGGTGCTCCATCGTCACCGTCATGGCCCGCGCCCGCACGTGCGGGTCGGCGAAGACATCGGGGATCGTGTTGACGGGGCCGGCCGGGACACCCGCCGCCTCCAGGTCCGCCAACCAGGCGTCGCGCGGGCGCGTGGCGATGACCTGCCGCAGGATCGCCGTCAGGGCCTCGCGGTGGGCGATGCGATCGGCATTGGTGACGAAACGCGGATCGTCCGCCAGGTCGGGCCGGCCCGCCACCGCGCAGAAGCGCCGGAACTGGGCGTCGTTGCCCACCGCCAGAATCAGGTGCCCGTCGGCGGCGGGGAACGTGTCATAGGGCACGATATTGGGATGGGCGTTGCCGTGGCGCTTGGGGGCCTCGCCGGAGACCAGCCAGTTCTGCGCCTGATAGGTCAGCCAGGCGATCTGGCTGTCGAGCAGGTTGGCGTCGATGTGCTGGCCCTGCCCGGTCGCCGCGCGGTGATGCACGGCAGCCAGGATGGCGACGGCGGCGTACATGCCCGTCAACTGGTCGGCGTTGGCGTTGCCGACCTTGACCGGGTCTCCATCGGGCGGGCCGGTCAGGCTCATCATGCCGCCCATGCCCTGGGCCAGGTAATCATACCCGGCCCGGGCCGCGTAGGGGCCGGTCTGGCCGAAGCCGGTGATGGAGCAATAGATCAGGCGTGGGAATTCGTCCTTCAGGTCGTCGTAGGCGAGCCCGTACTTGGCCAGCCCGCCGACCTTGAAATTCTCCACCAGGATATCCGCCTGCCCCGCCAGCCGCCGGATCAGGGCTTGGCCCTCCGGTCGGGTGATGTCCACCGCCAGCGAGCGCTTGTTACGGTTGATAGAGAGGTAGTAGGCGCTTTCGCGCGTCGGCCGGCCGTCGCGCCCGGTCAGGAACGGCGGCCCCCAGGCGCGCGTGTCGTCGCCCATGCCCGGCCGCTCGATCTTGACCACGTCGGCGCCCAGGTCGCCCAGAAGCTGGGTGCAGAACGGACCGGCCAGCACCCGGCTCAGGTCAAGAACCCGGAGGCCGGCCAAGGGACCGGGGGTGGTCGTGGGCTCCGTCATCGGTCCAGGGGCTCCCACGGGCGGGAGCGGCCACACTCACGCATCATCACCATCCGAATGCCGAGCGCTTGGCCCTGCCCCCCACGCGTGGCGGGGTCCAGGGCCAAGCGTCCATCGGCTCTTCCTACACGATGGCGCCGCCCATTTCGAGCGGTTGGATCTACGCCGCCATCGCCGCCGGTGCCGTCCAGGCGGCGACGGCCCCCGCCATGGCCTCCAGAACGACCTCCCGCACCTGATGATGGGGCACATGACCGCACTGCGGCAGCAGCAGCGGAACCGCCGGGCCGCCGGTTTCCTGACAGATGACCTCCACCTGCCGGGGCGATCCGTAGTCATCGTCCTCGCCCTGAATGGCCAGCACGGGGCAGCGGATCGCCCGCAGGCGCTCGGTGATGTTCCAGCCGGCGTAGTCCGGATCCAGCCAGGTCGTGTTCCAGGCCCAGAACAGGCTGTCGGTGTTGTCGCCGTGCCAGCGCCGCAGCTTGTCCCGCAGCGGACCGGCCTGGAACGCGTCGCGGACCGCGAGGAGACCTTGCCGGGTGATATCGTCGATGAACACATGGGCGGCCTCGACCATCACGCCGAGAAGGCCGGCGGGCCGCTGGGCGGCATGAAGCAGGGCGATACTGCCACCGTTCGAGTGCCCGATGTGGATGAACCGGTCGATACCGGCGGCGGCCAGCACCTCGGGCAGGATCTGGTCGGCCTCGCGCTCCATATGGCCGATCCCGCGCGGCCAGTGGGTCAGGGGATCGGCCGCGCCGTGTCCCTGCCGGTCATAGAGGAAGCCGGAAAGGCCGGTGGCCTGGCACAGGGCCTCGGGGAAATCCTTCCACAGGCCGATGCTGCCCAGACCCTCGTGCAGGAACACCAGCACGGGGCCATCGGGCCGCGCGCCCACCGGGTGAAGCCACCGCGCCGGCAGCCGCATCCCGTCAACACGCAAGGTCAGGTCTTCGGTTTCGAGCATGGGAGTCATGGCGCCTTCCCCTCAACAGGAGCGTATAAAGAACTGCCCATTCCCCCGGGGATTGCTGTGCCCGAGCCTCCGATCGGCCGGCAATATGACCAAAGACATGTGCCTAAGGATATACAAACGGCAGAGCGTTCGAGTATATAACAAATAACGGCGGGAGTTACCGATCAATAACCTAACATGTTGAAAGACAATGAGCCCGCTACGCCTGAAACCGCATCGTACTATCCCACCAGGAAAACGAAACACCTGAACTCATTTCGAAAACACACTTAATTTCATTTAAAATTCAGACGATTTTCATTATGTCGCAAAATCATTACGCGACTCGGACGTGTTGCGGGGCGATATGACAACGGTCACACATGACGAGGACTCATACCGGGCGACGGAAATCGCGACACGTTTTCCGGACCGTCGACACACGGCCTTGGGAGATCCCTCGCGTCCTAACGGACGCTTCGGGATGACGTATGTGTTTGTTTTTTAAAGAAAATCGTCATCCCGAGCGAGCGAAGCGAGCCGAGGGATCTCCCGCGTCGGCACCGCGCCCGGCGAACGGCGACGAGTCATGACTTCGGTCGGCTGGCATCAAGCCCAAAACGCGTCGAAGAAGCGAGTTTTGCTTGAGGGAGTCTCGCGGGTGGTCGCTTGGTGAGGCCGACCCTACGGCGTCGTCCACGTCTCGATGGCCGAGGCGGCCACCGCCAGAACGGCGTCGCGGACCTGATGGTGCGGCACGTGGCCACACTCCGGCAGGATCATGGGCGTCGTCAGGCCGCCGGACTCCCGGCAGATGGCTTCCACCTGGCGCGGCGTGCCGTACTCGTCGTCCTCGCCCTGGATCGCCAGCAGCGGGCACCGGATCGCCCGCAGGCGGTCGGAGATGTCCCGCGCCGCGAAGGCCGGATGCAGCCAGGTCGTGTTCCAGCCCCAGAACACGCCGTCGGTATTGCGGCCATGCCAGCGTTGCAGCTTCGTCCGCAGGTCGCCATGGCGGAACGCGTCGCGCGCCGCGCGGATGCTGTCCAGCGTGACGTCCTCGACCACAACATGGGCGCCCTCGGTGACGACGCCCAGAAGCCCTTGCGGTCGCAACGCCGCGTGCAGAAGGGCGATCGAGCCGCCGTCGGAGTGGCCGACATGGACGAACCGTTCGATCCCGGCGGCATCCAGCACCCGGGGCAGGACGTGTTCGGCCTCGGTTTCCAGATACCCGATCGGACGCGGCCAGTGGTTCAGCGGATCGGCGTTGCCGTGCCCCTGACGCTCATAGACGAAGCCGGGCAGCCCGGTGGCCCGGCACAGGGCCTCGGGGAAGTCTTTCCACTGTGCGATGCTGCCCAGTCCCTCGTGCAGGAACACCAGCACCGGCGTCTCACTGTCCGTGTCGGCCGACGGGCGCACCCAGCGCGCCGGCAGCCGAACGCCGTCCACGGACACCGTCAGGTCCTCGGTCTCGAACGCTTCGCTCATGGCGCCCCTACGGTCGCGTATGGCTCGACTGCCAAAGTCCCCATATCACGCCAGTCCCATGAAGATCCACAATGCCGCCATGCCGACAACCAAGGTCAGCACCACGCGCTTGGTCAGGGCCACCGCCGCCGCCGCCAGGCCGGCCGCCAGCCGCGTCCAGTCCCAGGCCGGCGTGAACAGCACGTCGGCCTGAACGATGGCCGGGACGACCAGCGCCGCCAGAACGGCCGGCGGCACGTAGCGCAAGCCTCGCGACAACCAGCGCGGCAACGCCCAAATCCCCGCCAGTTGGATGAACGACAGGCGCAGCATCCAGGTGCCGAACCCGCAGGCCACGATCAGGCCCCACAGCACGGGCGCCGAGAAGGGTTGTTCGAACAGGTCTCCCATCACGCCGCCTCCCGCTGCGTGCGCTGGCGTCGGTCACGTCGGTCACGCCGGTCACGCCGCTCCTCGGCCAGGACGCCCCAGCCGATCCCTGCCACGGCGCCGGCGATCAGTCCCAAGTTGTAGGGCATGGCCGCCAGGGCGGTCGCCACCCCGCCGCCGACCAGCGCCGCCTCGGCGCTCGGGCGGTCGCGGATGGCCGGCACCAGCAGCACCAGGAACACCAACGGCACGGTGAACTCCAGGCCCCACTGGGGCGGCACGCGCGCGCCCAACAGCAGGCCGGCGAGCGTGAAGACCTGCCAGACGATCCACAGCGGCGCGGCGCTGCCCAGGTAGAACCACCCCTTGTGCGGCTGGGTCTGGGCCTCTGTGAAGCGGGTGATACTGACGGCGAACGCCTGGTCGGTCAGCAGATAGCCCATCAGCAGCCGGCGCCACGCCGGCTCGCGGTGCAGGTGCGGCGCCAGTGACGCCGAATACATGACCATGCGCAGGTTGATGACCAGCACCGTCAACAGGATCACCGGGGCAATCGCGCCGCTCGCCAGCAGCGAGACGAACGCCATCTGTGCCGCGCCGGCGAAGACGATGGTGGACAGGCCCAGCGCCTCGGCCACCGTCAGGCCGGCCTCGCGCGCGGCGTAGGCGGACACCAGGGCGAACGGAATGACACCCGGGATCAGCGGCAGGATGGCCCGCACGCCGGCCAGCAGTTGGACGCGCGGGGTCAACGCAGAGGCGGGCGGTGGATCGTCGGAAACAGGGGCGGACGCGGACGGTGAGGCAGACATGGCGGGACTCGATGTAGGGCGGGCCGCCCGCGTCGTGCGTCGCGGGCGCCGGCTCGGAACAGTCCAGGGGGAACCGTGTGAAAGACGACCACACTGCCGAAGCCGCCCGGTCCCGACAAGGTTGCTTTTCTCATGCCCCACACAACGCATGTGCAGGGGCGACGAGGTCAGCGCCCGGGTGCATACCCGCGCGCCTCCATGCAGGCGGCGTAATAGGACCGGTAGGCCTCGCGCGCCTCGACGCGATCCACCTGGGCCATCGGGTCGAGACCACCGCCGCCAGCCCCGTATCCACCGCCGGAGGTCACACGGTCGGGCTGATGGGCGCGCCGCATGGCGTGATCGTCCGCCTGGCGCTTGCAGGCACGACTGTCGGCGCTCGCCTGGGATGGCGTGACGCCCGGCTTCGTCCACTGCGCGCCATCGTCACCGGCGCAAGCGGTCAGAAGCACCGTCGCCAGGAACGACAGGCCAAAAGCTCTTGTCATGCCACTCGGCATCCCTTTGGGCATCCGCGCCTCCAATCCGGTGTGTTCTGGTCACAAACGGAAAGGCGCCCGGCCAGGGGGAGGGGCCGGGCGCCAAGGCTCCGTTGCCGGAGCGCGAGGTCCGGCCGGGGGGGGATGCCGGTCACCTCGCTTCGGAGGCGGTGTCTCACGATCCCGCCTCCGTATGCATCTCACATAAGAGGGCTTGGACATTTTTAAACCCTGGCGCACGCATGTCCCTCATGCGAAGTTCGCATAACGCTAGCCCGAGCAGACTCAATCGGCCCGCCGGATCCCCGGCCGTTGGGCGTAGTGAAACAGGTCCGGGTCCAGATCGACCCCGAACCGGGGCGTGAACAGGGTCACGATCACCTCGACATTCTGCGCATCGCGCACTTTCCATTGCCGCAGTTCCATCGGCTGCAGCGCAAACCGCAGCGTCAAGGTTCCCTGTCCGGGGTCATCGGTCTGGACCATCGAAATGTCCAGCAGGCCGGCGCTTTGACGCATGTCGGTGACGGTGATTTCCGGATCCGTGAACTCGACGGACTCGCGCAGCAGAAGCCCCAGCGGCGTGTCGTCGATCCCGATATAGCTCACCTGGTCCAGCTCGCCGTCCTCATAGATCAGGCTCGACCCATTGGCCACCACCAGGACCTCGGCGGGCGGGTCGTATTCGATCCGCAACCGCCCGGGCCGCTGCAGATACACGGTGCCCTCGGCATAGTTGCCGGTCGACGACGTCTGCGCGAAGCGGGCGCGCATGGTGCGGATGCTGTTGAGGTAGGCGGCGGCTTCCTTGAGAAGGACCGCCTCCTGCGTGGTCATCAGATAGGGCTGGGGCGCCTGCCCCCAAGCCGGACCGGAGCCCACGACGCCACCTAGCATCGCGGTCATGACCATCAACCACACGGCCACGCCTGGCCCACGGACACGGCGACACGCTCGGAACATCGAACCTCCTCGGGATCGGATGCAAATGGAACGGACGCGGCAGGGCCGCGCCGGATGATGGGACCATAGGCGCGGAATGTGGCGCGATCATGGGCCGGCGCCGTCCGCCCACCCGGCAAGGGTTGCCGGGTACGCCCCTCAACGCAGCCCATTCCTGCCGGTGGCAGCCCATCGCGGGACGCCGTGGTACCGGTAACGGATCGAGATCCCGTGCGGCTCAATCCAGCCCCAGAATGGCACACGGCTTGCTGTGCGATCCCCCAAGGAGGACACCCCCATGTCCGTTGATGCCGTCGCCAGCGATACCGCCGGACCCACGTACCGCGTGGCCCCTCGTCCCGTATACGAGGGCCAGCCGTACTACACGTTCGATGAGGTCGTCGAGCAGTTCAGCTTCTGGGACCTGCTCGACATCATCAACCCGCTGCAGCACATCCCCATCATCGGCAGCATCTATCGCGAAATCACGGGTGACGAGATCAAGTCCTACGCCCAGGTGGCCGGCAGCGCGCTCTACGGCGGTGGCATCGGGGCGTTGGCCGGCATCGCCACCATGGTCGTGACGGAAAGCACCGGCAAGGAGCCCGCCCAACTCGTCCTCGCCGCCTTCACCGGGGATCATTCCACCCCAGACACCGACGCTGGCGTGGTGGGTGACGCGGAGAATCTGGCCTCCACCGCCGGTCCGCTCGGGCACGACCTGCTGGGCGGCACCGGGGGTGCGGCACAGGCGCTGGCCGCCGGGCCGGGTACAGCCGCCGCCACGGCCCTGGCCGGCCAGACGGCGCCGGGCACGCCTGCCTTGGGGGGCGCGACCGCCGCCGGATCGGTGCCACCGGGGTTGGCCATGTCGTCAACGCCCCTCGGCGCCTTTCTGTTCGCCTCAGAGGCGGGGCAGATGGCCGCCGAGCAGGCCGCCGCGCGCGGCCTGCGGGAAACGGCCCCGGTCCTGGACGGCGCCCGCTCGGCCGCGCTCTCGGCCATGATCGCCCAGACCAACACCGGCGGACTTCGCCCAGAAACCACCGCGCGCCCCGGGTCCGCCGCCACCCTGACCGCCATGCTCGACGGCACTCCACGCGACGCCATTGCCGCCACGACGCCCGCCAGCACCGACCAGCAGAGCCAGGACATGCCCCAGAATTCCTCCCAGGATCCCGGACGCGAACAGACCGCCCACGCCGGTGTCGCCGCCCCTCGGCCGCAGAGCTCCGGCCAGACAGGCGGCCGGGCCGAGGCGGCCATGCCCACGGACATCGAGCGCGGCCGCGCGGCGTTGCGCGAGCGGCTGTCAGCCGTCCAAGGGGCGGCGGAGCCCGCCACGGATCGCCCGACCGGGCTCACCCTGGCCGACTACCGGGCCAACCCCAATCGGCGCGCCGAGGGTGGGGGCCAGGACACCTCGCGGCGTCCCCGGGCCGCCGTCAACAGCCTCAGCGCCGCCGACCTTGGACGCCTGCTGCCTGACCAGGCCACCATGGCCGGCCTGCTGGAACGCGGCGAGCGCGCCGCCATGGCCGCCGACAGCCGCGCGCGCCGCCTGGCCGACGACGCGGCGCGCACGGCCACCGCCCCCGAACCCATGACCACGGCCGCGCCGAGTTTCCGCGCCCTGCCGATCGCCGAGGCGAACGGTTCCGAGCGCGGGGCCGACGCGCCGGCTTCGGCGTCCGGCCCGGTTGTTAGCCAGCCGTGGTTCTCGCAGAGAGTCATGGACGCCATGCAGCGCTACGACGCCCAGCGCCAGACCGACACCGGCGCGGCGTCTTGACCGCCTGATCCGGATATTTCCCGATGGGTCCCGCCACGCCGGAGACAGAGGCCGCCCTGACCGTCTCCGCCGACGGATGGTTCCGGCAGGGGCAGCGGGCCCTGCCCTGCGCCCTGGGACGCGGCGGCCTCACCACCGACAAGCGCGAGGGCGACGGCGCCACGCCGGTCGGGCAGTGGCCGTTGCGCCGGCTGTTCTGGCGCCCGGATCGCCTGGACACCCCGCCCGCCGTCGGCCAGTCCGGGCTGCTGGTCACGCCCATCGACCCCGCCATGGGCTGGTGCGACGACCCCGACCACGCCGACTACAACCGGCTCGTCGCCCTCCCCCACCCCGCCCGTCATGAAACGCTGTGGCGGGACGATGGCCTGTACGACGTGGTGGTCGTGCTCGGGTACAACGACGCCCCGCCCCAGCCCCGCCGGGGCAGCGCCATCTTCCTGCATTGCGCTCGGCCCGATCCGGCGGCACCGCACGGCCTGAGCCCGACCGCCGGCTGCATCGCCCTGCCCCGGCCCGATCTGCTGGCGGTGCTGGCCGCCCTGCCGCTGGCGCCGACGCTGGCGGTGCTGGCCCCGACCTGACGGCCCGCGTTCAGGATCAGCGCGCGTCGGACGTCAGCAGATGCTCGACACGATAGCTCATGCCCAGGGATTCGGCCGTGTTCGAGACCGTGGCGAGACACGAGTGCGCCCGCCCCGACGGGATGGCGACGGCGAAGCGAATGATGTAGTGGCCACTCTCGTTGGGCATCGCTTGTGCGTTCATGGTGGCGATGTTGGCGTCGAAATCGCCGAACACCTCGGCCAGGCGGGCCACCAGGCCCGGCCGGTCGACGCCGGTCACATAGACGTGATGCGTGATGGCCGGTCCGCCCTCGGGGTTGACCCAGGCGTCGTACGGCGTCACTGAGACCTCCGCCTCCCGCGCCTCGGGAACATCGGTGAGCGCCGCGCGGACCTGCGCGGGGTCGGTGTCATCGGGCACGGAAACCACCGCCGAGAACTCCGCCCGCTGCCCCAGGACCGCGAACCGCGTATCGCCGAGATTGGCGCCAAGGTCGTACAGCGCCGCCGTCAGACCCGAAACCAGGCCGGTGCGGTCCGGACAGTACACCTGGACGTGCAGCGATTGGGGCATGGCAAGGGGCTCCTGACAGTCACGACGAACACAACGAAACCGGCGCGCGGGGCGCCATCCTACAGGCTCAGACCCAACCCGCAAGAGCCGAAACCGGGGCTTTCGCGCCGCCACCAGCCCACGGCGCGCCCTTTTCCCTTCTCTTTGTATGACTTAAGTCTTTCTTAACGATCGATCATTGACGGGGAGGCCATTCCCCCCCATAGTTGAAGGGATTATCGTGAAGGTCCGCGCCCCCACCATGGGGACCTGCGGCACCCTTGATCGGTCACCTGTAGAACGCCGGGACGCCAGGATGGCTACTTCGACGTCAAACGTCGGCCCTGTTGCTTCCACGCCCTCGATCTCATCGCGGGCGACGGCGGTACGCGCCAGCCAAGGCGGCAGGGGTGAGGGTGACGGCTCAATCGGGTTCGTCGAGGCCATCACCGGGGCCACCCCCACCAGGGCGCGGACGGCCGACGACCATGCGGCGATGGAGGACCTGTGGTCCGGCGCCGAGCGTCAACGGGATGCTCTCGCGGGCAAATCGGATGACGACAGAGGCGCCGCCGAGGACGCCCCCCGTTTCGTGCTGACACCGTACCGGATCACCGACTCCGCGACGCGATCCGGCGCCGTGGGTCTGCGCGACCTGTCACCGCCGATCCGCAGCGAGATCGTCCGCGCCGTTGACGTCTATGACCGGGCCATTCAGGCCGTCACCAACACACAACCGCGCGACCTGTTGGGACAACGCCTGGACCGGCGATTCTAGAGCAGATCGTGAACAATCTGAATCACCTCGTGTTTCAGAGTGTTCACGTGAATCTGCTCTAAAAACAATAGTTAACGCGGACGCGAAACCGTACCCTCGCCCCGGCACTCACGCCAGAAGGCTTATGGTCAGGAGACCCTGTTGCCATGATCAACGCACTGTCCATCGGAGTGTCCGCCCTCAGGCTGTCCGAAACGCGTGTGGCGGTGACCGCAGACAACCTCGTCAATGCCACCAACCGAACCTCGCTGGACCCGGCGGGCGAATACACCGGCTACACGCCGCACCGCGTCGCGCCTGTGTCAGAGGGAATGGGAGGCGTGCGCGCCACGGTACAACCGGTGGACCCGGCGTACATCCCTGTCCCCGACGGCGCCGGCGGAACGGAGGCGATGCCGAACGTCTCCCTCGCGGGCGAGATCGTCGAGTTGAACGACGCCAGCCGCGCCTACGAAAGCGCGGCCACCGTGATCCGCACGGCCGACGAGAAGCAGGACACCCTGTTGAACATCGTTGGCTGACGACCGCCGACTGACCCTCGCGGTCAGCGTCAGTCCCGACCGTAGCGGACGTAGTCGGTCCAGGTGCGTTCGATCTGTTCGAGGGCTTTCGAGCCGCCGCGCAACATCTCCACCGTCACACCGTTGCGCCCCAGGCGCTCCACCAGCACGCTCTGCAACTCGGCCACCACGCGCCGGATCTCGAACCCGCGATCGGTCAACTGCAACCGTGTGGCGCGGCGGTCGTGGGGACTGCGCTCCTGCGACAGATACCCCATCTCGGTGAGCTTCTTGATGTTATAGGACACGTTCGAGCCGTGATAGTACCCGCGATCGCGAAGGTCGCGGATCACGACGTCGTCCTCGCCGATATTGAACAGCAACAAAGCCTGCACCGCATTAATTTCTTCGTTCCCGACACGCCGCAATTCCGTGCGCAGGACATCCAAAAAGTGACGGTGCAGTCGTTCGACCAGTTGGACGATATTCGAATATTCCTCTAGCACGCGCGCCCCGCTTCGTATTGGCCCAGTTCCCGCCCCCAGGATGTGGGCAATAGTGTTGATCCAAAATTACCGACAATTCAAGCAAAAACGCACACAGCCCCCGGTCTCACAGCAGTCCCTGCGCCTTGAACGAGACGTGGCCGTCACGACCGACAATAACGTGGTCGTGCAATGAGACGCCCACCGCATGGGCGGCATTGCGGATCTGCAACGTCATCTGTACGTCGGCCTTGCTGGGCGTCGGGTCCCCGGACGGGTGATTGTGCACGAGAATCAAGGCACTGGCATGGAGGTCCAGGGCCCGGCGCACGACCTCGCGCGGGTAGACGGGCGTGTGGTTGAGGGTGCCCTTCTGTTGCGGTTCATCGGCGATCAAGCGATTCTTGGTGTCCAGGAACAGGATCCGGAACTGCTCCACGTCGCGGTAGGCCATGGCGGCGCGGCAGTAGTCGAGCAGGCGATCCCAAGACGACAACACCGGCTGGTTGCGGACCCGGTCGCGCAAAAGACGCACCGCGGCCGCCTCGGCCGTTTTCAGCGCGGCGACGCCCGTGTCGCCGATCCCCTTGACGGTCCGCAGACGCTCCGGCTCGGCCGCCACCACCTCCGCGAAGCTGCCGAAACGGGTCAGCAGGGCCTTGGCCAGCGGTTTCACGTCACCGCGCGGCTGGGCCAGGCACAGCAGCAGTTCCAGGAGTTCGTAGTCGGGCATGGCCTCGGGATTGGCCAGGAAGCGCTCCCGCAGCCGGGCGCGATGTCCGGCGTAGTGCGGCTTGCCGACGCCCGGCGTGCCCTGCGCCGACGCGTCCTCCAGCCCGGCCGGCGCGGACGCGTCGTCCAGCGGCAGCGTGGGATCATCGGACGAGGAACGACGGCGCGTCGAAGTCATGGCCGATCATGCCGTTGGTTGTGTCCGGGACGGGAACAGGCGCGGCCACAGGCACCCCGCCCAAGCAGTCGATCAAAGATGCGTCGCGGGACATTGGACCGTCAGGCCCTCGCGATTTGTTGAGGGCCGACCCGTCTTTTGCCCCTCGGGCCAGACGACCGGAAGTCTTTGGCCTGATCTTCGCACATCGCCTGGCAGGCGTATAGCCACGGCGCGCGGTCAGGCCGTTTCTGCGCCGGCCTCCTTGGCCTCGTCCACACGATGGCGCATCAAGAGAGGCACCTGTGCCACACTGAACAGCAGGGTCAGCGGCAGGATACCGAAAACCTTGAACGCCACCCAGGTATCGCTGGAGAACGTGCGCCAGACCACCTCGTTGAGCACGGCCAGGACGACGAAAAACAGGCTCCAGCGCACCGTCAGCAGGCGCCAGCCCCGCTCGGTCAGGTGAAACGCCCCGTCGAACACCAGCTTGAGGAAATGCCGGCCACTCAGCAGACCGGCGACCAGGATGGCCGAGAACAACAGATTGACGATGGTCGGCTTGATCTTGATGAACAGGTCGTCGTCCAACAGCACCGTCAGGCCGCCGAACACCATCACGAACACACCGCCCACCAGCGGCATGACCGGCACCCGGCCCATCAGCACCCGCGACGCCACCAGCGAGACCGCCGTCGCCACCACGAACGCGGCCGTGCCGGTGATCAGGCCGAACCACGCGTTGGTCAGGAAGAACACCAGCAGCGGCCCGGCCTCCAGAACCAGCTTGAGCCACTGGCCCTGCCCGCCGCCGGCGGCCTCGGGGGTCGGTCCGGACGACGGGTCCGGGGTTTGCACAGGGGACATGATGGCCTCACCTTTGAGGGGACGACACCGGGGCGGACCGCCGACGCGCGGTTCGGTCACCTGTAGCGCATCAGGCGGGACGCGGAAATCCCTTTGCCCCGACGATGCGGAGGATGTATGGGCGACAGACCGCAACGTCCAGCCCCGAAGACGCGACACCGGACGGAGGCATCATGTCTGATCCCAGCAAGACAACCACCGTATGCGTGCGCATCAAGGGCCGCGTCCAGGGCGTGGCCTTCCGCGACTGGACCCAAAGATCGGCCCGGGACCTGGGCCTGGACGGCTGGGTCCGCAACCGGTCCGACGGCTCGGTCGAGGCGGTGTTCCAGGGCCCCCAAGAGGCCGTCGAGCGCATGATTGAGGCCTGCCATGACGGCCCGCCGGCCGCCCGCGTCTCCAGCATCACCCCCGAGCAGACCCCGCCCGTCGCCGAGCCCGGCTTTCATCAGAAGGCGACCCTATGACCCTGGACCCGATCCCCGTCTCCATCGACTGGACCGCCTGGGCCATGGTGGCGGGGATCAACATCCTGGCCATTCTCAGTCCCGGTCCCGATTTCGCCATCACCTTGCGCAATACCCTTGCGCGAGGCATTCGCGCCGGCGTGCTGACGGCGCTGGGCATCGCCTGCGGCCTGTCGGTGCACGTGCTCTACACCCTGGCCGGCCTGTCGGTGGTGATCGCCCAGTCCGCCGTGGTGTTCACGCTATTCAAGGTGCTGGGCGCCGCCTACCTGATCTGGATCGGCGCCCAGGCGCTCCGCGCCCAACCGCGCGGCGAGTCCGATCCCTCGGCGGACACCGCGCCCGCGATGCGGGGCCGCGCGGCGTTCCTGTCGGGCTTCCTGACCAACGTCCTGAACCCGAAGGTGGCACTGTACTTCCTGGCCCTGTTCACGCAGGTCATCGACCCGGAAACCTCTCTAACCGAGAAGAGCCTGTACGGGGCCACCATGATGCTGGAAACGGCGCTCGTCTTCTCGACCATCGCCTTGCTGGTGGGCCAACCGCCCATGCGCCGGGCCTATCAGCGCGCCGCCCACTGGATCGACCGGGTTGTCGGGGTCGTGTTCGTTGGGCTGGGGCTACGGTTGGCCTTCGCCCGGGCGATCGAGTAGGCGGTCTCCCGCCGCCCTGCGATCACGTCGGCAACCCGAGCCGGATCCCCATGGCCAGCCGCGAGACGTTGAAGCGCGCCGCGAGTTGGTCGACCGTCGTGAAGCCCTCGCTCATCGCGAGAGAGACGGCTTCCCTTGGCATGAGCAGATCTGCGGCGAACCTGTTGGCCTCCGTTTCCTGCAAACTGGTCATGCCGGCGGCACGAAGCATGTAGTTGTCCTCGACGCGTTCGCCGATCGAGTCCCGGTGAAGAATGTAGTGACCGAGTTCATGGGCAGCGGAGAAACGCTGCCGCACGACGGGCTCGTTTTCGTCCACCAGGATCACGAACCCCGAGGCCGTGCCGTAACTCGGGTCACGCGCCAGCACGCCGGAAATCCCGGCAGGCAAAGGCGTGGAGTAGACCGCGAGACCAAGAGCACGGGCCGCGCCCAGCACGTCGGTTGGGGGCGGCTCCATGAACGGCGCCAACATACCCTGATATTCAATGGGAATCATCGCTCCGCGCTCCCCTGGGGGCAGGGAACTCGGCATGTCCGCCCGCCTGCTGATCGTGCGTATCCAGCCGTGTCACGACAACGGTGTTTTGCCACTTCCTGTCCACCGCGTTCGCGACCATAGATTCCATAAGATCGCGAAAGACCTGCGATTCAAGATAAGAATCGAGCCGCTCGTTCGCAACCTTGGTCGCATTGCGCCTCGCCACGCGCACCAGCCAGACCACCCCGATGATCGACAGAACAGCGATCAGAAGGCCGATCGCAGAGAGGACGAACATGGAAAGAGCGAGGAGCGTGTCCATGGACGTTAGCGCCAAGGCAGCAATGTCGGCCAACTCCTGCCGCTCTTGAAGGAGCGCGCTCTTGATCTCTGCAACGCTGGCCATTCCCGCCTCCCGTTTCAAGGGAGGCTACCCGCAGGCGCCCGCGTCGGTCAACGGCATCGGACACCCCCCCGGGCACCGTTCCTGCTGCGCGTGGCGTGGAGGCCCGGTTGAATCCGCCCCGACCGCGACCCATACTCTCGGCCAGCTTTCCCTTTCCCCAAACCGGACCCCGACAGACCCATGCAGGTGACCATCAACGGCGAGCCCCGCACGCTCGACCAGCCCATGCCCTTGAACGCCCTGTTGTCCTCGCTCGGCCTCGACGCCCGCAAGGTCGCGGTGGAGCGCAACCGCGAGATCGTGCCGCGCGGCCAGTACGACGACACCCGCGTCGGCGACGGCGACGCGCTGGAGATCGTCCACTTCATCGGCGGCGGCGCGCCCGACACCGCCGCGCCCCAGGCGGGCGAGGACGAGGGCTTCGTGGTGGCCGAGCGGCGCTTCCACTCGCGCCTGCTGGTCGGCACCGGCAAGTACAAGGACTTCGAGGAGACGGCGCGCGCCCTGGAAGCCTCCGGCGCCGAGATCGTCACCGTGGCCGTGCGGCGGGTGAACATCGCCGATCCGACGCAGCCCATGCTGATGGATTACGTCGACCCCAAGGTCTACACCTACCTACCCAACACCGCCGGCTGCTTCACCGCCGACGACGCCGTGCGCACGCTGCGGCTGGCGCGCGAGGCCGGCGGCTGGGACCTGGTCAAGCTGGAGGTGCTGGGGGACCAGAAGACGCTCTATCCGGACATGCCCGAGACCTTCAAGGCGGCCGAGGCCCTGATCAAGGACGGCTTCAAGGTCATGGTCTACTGCAACGACGACCCCATCGCCGCCAAGCGGTTGGAGGACCTGGGCTGTGTCGCCATCATGCCGCTGGGCTCCATGATCGGCTCCGGCCTGGGAATCATCAATCCGGTCAACATCCGCCTGATCAAGGAAACGGTCTCGGTCCCGGTGCTGGTGGACGCCGGCGTGGGCTGCGCCTCCGACGTGGCGGTGGCCATGGAACTGGGCGTGGACGGCGTGCTGCTCAACACCGCCATCGCCGGGGCGAAGGACCCGATCCTCATGGCCCGTGCCATGAAGCTGGCGGTCGAGGCCGGACGCTTGTCCTACCTGGCTGGACGGATGCCCAAGAAGCGCTACGCCGATCCCAGTTCGCCCCTGGCCGGCCTCATCTGAGCGCCCGGCAGGCCGGCAAGCCATGCCAGCGACCCGGCAAGGTCTGCCCAGTCGTCAGTGACGAAAGACCCTGGGAACCGGCCGCCGGCGCCGGTTCCGGTGCCTCCGGCCTGGCACGTTTCGTGCTTCAACAGCGGTGGATGAGTCCGTTCCACACGCGCTGACGCACGGAGCCCGACCATGAGCGTGTTTGCCGCCCTGCACACCTCGGCCCAAGGCATGACGACGCAGTCTCATGTCATGGAGCGGATCAGCGGCAACGTGTCGAACGTCAACACCGTCGGCTACAAGTCGTTCGACGCGCACCTGCAGGATACCGTCAACCATGTGACGACGACCGGGACATTTGTCGGCGTCAACAGCGTCGACATCCGCCGCATGGACCAGCAGGGCATCATCACCTCCACAGGTGACGCCCTGGACATGGCCATCAACGGCAACGGCTTCTTCGTCACCAACCCGAAATTCGACCTGTCGGACACGACGCACTACACACGCAACGGGGCAACGGGCACGCGTCTGGGCGACGACGGCAACAGCTATCTGACCACCAGCGCGGGCGACTTCATCCTGGGCTGGGCCGCCGATGAAGAAGGCGCCGTCGACACCACCGGGCCGCTCGTGCCGATCCAGGTCGACAGCGTCGACCCCCTGGCGGGATCGGTCACCGACGACGTCACGTTTGCCGCCAACGTAGAAGCGAATTCCACCCAGGCCCACAACTTCGAGGTCCGTGTCTGGTCCACCCCCGACGCCGAGGGGAACAACGACCCCTATGCTCTGGTGATGACCTGGAGCCCGGGCGAGATCGGCAGCAACGCATGGACGGTCAGTTACAGCGTGCGTGGCCCGGATGGCAACACAACCGCTCTACCCGAAACGACGGACGTGACCTTCGACGGATTCGCCAAATACCAGTCGCCAGAGGAGAACCCGGTGGTCACCGTGCCGTTCGCCGACGGCACCTCCAGCGATATCACCATCGACCTGACGGGCATGACCCAGTACGGCGATTCCGGGTTTTCCGAAATCTACCAGGAGGCCAACGGCTTCAGCGACGGGTTCGTCTCCAGCGTCGGGTTCGACAACTTCGGACGCCTGATGACGAACTACAGCAACGGCCAGAACCGCGTTCAGTATCAGGTCGCCCTGGCCGACTTCACCGCGCCGCAGAACCTGGAGGACGCCGGCAACACCGCCTTCACCTACCGGGCCGAGGCCGGCGAACTGACCCTGTTCGGGGTCGGGGACGTGTTCGACAGTACGGCCATCCTGCCGTCGGCGGTGGAAGGCTCGACCGTCGACCTGGCCAAGGAGTTCTCGCTGCTGATCACCACGCAGCGGGCGTATTCGACCTCGGCCACGGTGTACCGCACCAGCGACGAGATGTTGCGCACGGCCACCCAGTTGAAGTGATCACCGCCGGTTACGGCCCCCACGCCCGTAGACGCCGCGCCGCCTCCGCCATGTCCTCGGTCGCGCCGGCGAACGAAAACCGCACGAACCGGTGGCCCTGGGCGGCGTCGAAATCCAGGCCCGGCGTCGCGGCAACCCCCGTTTCCATCAGCATCCGCCGGCAGAAATCCTGGCTGTCGTTGGTCAGGCGCGACACGTCGGCGTACAGGTAGAATGCGCCGTCCGCCGGCGCCAGCCGGTCGAACCCGGCCGCCGGCAGTTCGTCCAGCAGCAGCGCCCGGTTGGCGGCATAGCGCGCCACGTTGGCCTGAAGCTCCTCCACACAGTCCATGGCGAACAGGCCGGCGTACTGCGACAGGGTCGGCGCCGAGATGAACATGTTCTGCGCCAGGCATTCCAGCGGCCGGATCATGTCCGGCGGCGCCACCAACCAGCCCAGGCGCCACCCGGTCATCGCATAGTATTTCGAGAAGCTGTTGATGACGATGGCGTTCGGTGTCAGCCCGGCGGCGGACACGGCCGGCTCGCCATAGACGATGCCGTGGTAGATCTCGTCGGAGATCAGACGGATCCCCTCCCGGTCGCAATAGGCCGCCAGCGCCCGCATGTCGTCCGGCGGCACCACGGTCCCGGTCGGATTGGACGGGCTGGCGACGATCAGCCCATCGAGCCGTTCGCCCGCCGCCTCCAGCACCGGCACGGTCGGCTGATAGCGGCTGTCCGCCCCCACGGGCAGGGTCACCGGCTTGATCCCCAGCGCCTTCAGGATGTGCCGGTAGGCGGGATAGCCCGGCGCCGCCAGCCCCACCCGATCACCGGCCGCGAACGCCCCCAGGAAAGCCAACTGGAACGCCGCCGACGACCCCGTCGTCACCAGGATGCGCTCTGGCGGCACATCGGCGCCGTGGTCCTCGCGATAGTGGCGCGCGATGCGCTCGCGCAACTCCGGAATGCCCAGCGCCACCGTGTAGCCCAAACGTTCGCGCGCGATCAGCGCCGCCAGCCGGTCGGCCGCGCCGCGCGGCAGGCCGGTGCCGGGCTGGCCGACCTCCAGGTGCAGCACACGTTCGCCGGCGGCCTCGCGCGCGGCGGCGGCGCTCATCACGTCCATGACGATAAAGGGGGGAACCTTGGCGCGATCGGCGACTTTCAGGACCATGCTCACTCACTCTATCGAAGGGACTCAATCGGCGCCGGGCCTCATGACCCGCCGACCACCAGCCCCAGGCCGGCGCCACGCGGATCGACGGCCACGGCGCAGGACTTCGGCTGACGCGGAATGCCGCCGGGACAGGACACCAGGTTGACCAGCGCACGCCCCAGACCGCCGGCGCGCGCATCCGCCACGGCCTCGCGCGGCGATCGGTCGTCCTTCAGCACCGGCACCCCGGCCTGCACCGCCAGATCGACGGCCCCGCCGCCCGCCGCCGCCACCCCGCCCAACGTCACGCCCGTATTGCGGTTGAACCGCAGCATGACGGCGATGTCCGGGCTTTGCGGCGTCGGTGTCGGCGCCAGGGCAAAGCCGAAGCCGGGCAGCGGCCGGCCGGTCCCGAACGGCTGGTTGAGCGTCAGGGCGCACGCCACGGCGCCGCCGTAGCTGTCGGCCACCACGAAGCCGGTGGCGCCCCGCGTGCGCATTCCGGCGGCCAGATCGGGCAGCGGCTGCGGGCCGGTGGGCAGGGCGTCGGCGTCGTCCAGGGCCGCCCACCGCTCGGCCAGCGTGGCGGCGCTGTCCGGCACCGGCGCGAAGGCATCCGTGTGCGACCGATAACCGACGTCGACGGGCGCTCGCCACGTGGGCCGCCAGTCGCGCAGGGCTTCGGGATCAATGGCAAACCCTTGACCGGCGGCCGCGTCCATCAGTTCCCGCGCCACGGCGCCGCCATAGTACTCGCCCGGGCCGACCCGCGCCTGGCCCAGCGCGCGCGCCAGATCCAGGTTCAGCAGCCGCTGGCCCTCGGCCGGCCCGGTCACGCCATGCACCGGCACGCCCAGGCCCAGTGCCTGGACCTCGGCCGCCAGCGCGCGCGACGCCGGAACCCCGAACCGGGCCAGGGACTCGGCGGGCGCGACCAGCCCTTCCCACCGCAACGCGCCGGCCCGCGCGTGCAGGGCGAACAGCCCACGCGGCAGGGCGGGCACGGCGACAGAGCCCTCAGGGCCGGGGTGTCCGGCGGCCGTGCTCGGCAAAAAATCCAACACCTCAACCCGGGGGTCGCCGTCGGCGTCCTTGTCCTGCACCACACAGACCCCGCCGCCGCCCAGCCCGGCCGACGTCGGCAGCGTCACCGTCAGCGTAAAGGCCATGGCCACGGCCGCATCCGCCGCCGACCCGCCGGACGACAGGACGTCACGCGCAACGACGACGGCGCGCGGTTCATCGGCGGCGACGACGCCGGCGAAGCCCTCGACGTATCCCAGCACGCCCGGCTGTCGTTCCGCGCCACACGCGGTCAGGCCCACCACCATCGCGGCCATCATCAGGGCGGCGCCGCGTCGACGACGGGCGCGTTGACCCCACCGGGGGGAGTGACTACCGTCCTTGTCGGACGTGGAACCGGGGTCGGAAGCGGGCAGCAAGCGGCGAGCAAAGGGAGGGCAGACGATGGTGGCGTGCATCCGGGTCCCCTGGGGTTCCGTCCTGTCGATGGCCGTGGCGGCTGTGGCGATGGTGCTGGTCGCGGCCATGCCCGCGCGGGCACAGACGCTGGTTCGCGACGCGGAAATCGAAAGTATCATCCGCACGTATGCCACGCCACTGCTCCGCGACGCCGGCATCGCCCCCGACGCCGTCACCATCCGGATGCTGGCGGATCGGCGCCTGAACGCCTTCGTGGCCACCGGCAACCGCTTGTTCCTGTTCACCGGCCTGATCCGCAAAACGGAACAGCCGGAGGCGCTGATCGGCGTCATCGCGCACGAGATCGGGCACATCGCCGGCGGCCATCACGTGCGCCTGGGCGACAACATCGAGACCCTGAGCACGACCTCGATCCTGGGGATGCTGCTGGGCACGGCCGCCGGCGTCCTGGTCGGGCGCCCCGACCTGGGCATCGCCCTTGGCACCGGGATGCAGGAGGCGGCCCTGCGCAACTTCCTGGCCTATACCCGGACCGAGGAGGCGTCGGCCGACGCGTTCGCCCTGAAGGCCCTGGACCGCGAGGGGCTGCCGGCCACCGGCCTGCTGGACTTCATGCATGAGATGGAGAATCAGACGGCGCTTTCGATTGAGAGCCAGTCCCCCTACCTGCGCACCCACCCCCTGACCCGCGACCGCATCCAGGCCGTCGAGGCCCACCTGGCCCGGGTGCCGCAGGACGGGCGGGCGGTGCCGGCCGAATGGCGCAACCTTCACGCCCGAATGCTGGCCAAGCTGGACGGGTTCCTGCTGCGGCCGGGTGAGGCCCTGCGGCTGTACAAGGACCGCGACGACATCCCCGGCCGCTATGCCCGCGCCATCGCCCACTACCGCGCCGTCGAACTCGACCCGGCTCTGGGCCTGATCGACGGCCTGATCGCCGACGAGCCGGACAACCCCTACTTCCACGAACTCAAGGGGCAGATGCTGTTCGAGAGCAGCCGGGTGCGGGAGTCTCTGGGCTCCTATGAGCGCGCCGTCGCCTTGGCCCCCAACGAGCCCCTGTTGCGGGTCGCGCTGGCGCACGCCCAGATCGAGAGCGGTGACGACGCGCTGTTGACGCCGGCCCAGGACAACCTGCGCAACGCCCTCAGCCGCGACGGCAACAACGCGCTGGCCTGGCGCCTGCTGGCGCAGGCCTATGGCCGGGCCGGCGACACCGCCCAGGCGGACTACGCCATGGCCGAAACCGCGCTGCGCTCGGGCGAGTACGACCGTGCGCTGTTCCACGTCGAGCGCGCGGAAACCCAGCTCAAACGCGGATCGCCCACCTGGCTGCGGCTGCAGGACATCCGCGGCGAGGCCGAACGCCGCAAGGACGACGGCTGAATGTTGCCGGTGGCGTCGGCAACCGGCGCGCCGATTTCTTGTGGCATGTCATGCCCGCCCCCATTATCCAGGGCGGAGCCCAATCCCTGTTGTGGAGGATACGCGACGTCATGAGGATGCGCCCGATTCTGGCCGGGGCCTTGGTGGCCGGCCTGCTCGCCCCGACCTGGTGGGGCGGACCCACGCCCGCCCACGCCGCCGACGCCCTGACCGACGACCAGAAGGCGGCCGTGCGCGCCCTGGTGCGGGAGACCCTGCTGGATGACCCGGAGATCATCGCCGAGGCGCTGGAGGTCTACCAGGAGCGTCAACAGGCCGAAAAGGCGGCCCAGGCCCGCGCGGCCATCGCCCACAACCGCGCGGCCCTGATGGCCGCCGAGCCGGAGGACGTGCTCGGTAATCCGGACGGCGACGTCACCATCGTCGAGTTTTCCGATTATCAGTGCGGGTATTGCAAGCGTGTGTTCCCGGAACTGATGCAGGCCGTCGAGGCCGACGGCAACGTGCGCCTGATCATCCGCGAACTGCCCATCCTGGGCCCCGAATCGGTGGTCGCCGCGCGCGCCGCCGTGGCCTCGCGCGCCCAGGACCTCTATCCGGCGTTCCACAAGGCCTTGATGGAAATGAAGGGCGGCGTATCGGAGGCCTCGGTCATGCAGCTGGCGGCCGAGGTCGGCCTGGATGTTGAAGCCCTGCGCAAGGACATGAACGATCCGGCGCTGGACGAGGTGTTCGGACAGAACATCGCGCTGGCGAAGCAGTTGGGGGTCTCCGGCACGCCCGCGTTCGTTATCGGCGGCACTCTGGTGCCCGGCGCGGTCTCTGGCGAACAGCTGAACGCGTTGATCGAACAGGCCCGCGCCGACGGGTAGGAGACGGGTCGGGGCGGCCGCGCCGTCGCCCCCATGCCCCCTGCCCTCACCCGATCGTGCCCAGGCTCGGGAAGGTCTCGATCATCCACTGGGCGATGTCGGCCATGCCGCCGGTCATGATGAGAAAGCCCGTCAGCACCAGCAGGCCGCCGATGACCTTCTCGACCGTGCCCATGTAGGCGCGAAACCGGGTCTTGAAGCGCAGGAACGCCCCCAGCGCGAAGGCCGCCAGAACGAACGGCACGCCGATCCCGATGGCATAGGTGCCCAGCAGGGACGCCCCCACCCACGGGTTCGGATTGGACCCGGCGACGAACAGGATCGCCGCCAGGATCGGCCCGACGCAGGGCGTCCAGCCGAAGGCAAACGCCAGCCCCACCACATAGGCGCCGATCAGGCCCACCGGCTTGTTCTGGACGTGGAACCGGGCCTCCCGATACAGCATGGAAATGCGCAGCACGCCGAGGAAATGCAGGCCCAGGACAATGATGATGGCGCCGGCGATCGGTGCCAGGATGTGCATGTTCTCCGAGATGATGTTGCCGGCGAACGCCGCGCCGATGCCCAGCAGCACGAACACCGTGCCGAAACCCAACGCGAAGGCGATGGCCGCGCTGACCACCCGCAGGCGCGCCGCCCGCACCGCGTCCGCCTCGCCTTCGAGCTGGTCGAGGCTGACGCCGCCGATGAAGCACAGGTACGGCGGCACGATGGGCAGAATGCACGGCGACAGAAAACTCAACACGCCGGCCGTCAACGCCCCAATGTAGGTGACCTCAAGTCCGTCCATGGGTGTTCATCCCCCGTTTGGTGCCAGGCTCAAGATGGCCGGATGAGAATCGGGACACCCAGCCGGCAGGGCACCCTGTCATACCAGCCGACCGAAGTCATGACCCGTCCCCATTCGCCGGGTGCGGTGCCGACGCGGGAGATCCCTCGGCTCGCTTCGCTCGCTCGGGATGACGATTTTTTTTAAAAACAAATACATACCTCATCCCGAAGCGTCCGTTAGGACGCGAGGGATCTCCCAAAGTGGTGTGTCGACGGTCCGGAAAACGTGTCACGATTTCCGTCGCTTGGTATCATCGCGAGCCCCCGTCTTCAGATGAGGACGAAGCAATCCAGGGCAGAAGGTGTTGCCGTATGCACTGGATTGCCCCATTTTTTGCTATTTGGGCTGCGCTCTTCACAATGACGTCTTTCTCTACGTCTTGATCTTGATCGTGGTGTTCTCGGGCACCGAAACCGTGCCGTGGCGTTCGATGTACTGCGAGACGACGTCGTAGATCGGCGGCCCCTCGGTGCCCTCGTTCACCGAGGCCCAGCCGGCGACGACGTAGCTCTTGGCCGGATCGATGGCCTCGCCGGTGGACAGGAGCGTCAGGTCGGAGATGCGCTCGCCCATGGGCTTGCGCACGTCGATGGCATAACCCATGCCGCCGACGCGCACCATGTCGCCGCCCTGCTGATAGAAGGGGTCCTCGTTGAAGATGTTGTCGGCCACATCCTCCAGCACCGTCTTCAGCATGGCCCCGTCCATCTCCTGGCGGTAGGCGCTGGGGTAGGTGATCGAGGTCATCGAATAGACGTCGTCGACGGTGATGTCCTGCCCCGGCAACAGGGTAGCGCCCCAACGGAAGCCCGGCGACAGGGCGATCTGGGCATCGCGCTCCTCCAGCAGCGCCTGACAGATCAGGTCGTCGAAGCTGCCGTTGAAGTTGCCGCGCCGGTACAGCAGGTCGTCGGTCTGGCCGAGCACGCGGGTGCATTCGGCCTCGTAGGGCGCCCGCACCTCGGCGATCACCTTGGCCATCTCCGGATCCGGCGTGATGACGTCGGAGAACACCGGGATCAGACGGTAGCGGTAGTCCGTCACGGCCCCACCCTTCACCTCCAGGTCCAGGCGTGACAGGAACTTGCCGTGCGAGCCCGACGCGATCAGCAGCGTCTTGCCGACCTTCACCTCGCGCGGCAGGGCGTCGTGGGTGTGACCGGTCAGGATGACGTCGATGCCGTCGACCAGCGAGGCCAGCTTGCGGTCGACATCGAAGCCGTTGTGGGACAGCAGAACGACCACCTCGGCGCCGTTGGCCCGCGCGGCGTCCACGTGCGCCTGCACCATGTCCGGGCGGATGCCGAACGACCACTCGGGGATCAGGTGGCGCGGGTTGGCAATCGGCGTGTAGGGGAAAGCCTGGCCGATCACCGCCACCTGCACGCCGCCGCGCTCGAACATCTGGGTGGACTCAAAGACCGGCTCCTCCCACATGGTGTCGATCACGTTGCCGCACAGGAACGGGAAGTCGAGCTCCCCGTCGATGATCTCCCGCACCCGCTCTTCGCCGTAGGTGAACTCCCAATGGGCGGTCATGGCGTCGGTCTTGAGCGCGTTGAAGGCGCGGATCATGTCGGCGCCGTTTGTCTGCAACGAGGTATAGGACCCCTGCCAGGTATCGCCGCCGTCCAGGAACAGCGTGTTGTCCGGCCGATCGGCGCGGATGGCGTTGACCAGCGTCGCGAGGCGATCCAGCCCGCCGACCTTGCCGTAGGTGCGGGCCAGTTCGACGAAGTCCACGCTGGTCAGCGCGTAGCATTCCGGCGTGTCCCGGGGGATGTCGAACATCTCCAGGAAGTCGGGGCCCGTGACGTGTGGCGGTTTGCCCTTGACCGCCCCGACGCCGAGGTTGATGGACGGCTCGCGGAAGTAGATCGGCATGAGTTGCGCGTGCACGTCGGTCACGTGCAGCAGCGTCACCTGTCCCAGCGGATCGAACCGCAACAGGTCGTCCTGGCTCAGCGCCTGGGCCGCCGCCGCGCGGCGCAGCCCGGCCGGTCCCCCCAGCAGGATCGCCGTGGCCGCCGCCGTCCGCATCAAGTCACGCCGTGTGAACATGCCCCGCCCTCTCTCTCGTTATCAGTTTATTTCCGCACAAAAACACGAGGTATCGTTTCGCGCCCAACGGGCGGCAACCCGGCGGCGTCACCGCCGGGCACGCCAGACCACGCGAAGACCCGGCCCTACTTGCGCACCGACGGCGATTCCACCGGCAGCCCGTTGCCGCGCCAACTCGTGTACAGTTCCAGATTGACGTATTCGTCGGACCCGTAGGGAAACGGCTCCGCGCGGATGTTCTTGTTGCAGCCCCGGAAGCGGCGATGCAGCGAGCCCACCGTCTGCCACTTCAGGCGGTAGGTCGGAAAACCATTCACCTGCCCCTGGCTGAGGATCTCGGCGCGAATCAGGTTGCCCGGATTGTCCACGTGACAGTGCGTGCAGGCCAGGTCGAGCTGACCGCGCCGGGTCTGGTAGAAGTCCTTGCCCATCTCGAAGAACGGCGCCGCCGGGCCGTCGATCGCCACATCGACCGCCATTCCCTTGGACTGGTTTTTGACGAACGCGGTGATGCCGAGCAGGTCATCCGACTCCCATGCAAAGGGCTCGGCCCGCATCTGGGTCTCGCGACACCAGTTGATGCGCTGCTCGATGTTCATCAGCTTGCCCCAATCCTCGAAATAGATCGGGTAGCGGGTCGCCACGCCCGCCATGCTCTCCTCGGCATCGCCGTGACAGTCGGCGCAGGCCTTGCCGGCCTCGCCTTCGACCGTATCCCAGATGTCCATGCCGCGTTCCAGCCACAGGAACGCCGGGTTCTGGAACTCGTCGTCCTGCATGGCGCGGGTCTGCGCGCCGGCGTAGGTGTAGCCCGAGCGCACGTCGCCGACCTTGTAGGGACCCCAGTCGATCCGCGCGCCGGTTGACTCGTCGGCAGCGGCCGGCGCCGCCGCCACCGCCGCCATCATGCCGGCCCCGGCGAGGCCGAGAACCCCGCGTCCAAGGACCTTGAGCATCGTCGTCATCATGGAACCGTGTCCTCCCTGCTCCGGGAGCCGACGCCGGCGGTTGGCCCGCCGTGTCCCCGGCCGTCCCGTGCGGAGCCCTTGGCGCGGGCTCCTTCTTGCTTCGTTGGGTCGCGTCACGTCAGCGTCCCGCCCGGGAGCCGTCCTGGCCGCGCCCCCGCCCGCTCGACCGGCGAATGACGGGCTGGCCCGGCCGCCCTCAGGTCACTTCGACGGACTTGGTTTCCTCGTAGACCGAGCCGTCGTCATCGTGCCAGCGGAACGTGAACTCGCCGCTTTCCTCGAGCTTGGCGAAAAAGGACAGATACGGGTTGGCCGAAATCGCCGGCTGCAGGTCCACCGCGAAGAACTCCTGCCCGTTGAACTGGGCCTCGAAGCGATGAATGATCTGACGGGGAATCGGATTGCCGTCCTTGTCCTTGCGCTGCCCCGATTCCATCGAATGGTTGATCAGGGTCTTGATTTCCACGACCTCTCCCGCGGACGCCTTGCGGGGGGCCTTCACGCGCGGCCGAATCGTCGCCATCGCCTGTGTCTCCTGTGACTGTCTTGTTCCCGGGTGCCGAGAGGCCGGCGGCTCAGCCGCCGCAGCCGCCGATGGTCACCTTGACCTGCTTCTTGCCCATCATCGCCGTGCCGTCGTTCATGCGGGCGACGACGACGACGTTCTGCGTGCCGACCAGGCGCATCCGGGTGGACGCCGTCGCCTTGCCGCTCATCGGCGTGAAGTGGAAGGTGGCAACCCTGGGCGCCGGGTTGCCATCGGCCAGGACCATCACGTCCTTCACATGGCTGTCGGCGGTCATCGGCGCGTCGACCTCGAAGGTCATGGGCACCGTGTTGCCGTTCTCGGCGATCTCGGGCAGGTCAACAGAGACGCCGCCTTCCGCCGGGACCTCACCGAGCATCTCCTTGATGGTCTCGGCCACCTCGGCTTCCGTGGCGTGCGCCAGCCGCGCCCCGAGCCCGGGCACGACGCTCAGCCCGGTGGCCACGGCGGCCGCGCCGCCGAGGCTGAACAGAACCCTGCGGCGGCTGGTGCCGCCGGAGTCTTGCATCTCAAGCATCCTGAGGATCTCCCTGTTGCACAATCATCCGCACCGACGCGCGCGCGGCGGAGCGGCCTGATCCGTCTACTGGCTTTTCTTGCTGGTGTCGCGCAAGGTCATCATGTAGGCGACAATGTCCTCGACCTGCTGCGCCGACAGGATGGGTTTGTCCTGGAACCCCTTCATGACGCGGTTCAGGCCCTCGACCTTGTAGAACGACGGCATCATGGAGTGCGGGTTCAGCACCTTGGGGTCAACGATGCGCAGGCGCAACTCGCCCTCGTCATAGACGTCCGCCACCCCGTACAGGGCCGGTCCCGTCTCGCCGTGGAACTGCTCCTCGGGGATGGGCATCTGGTGGCAGCTCAGACAGTTGCCGAGCTTGCGGTTGATGGCCCATTTGCGCCCCATGACCGGGTCCCCGGGGGTGTCGGTCAACGGCTCCCGAATGGTGTAGCCGTCCACCACCTCGTAGGACACGTCCGAGTCCGCCGCCCGGGCCGGTGCCGTCCACACGGCTGCGGCAAGCGCCGCGGCCACTGTCAGGGTCGTGTATCCGAAACGGTTCATGCCCCCTGGTCCTCCCTTGATTGGTTTCTGGTCGCTGCGGGCCGTCCGAGCCAATCCGCCGGGCCAGCGCCAGACACACGTCCGTCCGCGCCCCGACGCCGCCCGGGGGCGTCCCGGTGCCGTCGCCACCTGTTTTGGGGAGGAGCAGGGCACGCCGAGGCGCACCCACCCGGAGACCGCCACGGCGTCGCGGGGCGGCCCGGATTGTTCCTCCCTGTTCCCACGCCCCATTTTCTTTTTTGCCGCCACGGCGGCAGGGGCGCCCGATTCTTGCCGGTGTCCGCCGGGAACGCCCGCATAGGCCGCCCCGAACCCCGGATGGTCCACCCCAATTGGGGTGTTTCTCGCTCTGGAGTCTAGCGAATTAGCTTTTTATAATTCAAGCATGATCGATCGTTTCACCCATGGCAAGACTCAGTTTTCCGGCGATGAACCGTTGCGCTATCCTCCCCCCGGCGTTGCCTGAAGGGCCGTCGCGGCGCATCCACGCCCTACCGAAGCGAGCGCGGCCCGGCCGTCCGAACCCTCCGCGAGGTCCGACATGCCCCTCACCCCCGGCACCCGCGCGCGCCTCCGCCCGGCCCGCCCCGCACGCCACCGACGCGTCGGTGTGGTGGCCGTCTGCCTGACCGCCCTGCTGGGCGCGGTCGGCGTGTCGGCCAAAGCCGCCGAACTCGTCATGTTCGAATCCCCGTCGTGCACTTGGTGCCAGCGCTGGCACGCGGAGATCGGCCCCATCTACCCCAAGACGGACGAATCGCGCCGCGCCCCGCTCCGCCGCGTCAACCTCCACGACCCGTGGCCTTCGGACCTGCGCGGCTTGCGCGCGGTCTCGTTCACCCCGACCTTTGTTCTCGTCGAGGCCGGCGAGGAACTGGGCCGCATCACCGGCTATGCCGGCGAGGATTTCTTCTGGTTTCAGTTGGCCACCGTCCTGAAGGCGTTGCCGGCGCCGGACGGCGACGAAGGCCGCTGAGAGCGGCCCGGCACCAGCAACCCGACGCAATCACAAAACCACATCAGGGAGGACACACCCTCATGATCATGACCACGATCCGGACCCTTGCCCCCCGCGCGGCCGCCGCCCTGGCGGTCGCCGTCCTGTTGGGCCTGTCCCTGGCGACCGTCCCGCCCGCGCGCGCCGCCGAGCCGGCGCTGATCGAACCGACCCTTGGCGATGACGGCCTGTACCATCACGATTTTTTCATGCAGTCTTTCCTGGACCTGCAAGAGGACCTGGCGGAAACCCACGCGGCGGACAAACGCCTGGTGATCATTTTTGAACAACGCGGCTGCATCTACTGCAAGAAGGTCAATGTCGAAATTCTGGGCGACCCGGCCATCTACGAGTACGTCAAGGGCAACTTCAACGTCCTGCAACTCAACCTGTTTGGCGAACGCGAGGTCACCGACTTCGACGGCGAGACCATGCCCGAAAAACAACTCGCCCGACGCTGGGGCGTGATCTTCACCCCAACCCTTCTGTTCATGCCCGAGGACCCGGCCGACGCCGAGGGGATGACCGGCAAGGAGGCCGCCGTGTTCAACATGCACGGCGCGTTCGGCAAACACACCTTTCTGTCGGCGTTCGAGTGGGTGAAGCAGAAGGGCTACGAGGGCGACACCCATTTCCAGAAATATGTCGCCGAGCGCCTGGCCGAACGCCGCGCCGCCGAAGGCACACAATAGACCTTCGCCGGACCAGGGCGCGGAAGCACTTCGCCCGACGCGACCATCCCAAGGTTCTGCCCCGAAAATACAGGAAACTTTCAGTGGCCGCGCCCGTGCTTTCTTTCAGGCATGGCGCGGCCATCCGCTATCGCCTCCGGCCTTGAAGCAGGGTATGATCGAGTCGCCATTGGCGCGAGACAGGGCGGCGGTTGAGGGCGATCGCAACCGCTCCGCCCGTTCCACCGCTGGTGTTGTTGGCTCGGACGATTAGGCCGTTCAGTGACTTCGGACCCGACTCCCGCCCCTGACCTGGGCGCAGCCGTCTCTGCCCGACCCGCCATCGCCCTTGCGGCGGGCACCGTTTCGATTGCCACCGTGCTAGCCCACCGAGGTCCGGCCGCCATTCTTGCCGTCGACGGAACCATGGTGCATGGCAACGCCGAGGCCGGCCGCCTGACGCCTCTGTTGAACGACCCCGAAATCCCCGGAGGACTTCCGCAGGTGGTCCGGCGCGCCCTGGACACCGGCACGCCGGCGATGTGTTTCATACCGGCCCTGGCGGGCGGCAGCCGCGCGGGCCTCGACCTCACCGTGTTGCCGCTGAACGACCGGCAAGGCGTTGCCATCCTGGCCCAGGACACCACACTTGAGACAGCCCTGTACGGCGCCCTTGCGGACAGCCGCACCCGCTACAAGGACTTCGTCGCCCTGGCCTGCGACGTCGCCTGGGAGACCGGGCAAGACGGCCGGTTCGTGTTCGTCGCGCCGCCGGACGCCCTGGGATATGGTAGCCATGCCCTGCTGCACACGGACCCGGCCGACCTGCTTGATCCGCGCGAACGTCGGGACGTGGCGGCCGTGTTCCGCACCCGGTCCCCGGTCCGGAGCGTCGAATTGTGGGCGCGCCTGGGCGACGGCCAAGCGGTGTGCCTGCTGGTTTCGGCCGTGCCGCTGTTTGATTCCGCTGGAGACTGGATCGGCGCGCGGGGCGTCTGCCGCGACATCACCGAACAGCGCGAGCAGGACCGCGCCCTGCGGCGCGCGCACCACCGCGAGCAGGTGCGCGCCCGTGTGGTCCAGGCGTTCCGGGACGAACTGGACGTCGGCAACATCCTGACTGTCGCCGCCGAGGCGCTCGCCAAGGGCACCGGTGCGCGGGGGTGCCAAATCCTGCGACGCGATCATCCCCCCGGGCTCGCCGACAAGGACAAGGAATCGCAGCCCGTCGCCCTGGCGGATCTGATTCTTGGCGGCGACTATGGCGAGGCCGCGCCCCCGCTCTCAGACCTTTCGCCGACGCTGACGCCCGACACGGCCCCGTGGGAGGCGGCCATCGGGGCACATAGCGTGATCGTCCTCGGAACCAGCCACCACAAGGTCCTCAACGGCGCCATCGTTGCCTGGCGCCGCGCCGAACGCGGCCCCTGGACGGAGGACGACCGGCGGCTGATCCGCGATGTGGCGGACCAGGTCGGCCTCGCCAACGAGCAGATCGGCCGCTACGAGACGGTCATGACCCTGTCCCGCACCGACCCCTTGACGGGCCTGCTCAATCGGCGCGCCTTCCTGGAGGACATCGAACGCCGCCAGAAGCGCATGGAGCGCCAGCACGAGACCGCGGCGCTGCTGTATGTGGACCTCGACAACTTTAAGTTGGTTAACGACTACCGCGGCCACGCTCAGGGCGACCAGGTTCTGGTGATGGTGGCCGAGATCCTCGACACCAAGACACGACCGACCGATCTCGTCGCCCGCATCGGCGGCGACGAGTTCGCCGTCTGGCTGGAAGCCATCGACGAAGCGGGTGCGCAACGCAAGGCGCGCGAGGTGCTGGAGACCAGCGTCATGTTGTCGACCATGAGCGCGAACCCCGCCCACCCCCTGGCTCTGTCCGTCGGCATTGCCGTCTATGACCCCGCCAGACCGGAGACGGGCGAGGCGTTGACCCACCGGGCGGACGCGGCGATGTACGCCGCCAAGCTCATGGGCAAGGGCCAGTGCCACCTGGCGGCACCCGCCCCGGTTTGGATCAGCCCCGGGGACGCGTGATGACCGACCTGCTGCGACGGCTGTTCGAAGACGCCGGGGACGGGCGTTTCACCTACGAGGAGACACGGGAACTGGCGGCGCACGACGACGTGGCGGTGCGCCGCACGCTGGCCCACCGCACCGATGTCGCGCCCGAGGTGCTGTACTATCTGGCCGAGGACGACGACGCGGAGGTCCGGCGCACCATCGCCGGCAACACATCCACGCCGGCGCGAGCCTATCTGCTGCTGACCGGTGATTCCGACGAAACCGTGCGCCTGACGCTGGCGCAGCGCATCGCCGCGCTGGCGCCCGGTCTGTCGGACGACGAAAAGGACCGCGTAGGCCAGAACGTGCACGAGGCGTTGGCCCGTCTCGCCCGCGATCAGATCCCGAAGGTGCGCGCCCTGCTGTCGGATGCGCTGAAGAACATCGCCAATGCGCCAGCGTCCGCCGTTAACCACCTCGCACGAGATGCCGAAATCGCCGTCGCCGCCCCGGTGCTGACGTTCAGCCCCGTGCTGACGGACGAGGACCTGCTCGACCTCATCCAGGATGGCCCGGCCAGCGATCGCCTCGCGGCCATTGCCCGTCGCCCCGGCGGTCTGACCGAACGCGTGACAGACGCCATCGTCGACACCGCCGACCTGTCGGCCATCGCCGACATGCTGGCCAACCAAGGCGCGCAAATCCGCGAGGAAACACTGGACGCCCTGATCGACCGGGCACCGTCCGTGCCCGAGTGGCACGCCCCCCTGGTGGGCCGGCCGCGCCTGCACCCGGCGGCCGCGCGCCGGCTCGCCGTGTTCGTCTCGGACACCCTGGTCCAGGCGCTGATGCTTCGGCAGGACCTCAGCCCCGACGCCGCCGAGGCGGTGTCGACCGAGATGCATCGACGCATCGCCCGCCAGTCTCCCGCGGAAGAGCTGATCGACTTCGGCCCGGACTGGCGCCGGTCCCTTCAGGAATTGCACGTGCGCGTGCTCGACACTCTGAAAGCCGGGACATCGGGCGAGACCGAACTGCGCGCCGCCATGGCGGCGAACAATCGCACCCTGGGCATTGCCGTGCTGAGCGCCATGGCCGGGGTCGCCCCCATGGCCTTGGCGGTGGCCGTTCAGGCGCTCAGCGCCAAGGGACTCGTCGCGATGGCCTGGAAGGCCGGATTGCCCGCAAGCCTGTTGCCGGATCTGCAGCGCTGGCTGGGCGCCATTCCCCCGCACGAGATCCTAACGTCCTCGCCAGAGAGCGACGGCTATCCGATGGAAGAGGCCGAGATGGAGTGGCAGGTCGAGATGTTTTGCGACCTGGAGGCGGCCGACGAGGCACCGTGAGCCCACGAACGCGCGCGACGAACGATCTTTTTGCCGCCCGGGGCGATGCACCGCACCAAAGCATTTCCCATTAGAATGAAAAAAGGCAAGCCCAATCAAGGACTTGCCTTTCCTCAATGGCGGAGGGCCTGGGAGTCGAACCCAGTCACCGGTATGACCCGGTGTACGGATTAGCAATCCGCTGCATTACCGTCCTGCCCGCCCTCCGCAAGACGGGTCGGGAGCCCCCCTGAGCTCCGGATCGGAAGAAGGGGTTTGTACACGCCCCCACTGTCTTGCGTCAACGGTCGCCAGCGTACTCGGCCCCTTCGGACCCGCTACGTAGGTCCAGCGCCGCAGCCCGTCAACCCGCTGTTCGGCCGTGCGCCTCTCGCAGCAGATCGGCCAGCAGGCGGAAGTCGGCCTCGCGCGCCGCGCCGGGCCGCCACGCCAGGGTCAACGTGCGCGCGGTTCGCACATCGGCCAGATCCCGGACCACCACGCCGCCGTCCGGGACCACCTCACGCCCGACCGCCATGCGCGGCAGCAGCGTGACCCCCAGGCCGGCCGCCACCATCTGCGTCAGGGTCGCCAGGCTGGTGGCCTGGAACCGCTGGTCGCTGCGCCCCCGGTCCATCCGGCACGCCGCCAGGGCATGGTCGCGCAAGCAGTGCCCGTCCTCCAGCACCAGCACCGTCTCGCCCGCAAGGTCGTCCTCCCGCAGGGTC
>Ga0207419_1000183_pt1 | contig 50737 bp, 45 predicted proteins | sample ElkSloMetagenome_4_FD_184723 | JGI IMG/M metagenome (GOLD analysis project Ga0207419, IMG submission 184723) | Hot spring microbial communities from Elkhorn Slough, Monterey Bay, USA - MD2A (version 2) | ecosystem: Environmental > Aquatic > Marine > Intertidal zone > Estuary: Microbial mat ...
ACCTTAAAATTTTTGTTCAGGCGGCACGGTTTCGTGGTGAAGCACTAGATCATGTATTATTGCATGGCCCCCCGGGTTTGGGAAAAACTACCCTTGCCAACATCATAGCGAATGAAATGGGTGTGCAAATGCGTATTACTTCCGGACCTGTACTGGAAAAGCCTGGCGATCTGGCTGGTATTCTCACCGGATTGGAAGAAAATGATATTCTTTTTATTGATGAAATTCATCGACTAAGCCCGGTGGTTGAAGAGTATTTATATTCTGCAATGGAGGACTTTTTTATTGACATTATGATCGATAAAGGTCCCGGAGCAAGATCTATTCAAATAAACCTTAGTCCTTTTACACTCGTAGGGGCCACTACCCGATCAGGACTCCTTACCAGTCCTTTGCGTGCTCGTTTTGGAATTACCTCGCATCTGGAGTATTATGATAGTGATACCATTAAAAATATTGTTATACGTTCTTCTGAGATTCTAAATGTTGCTATTTCTGTAAAAGGTGCATCGGAAATTGCCAAAAGAAGTCGGGGTACACCCCGGATAGCCAATGCGCTCTTGCGTCGTGTCCGTGATTTTGCACAAGTAAAAGGTTCAGGAAAAATTGATGAAGATATTACACGTTATGCCCTAAAAGCTTTAAATATTGATTCATATGGTTTAGATGTTATGGATAATAAAATAATAAATACCATGATTGATAAATTCAATGGCGGTCCTGTTGGCTTATCAACCATAGCCACTGCCGTTGGAGAAGATGCTGAAACCATTGAAGAGGTGTATGAACCTTTTTTAATTAAGGAAGGTTTTATCAAAAGAACGCCAAGAGGGCGGGAGGTAACTTTATTAGCCTATGAGCATTTTGGAAAATCTAAGAACTCATCGCAAGGAACTTTGTTTTAAGCTTATTGTTTAACTAACTAAAATTTTATTATCATGAATGCATTTGTAAAAAACCTGGGTATTGTTATTATGATCTTATCTTTGATAGTTCTAGTTTATAAGCAGATGGCGCGAATTGAAAGTAACACACTTTTGGCTATTGGAGGTGCTGGAATATTAATCGGTCTGATTGTATATATTTTAACCAACAGATTTTCTAAATCAGTATAAATTAATAAATTATAAAAATGAAACACGAGGTAAGTGTTGAACACAAACAGAAAATGACGTTTGAAGCAAGTGTAAGTGGTCATCGTTTTTTCATTGATGCCAGTGAAGATGTAGGTGGCGAAAATAAAGGTCCAAGACCTAAACAGCTTATGCTGGCTGCTTTGGCTGGTTGCACTGGCATGGATGTAATATCAATACTAAGAAAGATGCGTGTAGAGCCTGAATATTTTAATGTGCGTGTAGAAGGAGATGTAACTGAAGAACATCCCAAAAAATATGAGCGGATGAAAGTAATCTATGAATTTAAAGGGAAAGATTTACCCATGGAAAAACTGGAAAAAGCTGTTCAACTTAGTGAAGAAAAGTATTGTGGTGTTTCTGCTGTTTATAAAGAATCAATAAAAATGGAACATGAAATAAAGATTTTATAAAAAAAATGCCGGTTAATCAGACCGGCTTTTTTTTTAAAATGAATAAGAAAACTGTGAAAGCATTCTAATATCGTTTTCGAAGTACATTCTAATATCTTTTATATTATATTTTAACAATCCAATTCTTTCTACTCCCATCCCAAAAGCAAATCCGGTATATTTTTGACTGTCTATACCGCTACTTTCAAGTACATTTGGATCTACCATACCACAGCCCAAAACTTCTAGCCAGCCTGTATATTTACATAAATTACAGCCTTTACCTTTACATGTACAGGAGATATCCATTTCAGCCGATGGTTCAGTAAACGGGAAGAAAGAAGGTCTTAACCGGATATCAGTATCTTCACCGAACATTTCTCTTGCAAAATACAGCAGCGTTTGTTTTAAATCTGCAAACGAAACATTTTCGTCTATATATAAACCTTCTATTTGGTGAAAAATACAATGCGAACGGGCTGAAATTGCTTCATTCCTGAATACTCTGCCTGGCATAATGATGCGCAGAGGAGGATTTTTTGTTTCCATGTCCCGCACCTGAACGGACGAAGTATGGGTACGCAAAAGAATATCCGGATTTTTCTCAATAAAGAACGTATCCTGCATATCCCGGGCTGGATGTTCTTCCGGAAAATTTAATGCGGAGAAAACGTGCCAGTCATCTTCTATTTCAGGGCCTTGTGAAACAGTGAATCCCAATCTTTTAAAAGTGTCAATAATTTCATCTCTGATAATTGACACAGGATGTCTTGAACCCAATGATATTGGTTCGCCTGGTAAATGTAGATCATTTATCTTTTTTGATTTGCTTTCTGTGGCGAACTGCAAACCCAAATCATTTATTTTTTGTAAAGCGCTTTCTTTTAAATTATTTATTTCCTGACCCACCATTTTTTTCTGTTCGTTGGGCACCGTTTTAAATTCTTTAAATAAATCGTTCAGAATACCTTTTTTACTTAAAAATTTTATACGCAGAGATTCTAATTCTTCAGCTGAATTGGCTTTTAAATCATTAATCTCTTTTTTAAGGTCGTTTATCTTTTCTATCATTTTTCTATTATTTCAATTTTTTCTATCCTTATGTCTTCTATGGGTCTGTTGGCCTTTCCTGTTTCTACAGCAGCTATCTTTTCTAACACATCCATTCCTTCTACTATTTCTCCAAAAACCGTATAGCCACCGTCAAGATGAGGCGTACCGCCCTGTGTTTTATATATTTTTCTTTGTTCCTGTGTAAATACAAACTTATTATTATTGTATTTTTCTGTTGCCAATTTCTTGGCCATCGGATTTATCAACGAATAGTCTGGTACCTGATCGTTTTCCAGGGCGGCATTTTTTAAACTGTCAAGAAGGTTTTTGTAATACAATTGAATGTTTTGCTGGTTTATTTGATTTTCTATTTTGTCCAGCATATCATCTGTCATTATTTTACCTTCAACAATATAGAACTGGCTTGATGATGATGCTCTATCAGGATTTATATCATCACCCTGTCTGGCCGCTGCAATTGCTCCTTTTTTATGAAAATAGTCTGGATTTACCTCTGACGGAATAGTATATTCTGGTCCACCACTTCCAAGCATTTGATGAGAATCTGCATCCACACTTTCAGGATCGCCGGTTTGAATCATAAAATCATCTATTACCCTGTGAAAAAGAACATCATCGTAAAAATTTTGTGATACAAGTTTATGGAAATTTTTCTTGTGTTGAGGGGTTTTATCGTATAAGGATATTAAAATATCTCCCATTGAAGTTTGTATTCGGTATAAGGTATCTTTTTCCCCAGATACAGTGTTCGTTTCACTTTTGTTTGCATTGCATGAAACTATTAAAAAGGATAACAATATTTGTACAACTATTTTGTGCATTTCAATGTTATTTTACTAATAAATGCAAAGCTATAAAAATATGTTAACAAAATATATCTACAACAATGTCTAAGAATTTAGTTTTTAACTTTATCCATATAACTTTGTGCCATATCTGTTATTTATGAAAAACATTTTCCTTACCTTCTTTTTATTCACTTTAAGTTTTTCCCTCTATGCGCAAAATTCTTCAGTTGGATTAGTTCTGAGCGGTGGGGGAGCAAAGGGGCTTGCACATATTGGTGTAATAAGAGCACTTGAGGAGAATAATATACCTATTGACTATGTGAGTGGTACTTCCATGGGTGCCATTATTGGTGCTTTATATGCCAGCGGGTATTCACCCGATGAAATGGACGAACTGGTTAAATCTGAAAATTTTAGAAAATGGGCTTCCGGAGAAATTGATAAACAATATAATTTTTTCTTTAAACAAAAGAATCCTACAAGCGCTATGTTTAATTTGAATTTTTCAAAGAAAGATTCAATTACAATAGCTCGTTTGCCTACCAATTTGGTACCTACGCATCAAATGGATTTTGCATTTATGGAAATATTAGCTAATGTTACTGCTTACGCCAATTACAATTTTGACAGTCTGTTTGTTCCTTTTAGGTGCGTTGCTGCGGATATCTATAATAATGTAGCTGTTGTTTTCGATTCAGGTAATTTGTCTCAGGCTGTTAGGGCTTCCATGACTTTTCCTTTTTATTTTAAGCCCATTACAATTAATGATCAACTTCTTTTTGATGGTGGCATGTACAATAATTTTCCATATCAGGTGCTGATAGAAGAATTTAATCCTTCATTTTTAATTGGTAGCAAAACAGCCTCTAATTCTGATGTACCTGATGTTGACAATGTTTTAACCCAAATTGAAAGTATGCTTTTGGGCAAAACTGATTATAATTTGCCACAGGAAAACAGCCTGCTTATCGAGAGTAATTTTAGTAATATTAACTTATTGGAATTTGATAAGGCAGAATTTATTATAAATGAAGGATATAAACAAAGTTTGCTATTGATTGATAGCTTAAAGGAAGAGTTAGAAATAAGAAGAGATACTACCATGGTTTATGCCCGGCGTAAACAATTTAAGGAAAAAATTCCTCCTCTTGTTTTTAATAATATTTTTATTACCGGCGTTAATCCTTATCAGGAAAATTATATTGTTAAATCCATAACAAGAAACAAAGATATATTTGATATTGATTTATTACGAACTGAATATTTTAAGTTATTAAGCGATCCTAATATCTCTTCTATTTATCCTACAGCTTTATATTCTATTGATAATGACTATTTTGATTTATATCTAGATGTTGAAACAGATTCTGAATTTCAGGCTCAGTTTGGAGCTTTGATATCAAGTGATGGTAACAACCAGGGTTTTTTTGGGGCTGAATATAAAAATCTTGGAGAGGTTAGTACAAATATTTACGGCAATATCTATTTTGGACGCTTTTACAGTTCTGTTTTATTAAAATCGCGTATCGATTATCCTTCAAAAATTCCTTTTTATCTTGACGGTGGTATAATATTACATAGGTGGAATTACTTTAAAAGCGGTAGCCAGTTTTTCTTTGATAATTTACAATCCTCATATATCATACAAAATGAATATGATATGCGTTTGGATGTTGGTTTTCCTGTATCAGTTACTGATCAGATTATATTTGGGGTAAATATTAGTGCTTTACATGATGAATATTATATAGATGATACTTTTTCAAATTCTGATACTACTGATCAAAGTTGGTATACGCAAGCTAATTTTAATGTTGATTATAAATTAAATACATTAAATACTATTCAATACCCAACAAGAGGTCGTAATCTTACATTAGGATTACGGGGCTACTCAGGTACAGAAGAATTCATTGCTGGTAAAGCCAAAGGTGAAATATCTGATATGGAAAATGAATATGGATACTTATCCGTGGAAATTAAGCACCAGCAATACTATCCACTCAATAAATGGTTTACACTTGGATTTATTGAGCATATGATTTTATCAAACATGCCATTATTTTCTAATTCTGTTGCTTCAACCTTACGTGCTCATGCTTATAATCCAACTCCCTATAGTAATACTCAGTTTATTAAAAATTATCGTGCCCGCAGTTTCTTGGGATTTGGAACCATAGGAATAATAACCCTAACTTCTGGCCTTCATATTAGAAACGAATTACATATATTTTCTCCTTTTGGAACTGAAGCAGGTAATGATATAAAAATTCCGTTATATAATGAACTATTACGTCATTATTCTATTTTATACTCAGGTGGAATTATTTATAATTCTCCTGTTGGACCTGCTGCAATTACCGTTAATTATTTCGATAAAAGCAACCGTAAATGGTTCGTTAATTTTACATTTGGATATATTTTATTTAACCAAACATATAATGATTAAGAAAAAAATTGCAATTGCTGGTCATTCCGGTTTTATTGGCAGTAATTTAAAATATTTTTTGCGACAGCAGGGCTATTCTATAATTGAAATAAACCGCAGTGATTTTGAGAGGGATGAAATATTTCTGGCTGATAAAATTGAAAAATCCTATGCTATTATTAATCTGGCTGGAGAGCCGATAATTCAAAGATGGACTGTAAAAAATAAACGGTCAATAACTGATAGTCGTCTGCTAACTACCCAAAAGTTATGCAAAGCTACAACCCTGATGAAGAAAAAACCTAATATTTTTATAAATGCTTCAGCAATTGGTATTTATGAGTATGATTCTAAACATGACGAACATTCTGATAATTATAATAATAGTTTTGCGGGAGTTTTGGTTAATAACTGGGAGGAGTCTGCCGTGCGAAATTGTACTAATGTAGGAAAACTTGTTATTGCCCGTTTTGGCATTGTGCTAGGTAATGAAGGGGGTGCCTTTAGCCAGTTTAAGGAACCGGCAAAATATGGATTTGCTACCATTTTAGGAAGCGGTAAACAATTTATTTCCTATATACACATTTATGATTTATGCAATGCCATTGGTTTTTTGCTTCATTCGAAAGGCGATGGTGGAATTTATAATTTTACTACTCCTAATCCAATCTCTAATAAAGATTTTAATAAAGATTTAGCCAAACGTTTAGGTAAAAGAACCGTTAAAATTCCCGGAATGTTTCTTTGGTTGGTTTTTGGAAAGGCTGCAGATATGCTTTTAAAGGGACAGAAGGTTTATCCAGAGAAACTTTTAAAAGAGGGATTTAAATTTAAATTTCCAACAATTTCTGATATATTTAACGATCTTTTATAATAACATCAGCATTAGATATTTATTTAATGAACCAGATTAAGCAATTGGCCGGACAAACTGTAATTTATGGCCTAAGCTCCATTGTACCAAGATTTTTGAATTACCTTTTGGTACCCTTTTATACCCGTATATTTGCTCCTGGGGAATATGGTGTAGTTACTGAATTATATGCCTATATCACTTTTCTTATTGTAATATTAACCTACGGATTAGAAACCGGATTTTTTCGATTTGGCAGTAAAAAGGAATACTTTATGGAAAATGTTTTTTCCACTGCCTTTGGATCAATTATCGTTACCACTTCTATATTTTTAGGAGTAATACTATTGTATACTCAAAATATTGCACAAGCCCTTGAATATAGCAATCACCCAGAGTATATTCATTGGCTTGCTTTTACTATTTCGTTTGATGCACTTTCTGCCATACCTTTTGCAAAGCTTCGATTAATGAATCGGCCTATAGCTTTTGCCTTTATTAAAGTTGGTGGGGTGATTATTAATTTGTTGTTAAATTTCCTTTTTCTTTTGTGGATACCGGCTTTGATAGATAAAGGATACAGTGGGCTTAATTCTTTTTATAATCCTGACATTGGCGTAGGTTATGTTTTTATATCTAACCTGGTGGCATCGGGTATTTCATTTTTTGCCGCGGCCTTTATTACTATAAATAGAAAGTTCAATTTTTCATTTTCAATTTTAAAAGCTTTATTAATCTATAGTTTTCCGTTGCTTATTGCTGGGTTAGCAGGTACAGTAAATGAAACCCTTGATAGAATCCTGTTAAAACATTTTTTGCCTAATGATGTTGATGCCCTTGCAATGATTGGTATTTATGGTGCAAATATCAAAGTTGCGGTTCTTATGACATTATTTATCCAAATGTTTCGTTTTGCAGCTGAACCTTTCTTTTTTAATAATGCTGAAGATAAAAACTCCCCTACCCTATTTGCCAATGTTGCGAAATATTTTTTACTGTTTGGATTGGTTATTTTTTTAGGTGTAATGAGTTTCATTGATATAATTAAATATTTCATTGGTGAGGATTACCGTGCTGCCCTGGATATTGTACCTGTGTTATTGTTGGCTAATTTATTTTTAGGTTTGTTTTTTAATCTTTCTGTATGGTATAAACTTACAAACCGGACCTATTACGGTGCTTTATTAACGGGTATTGGCGCCTTTGTTACGATACTAATAAACGTATCATTTATTCCTGAATATGGTTATTATGCTAGCGCCTGGGGACACCTTATTACCTATTTTATTATGGTGGTACTCTCCTATTTGCTTGGTCGTTATTATTTTAAAATTCCTTATCCGGTATGGAGTATGATTAAATATATTTTGTTTGCATTGGCTTTATATTTCATAACAATATTGATACCCTTTCATGATAGGGTTCTTTTAAATAGTTCTAGAGCCATTATCTTTATTATCTTTGTAGTTGTAATTTATTTGACTGAAAGTAAGAATATTAAAATAATTTTGGAAGCTAAATGACAACAAACATAAATGCTTTAAAAGTTAGAATATCTAATAAATCACGCCATATAAATCCTCAATATGGAACTGCTTTTAGTGCAGGTATGGATTTGTGCGCCAACATTGATGAGGATATAATAATTAAACCTTTAAAAAGAGTATTGGTTAAAACAGGTTTATTTATTGAAATCCCTGACGGTTTTGAAGGACAGGTGAGACCCAGAAGCGGACTGGCATATAAAAACGGTATTACAGTGTTAAATGCTCCGGGAACAATTGATTCAGATTATCGTGGTGAAGTTGGTGTTATCCTCATTAATCTTTCTGATACTGATTTTACAATAAAAGATGGAGACCGCATCGCTCAGTTAGTGATAAATAAGCATGAGTCCATACAATGGATTGACGTAGATTTCGTTAATGAAACCAAACGGGGATCCGGGGGGTTCGGACATACTGGTGTATAAAAATTTAAACTATATTTTTAGTGAAGAAATATTTTTATCTCATAATTAGCATAGTAGTTTTTTATTCCTGTAGTACTTCCAAAAAAGTTTCTAATACTGATTTTAATTTTAAGGATTTACCTCAAAAGGATCAGTTGGAATATAGCTATGCACTTACTGAGGCTGCAAAGCAAACTGCGTTCGGAAATTTTAAACAGGCTGCTTTACTTTATCGAAGTTGTTTAAATGTTAATCCAAACAGTGCTGTTTCTGCTTTTCAGTTATCCAGAATACTTTTATCTGGAGGAAATACTGCAGAAGCTAAAAAATTTGCTGCCAGAGCAGTAGATCTTGATCCTGATAATAGCTTTTATCTTATGCAACTTGGTAATGTATATCATAAATTAGCGCTTACAGATAGTTTGATTCAGGTTTATAAGCAAATTTATGCACTGGATCCTGATAACATCGAAATACGATATAATTTAGCAATTATTTATGCTGAAAATGGTAAGATTAAAGCTGCATTAAAAGAATTGAATTTAATTGAGGAGGAATTTGGTATATCTGAAAAAATATCACTTACCAAGCAGCAATTATATCTAAAGAATGAAATGTATGATCAGGCCATAGCTGAAATTGAGAAGCTTATACTATCAAATCCTGAAGAAGTGCGGTATTACGGTATAATGGCTGAATTGTTAACAGATTTGAACAGGTTAGATCAGGCAGATAAATATTATGAGCTGTTGCTTATACACGGGGGTAATAACATTGATGCATTGCTTTCTGCATCAGATTTTTATCGTATTAATAATGAGATAGTTACGTCTTTAAAAGTGCTTTTACGAGCTTTTGATACAGAAGATCTATCTACAGAACAGAAAGTTGGCCTTCTGTTGCCATATTACAATCACAAATCTACTTTTACTGATGGAAAGGATCTTTTTCCCCAGGTGTTACAACAGGTTTCTTACGACAGTACCGATGTTGATATTATGACCTTATGGGCTGATTTTTACTTAAGATCTAATGATCTTCCTAACGCTGTTAATTATCTTACGGATATTTCCAAAATTGATACAACATCTTATCAGATTTGGGAACAATACCTTTTGGTTCTGAATGTTTTACAAAGAGTTGATCAACTCAACGATGAAAGTAGCAGGGCGATAAAATATTTCCATAACGAACCCTTACCTTTTTTATTTAAAGGTCTGGCTGAGTATCAGAATAATAATTATGATGCTACAATTGATTATATTAAAAAGGCGATTAAGTTAAATACTGATAATGTTGATTTTAATATTCAGGCTTTATCCATATTGGCTGATTCATATTATAAATTGAACCAAAAACAAGAAGCTTTTAAATTTTATGAAGAAATACTCTACCTGGATGAAGAAAATTATCCAACTTTAAACAATTACGCTTATTTTTTATCATTAGAAAACAGCAATTTGGATAAGGCTAAGAAAATGAGTAAACTTACAATAGAAGCAGAGCCTTTAAATCCCGTTTATTTAGACACATATGCTTGGATACTTTTTAAAATGGGGGATTATAAAAATGCCTTGGTATATATTAAAAGAGCAATTGCAAATAGTAAAGTAATAGATCCTGATGTTGCTGAGCACTATGCTGATATATTGTATGTTAATGGATTTGTCGAAGAAGCCGTTCATTATTGGGAACTTGCTATTGAGCATGGGAATACTAACGGTCTTATTAAACAAAAGATTTTAGATGCCTCAATTGAATAATACGTCTTTAAAATATAATTTTTTTTTATACAGTATTTTTTTCTGTTGGTTTCTTTTACCTTCTACTGGCTTTTCTCAATCAAGAAGCCAGTTAGAGAAAAGGAGGGAAGAGACACAAAAAGAAATTGCTATGACTACAAGGCTTCTTAAAGAGGCCCAGTCAGATAAAGAAAATACAATTGAAAAATTGAATTTGATTAAACGTAGGATTGATTTGCGAAATCAGGTAATTAATGATATTGAACTGGAAATATCAACCATAGATAAACAAATTAGAGATAATGAAGAGATTGTATTATCGCTTGAAAATGATTTAAAAAGACTTAAAGATGAATATGCACGTTTAATCTATTATGCATATAAGAATCATAAGTCATATGATAGATTAATGTTTATTTTTTCTGCCAGGGATTTTAACACGGCGTATCAACGAATTAAATATCTGCAGCAATATACAGCTTATCGTGAAAAACAGGCTGATGTCATAGTCGCTATTCAGAATGTACTAAACAAGAAACTTGTCGACTTACAAATATCAAGAGAGAATAAAGTTAATTTACGTAATGAGCAGGCAAAAGAAACCACTATTTTAGAAGTTGAGCTTAGCCAACAGGATATATTAATCCGGAAACTTAAAAGTAAAGAGAAAGAATTATTAGAAGCCCTAAAAAAATCTGAATCTATTGCCCGTAAGCTTGAAAATGAAATCGAAGCCTTAATTGCTGCAGAAGCGGCTAAGCCCGGGACTGGAAGTGGAAATAATATGTACAGCAGATTAACGCCAGAGGAAAAGCTGATTTCTGACGATTTTAAGAATAACAGAGGTCGTTTGCCCTGGCCGACCAAAACTGGAGTTGTTACAGGAACCTTTGGTGAGCATAATCATCCCGTGCTTAGTGGTATAAAAATCAGGAATAATGGGATTGATATTACAACGGATGATAATTCTGAGGTACGTGCTGTATTTGGTGGAGTAGTGACGAAAGTACTGGCGATTTTGGGAGCTAATTATACTGTTATTATTCGACATGGTAATTATTTAACTGTGTACCAAAACCTGGTGAATGTTCGGGTAAAAGCTGGAGATTTAGTAGTTACAAAGCAACTTATTGGCGAGGTTTTTGAAGAGGCTTCAAAGGGCGGGAGTGTTCTTCATTTTGAAATATGGCAGGAATTGAATAAACTTGATCCCCAGGAATGGCTAAGTCGTTAAAATAGTGTACATAATGTACAACAAATTAACATGAATAGTGTTAAATTTATGATAGAAGGCTTAAATATTTTGATATAAATAGTAACCTTCAATAGTTTATCTTAGTATAACATAGAAAATTACAAAATATGGAAGCAACATCCTCACATAAACACAACGAAGTACTAATGGAAAATGTAATTAAGATACCATCTAAAATTGAGTATCTAAGAAAAGTTGAAAAATTTGTAGATGAAATTTCATCTATTTGTAAACTGAATTCGGAAATATATGGTAATGTTCTTATTGCTACCCTTGAGGCTGCTAATAATGCCATTGTTCACGGTAATAAAAATGATGAATCTAAAAACGTAATTATACGATTTAGAAATAACGAGCATGAATTACATATTACTGTAGAGGATGAAGGTCCTGGATTTGATTATAATAATGTACCAGATCCTACAGCCCCGGAGAATATTGAAAATTTAAGTGGTAGAGGTATCTTTCTGATGAATAAACTTTCTGATGATATTGATTTTTCTGATGGTGGAAGAGTAGTAGAGATGGAATTTAAACTTTCTGAGTGACAGTAATTGAGTTTTTCACTGAAGAATTGAATTTCGAATTAAAAAATGAAGAGAAATATGTTTCTCTTTTACAAAGAACGATTGAATATGAAAAATTTAGAATAGATCATTTAAACATAATAAACACTTCTGTTAGAAGAATTATTGAAATTAACAAAAAATTTCTAAATCACGATTACGAGACCGATATTATTACTTTTCCATATAATCACCCTCAGGAACCGCTTGTTCTTGAGGGTGATTTATTTGTAAGCATACCTACAGTAGATTTCAATGCCAGGAATTATTCAATCTCTTTTGAGCATGAGCTTGCTCGTGTTTATCTTCATGGTCTGTTGCATTTAATTGGATATAATGATAAAACCGAAGAGGAAGTAAAAAAAGTACGATTTAAAGAAAATTTCTTCCTGGAAAAATATTTTCTTTAAAAGATACCAATGTCTTATTTTGTACTAAATCCCTTATATTTGCATGTTCTTTGCAAGTATTTTCTCAAACAAGTTTTTCAGCTGTTTATATCTTATTATAGACAAACAGGTTAATAAATTTTTTATGAATGCTCAATATGATGTTATTGTAGTTGGGGCCGGGCATGCTGGTTGTGAGGCGGCTACTGCTGCTGCAAACCTGGGTTCTAAAGTATTGCTTATTACTATGGACATGACCAAATATGCTCAAATGTCTTGTAATCCTGCTATGGGTGGAATTGCCAAAGGGCAAATTGTTCGGGAAATTGATGCTTTGGGAGGAAATAGCGGGATTGTTACGGATAAGAGCATGATTCAGTTTCGCATGCTTAACAAATCTAAAGGACCTGCCATGTGGAGCCCACGAGCTCAATGTGACAGAACTCTTTTTACATTTGAGTGGAGAAAAATTCTCGAGAATACACCAAACCTTGATTTATGGCAGGACATGGTGACTGAACTAATAATTATAAATAAAAAGGTTTGTGGTGTTAAAACCAAAATGAATATTAATTTTTATTCTAGTTCTGTTATATTAACAAATGGCACCTTTGAGAATGGATTAATTCATATTGGTAAAACCCAGATTAAAGGCGGTAGAGTAGGAGAGACTTCATCCAGGGGTATTTCTGCGCAATTGCATACCCATGGATTTGAAGTAGGAAGAATGAAAACCGGTACTCCTGCACGTATTGATGGGAGAACCATTAATTTTTCTTTATTAGAAGAACAGAAAGGAGATGTTGATGTACAAAATTTTAGTTTCTTAAATCATTCTTTTGATATCAACAATTCAAAGAGTTGTTATATTACGCATACAAATACTGAGGTACATGATATTTTAAAGACTGGCTTTCAGGACTCCCCTTTATATAGTGGAACTATTCAAGGTATTGGACCGCGATATTGCCCAAGTATAGAAGATAAAATTGTTACATTTTCTGATAAAAATTCACATCAATTATTTTTGGAACCTGAAGGACTTGATACTGTTGAATATTATATTAATGGTTTTTCAAGTTCTCTTCCTCTGGATGTCCAATACAATGCCCTAAGGAAAATTTCAGGTTTAGAAAATGTTAAAATATTCAGACCTGGGTATGCAATTGAATATGATTATTATCCGCCAATACAATTAAAGTATACCCTGGAGACTAAATTAATTAGTAATTTATATTTTGCAGGTCAAATCAATGGTACAACCGGGTATGAAGAAGCGGCAGCACAGGGGATTATAGCTGGAATTAATGCCCATTTACAGAATATTGATAAAGAAGCCTTTATTTTGAAAAGGGACCAGGCTTATATAGGGGTTTTAATTGACGATCTTATTACAAAAAGTGTAGACGAACCTTATCGTATGTTTACCAGTAGAGCAGAATACAGGGTTTTACTTAGGCAGGATAATGCAGATGAAAGACTCACCGGAATGTCATACAATATTGGCTTGGCTTCAGATGAAAGAATGCGCATATTAGAAGATAAAATTAATTCAATTAAAAAATTAAAGGATTTTTCTGCTACATATAGTATTTCTCCTGATGTTTTTAATCCTTACCTGGAGACTTTAGATAGTGCTCATATCAGACAAAAAATAAAACTGAAAGAAATTTTAACCAGACCTCAAATTTGTTCGTCTGATTTGTTTCAAACAACTAATCTTTTGCCATTGTCTGATTATGATATCGATGAAAAAGATCTTAACTATATTCATGAATTCGAAATCGCTATGAAGTATGAAGGTTATATACAGAGAGAACGCTTAATGGCAGAAAAATTACATAGACTAGAGGACATACGGATCAACGATGATTTTGATTACTTTGCTTTGCGTTCGGTTTCTACAGAGGCTAAACAAAAACTTAGTCGAATCAAACCATTGACTGTTGGACAAGCTAGTAGAATTAGCGGTGTTTCACCGGCCGACATAAGCGCTATTCTGGTTTTCATTGGACGCTAGTGTTCCACGTGGAACAATTTATTTTTATTTCGCAACTTTTGTTCCACGTGGAACAAAATTCAACCGAGCTTTATTTTTAAAGTCATTTTAATGGATATACTAGAAGGAAAAATTGTTGATGTAGTAAATAGAAGGATTTATTCAGGACGAATATATGTAGAAAACAAACGAATATTGAGAATTGATGAATCCAATTCTACTTTTAATAATTACATATTTCCCGGACTTGTAGATGCGCATATTCATATTGAAAGCAGTATGCTCATTCCTTCACGGTTTGCGCATATTGCCGTTTCTCATGGTACTGTTGCCTCGGTTTCGGATCCACATGAAATAGCAAACATTTTAGGCGTACAAGGCATTGATTTTATGATTAAGGATGGGGATAAAGTCCCGTTTAAATTTTATTTCGGTGCCCCCTCATGTGTGCCTGCAACCAGTTTTGAGTCAACAGGCTCGGAAATTTCTGTTCCTCATATAGAAGATTTGTTAAAGAAACCACATGTAAAGTATTTGTCTGAAATGATGAATTTTCCAGGTGTAATCAATAACGATGCACAGGTGATGGAGAAGATATCTTTGGCTAAAAAGTACAACAAACCTATAGATGGGCATGCTCCGGGATTAAGTGGTGAGGATTTATCTAAATATATCAGGGCTGGAATCAGCACCGACCATGAATGCTCTTCACTTAAGGAAGCAGAAGAGAAATTGCAACAGGGAATGAAAATCCTTATAAGGGAAGGAAGTGCTGCCAAAAATTTTGATTCGCTTCATTCACTGATTTCAAAGTGCAATAGCCAGGTTATGTTGTGCTCGGATGATCTCCATCCTGATGACCTGATTAATGGTCATATAAATTTGCTTATTCGTAAGGCACTTATGAAAGGTCACAATATTATTGATGTATTGCGATGTGTTTCTTATAATCCGATAAAACATTACAATCTCGAAGTTGGACTATTACAGGAAGGAGATCCTGCGGATTTTGTTATGATTGAGGATTTAAATTCATTAAATGTACTGCAAACCTGGATTAATGGAAAAATAGTATTTAGAAACCATGCTTTATTCCAACTTCCTCCTATTGATCCTCCAAATGTTTTTAGGAATACTATTCCTCCACTTGAAAATTTACGCGTTGATAATTTAGAAAGACCCGTCAATATTATTTCAGTAAATGAAGGTCAACTATTTACCAGTTCATTTCATCATCAGTTTTCAACAAATGATCCTTACTTAAATTCTGATATAAAAAATGATATTTTAAAAATTGTTGTTTTAAACAGGTTTAAGGAGGGGGCAAAGCCCTCTATTGGATTTATTCATGGGTTTGGTTTAAAAAAAGGTGCCTTGGGATCTACAATCGCACATGATTCCCATAATATTATAGTTGTTGGAACCAATGACGAAGATATACAAATATGTATAAAGCAATTAATTTCTTCCAAAGGAGGAATTATTGCTGTAGATAAAAATCAAATTGACATTTTACCGCTCGCAGTGGGTGGAATCATGTCAGATAAGGATTCTTATTATGTAAGCAAATCATACCAGGATCTAACGCTAAGAGCCAGAGATTATGGATGTGTGTTGCATGCTCCTTATATGACTCTGTCCTTTATGGCCTTGTTGGTAATTCCTGAACTAAAGATGAGTGATCGCGGTCTATTTGATGGCAATAAGTTTCAATTCGTTGACTTGTTTGTTAACTCCTAATCTTCTATTTCTTGCGACTTGAAGAGCAAATAAAAAATATGCCTGGAAAGCCTGGAGTTTACCAATTCTTAAATTCCGAGGGTAATGTTATATATATTGGTAAAGCTAAAAATTTAAAAAAAAGAGTTTCATCATATTTTCACAGAGAAAATTACGATAATAATAAAACACGGGTACTGGTTAAAAAAATCCACCATATTAATTTTATTGTGGTTGATTCAGAATCCGACGCTTTATTGCTGGAGAATAACCTTATTAAAAAATACCAGCCAAGGTATAATGTGTTGTTGAAAGATGATAAATCATTTCCCTGGATATGTATTAAAAACGAAACTTTTCCCCGGATTTTTATGACTCGTAATCCTGTTCAGGATGGATCTCTTTTCTACGGCCCTTATACTTCTGTAGGAATGGTGCGTACCATTTTGGAATTTATCCGTGAATTATATCCTCTTAGAAATTGCAAATTAAATCTTTCAAAAGATAATATAGCCAAAAAAAAGTTTAAGGTTTGTCTTGAATATCATTTAGGGAATTGCAAAGGTCCATGTGAAAATTTTCAGAATGAGGTAGATTACAATAGAAACATTGAAAATATTAAGCATATTTTAAAAGGAAACATTTCTTCTGTTAAAATATATTTTAAAGAAATCATGAAGCAACATGCCGAAAACTTCAGATTTGAGGAAGCCCAGGCTGTAAAAGACAAATTGATATTGGTAGAGAAATACCAGAGTAAATCTACTATTGTAAGTGCCTCTATTAATAATGTTGATGTTTTTGCTATTTTAGATGACGATGGGGTAGCTTATGTGAATTGCCTTAGGATCCTGGGAGGGTCAATTATGCAATCACACACGCTTGATATAAAAAAACGCTTGAATGAAACTCCGGAGGAAATATTTTCCTATGCTATCAATGAACTAAGAAACAGACTGGCAAGTGATTCCCGTGAAGCAATCGTTCCCTTTATTCCCGAATTCGTTTTGGATGATGTGCATTTTAAAATACCTCAAAAGGGTGACAGGTTGAAACTTTTGCAATTATCGGAAAGAAATTTGCGCTATTATCGCCTGGAAAAGAAAAAAATTAAGGCCAATAGTAAAATAGTTTACCCGGCGGAACGAATTCTGAAAAATGCCCAGAAAGATTTACAATTGCCTTCGATTCCTGTGCACATAGAATGTTTTGATAATTCTAATATCCAGGGAACAAATCCTGTTGCTGCCTGTGTAGTATTTAAAAATGCTCGTCCGGCGCCATCAGCCTATCGTCATTATAATATTAAAACCGTGCAAGGTCCTGATGATTTTGCTTCAATGAGGGAAGTCGTTTATCGAAGATACAAAAGGCTGTTAGAAGAAGAAAAATCCCTGCCTCAATTAATTGTTATTGATGGAGGTAAAGGTCAACTAAATGCTGCTGTTCAGGGTCTTAAAGAATTAGAAATATTTAATAAAATTGGAATTATTGGTATTGCTAAGAGACTGGAAGAAATATTTTTTCCTGGTGATTCAGTTCCTTTATACCTTGATAAAAACAGTGAAACTTTAAAACTTATTCAAAATTTACGTAATGAAGCACATCGTTTTGGGATAAATTTTCATAGGACAAAGCGTTCTTCCGGAATAGGTAAATCAGAATTATATGAGATTCCTGGTATTGGTGACAAAATGGTAGAAATGTTGCTGAAAGAATTTCACTCTATATCAAATATAAAGCAGGCTTCTTTGAGTGACATACAAAATTTAATTGGTGGCAAAAAAGGGTCTCTGGTTTTCGACTATTTTCGAAAAAGCCGTTTAAAAGGATAGTTGTGCGCTGGATTTTTACGAAAATTTAATCTTTTTTATCGAGTAGGGAAGGAATTACGTACAGTATAATAGTGTTCTATGATACTATTTTTTTCTGTTTATAGTATAATCTACCAATGCTATTAAAGATGTGCGTGCTTCGTTATCCGGAAAATCCTGGAGGATTAATTTTGCTTTTTTAGCATAGTCATTCATGGTTTCTTTCGCAAAATCAAGGCCTCGGTATTTTTGGGTAAATGCTATTACTTCTGCAACCGATTTTCTTGTTGCTTTACCATTCTTAACTATCGAAACAATACGCTTCTTTTCTTTTTTTGGGGCTTCTTCCAATGCATAAATTAATGGCAAAGTAAATTTCTTTTCCTTAATATCATTTCCTGATGGTTTACCTGTTACACTTTTCGGTTCATAGTCAAATAAATCATCTTTAATTTGGAAAGCCATTCCTACATAAGTGCCAAATGTACTCATTTTTGATATATGTTCTTCGTTATCTTCTATTGAACGGGCACCACATGCTGTACAAGCTGCTATGAGAGTGGCTGTTTTTTTTCGGATGATGTCAAAATACTGCTCTCGTGTTAGATTCAGTTTTCTTGATTTTTGTATTTGAAGCAATTCTCCTTCACTCATTTCTTTTACAGCATTGGATACAATTCGTAAAAGATCGAATTCGTTATTATCTACTGATAAAAGAAGACCTTTTGCTAGTAAATAATCGCCCATTAATACCGCTATTTTTGATTTCCATAAGGCATTAATACTGAAAAATCCACGTCTCTGATACGACTCATCAACAACATCATCATGTATAAGTGTTGCAGTATGAAGTAGTTCTACTAATGAAGCTGCAGTATAAGTTGAATTATTAATAGTACCCAGCATTTTTGCTGTCAGAAATACAAACATCGGACGCATTTGTTTGCCTTTTCTCCGGAGTATGTAGTTTGTGATAATGGTTAAAAGAGGTACTGTGCTTTTCATCGATTGTTTGAAATGCTTTTCAAACGCTTCCATTTCTGCCTTGATCGGGTTTTTTATGGTCTCAACAGCTGACATTATTATAGATTAAGTTTATTTTAGCCAAAGGTAGCAATTATACATATATTTATTTATCTGTATTTATTCTAAATTAAACTATAACTAAAGTTTTTGTTATATTTATAACAGATAATGTATGTTAATTAACAATATATTTATATATTTGTATGTGTTATAAATACATAAATAATTATATAGTGGCAGAGACAAAAATTAGTTTTAGTGCACTTACTTCTGAGCAGTTGGAACAGGCTGCAAGTATGTTAAAGGCCATTGCTCATCCTATGCGTATCGCAATTATCAATTTTCTTGAAGACGGAAAGCATTTAACGGTTACAGAAATACATGAACTGTTGAAAATTGAGCAATCGACTACATCACACCACCTGGGTATTTTAAAAGACAAAGGAGTGCTTGCTTCTAAACGGGAAGGTAAAAACACCTATTATTACTTAAAACACGAGAATTTAAGTAATATCGTTGATTGCGTCAGCAAATGCGCCTGTAACTAAATCCCGGGTATACTTATTATCCGAAATTTTTTCTTATTCATTTAAAAGATATTTATATTCTCTTTTCTTAATATGTCTGTAGTACGCGTAACAAAACAATTTACATTTGAAATGGCCCATGCATTGTGGAATTACGATGGACCCTGTCGTAATATCCATGGACATTCTTACCGTTTGTATATCACTGTTAAAGGTGAACCCCTTAATGATCCCGGGAAACATAAGCACGGGATGATTATTGATTTTGGAGATTTAAAGAAAATTGTAAACATGCATATTGTTGATAAATATGATCATGCGCTTGTTTTTTCTGATTTGGCACCCACTGACAGTCTCAGTAAAATAGATCAGATGTTCTCCAAAGTATACGCGGTACCTTTTCAGCCAACCTGTGAAAACCTCGTGGTTAAATTTGCTGAAATCTTATCTGATAAACTGCCGGAAAAGGTTTCTTTGGTGGGTATTAAGCTTTATGAAACTGCGACTTCCTATGCCGAGTGGCTGGCAGAAGATAATATTTCCTGAATTCCTTTTTAAGGCAAGGTAAGCTCCTGTAATTTTCCTACTTTTGGTTTTCATCAATAACACTGATTATGAAGGAGCCAAACACTGATAGAAGACTCTTCTTACTCGATGCCTACGCATTGATATTCAGGGCATATTATGCCCTTATTAGAAATCCGATGTACAGTTCAAGCGGACTTAATACTTCAGCCATTTATGGATTTACTGCGGCACTTGAGGAATTGATCAGAAACCAAAAACCCACACATATTGCTGTTGTTTTTGATCCACCTACACCCACTTTCAGAAATGAGCTTTACCCTGCTTATAAAGCCAACCGAGAAGCTACTCCGGAAGATATAAAAAAGGCTGTTCCATATATCAAAGAAATAGTGAAGGCGTTAAATATTCCTGTTATAGAAGTTGCTGGATTTGAAGCTGATGATGTTATTGGTACGCTCGCCTGTAAGGGGGCTGAACAGGGTTACCAGGTTTTTATGGTAACTCCTGATAAAGACTTTGGGCAATTGGTGAAGGAGAATATTTTTATTTATAAACCTGCCAAAGGAGGAAAACAAGCTGAAATTTTAGGCGAAAAGGAAATTTGCGAACTTTATGGTATCTCAAATCCGGAAATGGTTATTGATATTCTTGCACTATGGGGCGATGCTTCTGATAATGTCCCAGGCGTTCCCGGTATTGGACAAAAAACAGCACCCAAATTGATTTCGTCCTTTTCCTCGCTCGAAGGTTTGTATGATAATGTAGATCAGCTGAAAGGAAAACAAAAAGAGAATTTGCTGCAAAGCCGCGAACAGGCATTTCTGGCTAAAAAGCTTGTTACAATAGAAAAAGCCGTTCCCGTTGATTTTAATCCTTCAGCGTTGGTAATGGGAGAGTACAATACAGTAGAACTGCAAAAATTATTTACAGAACTTGAATTTAAAACATTAGCAAACAGAGTACTAAACAAAGCTGGTACGGTCCGGGAAAATAAGGTTTCTAATCAGCCTGTGCAAAAATCTTTATTTGATAAGGAAGCACCCGCACAATCTCCTGCCATAACCGATCCTTTTGATACCATCCATTCTGTTAAGCACAACTATACATTGATCGACGATATTGACAAGTTGTTGAATATGTTGAGAGAATGGAAAAACCAAAAAGAATTTTGTTTTGATACTGAAACATCTGGTTTGGATACACGGTATTGTCATTTGCTTGGCATTGCAATTTCCTGGTGTGCACATGAGGCCTATTATATAGCTCTGCCTATGGGGGATGAAAAGAAAAAATTTATTTCACTTTTGCAGGAAGTGTTTGCCAATGATCAAACTCTGAAGATAGGACAAAATCTAAAATTTGACCTTCAGGTTTTACTTGCGAATCACATTCAGGTTCACGGACCTTTATTTGATACATTAATAGCCCACTATTTGTTACAACCCGAATTAAAGCATAACCTGAACTATATGTCAGAAACTCTACTGAATTACAGACCTGTAACGATAGAGTCACTAATTGGGGAGAAGGGAAAGGGCCAACGTAACATGCAGGAATTATCTCCTGCGGAAATTGTGGAATATGCTGGAGAAGATGCTGATATTACCTTTCAGATCAGGCAGAAGCTTGATCGCCAGTTAAAGGAATCGGGAATGAAGGATCTGGCTTACAACATAGAAATGCCCTTAGTTAAGGTATTAACAACCATGGAAAATAATGGCATACGGTTAAATGTTGATGAGCTGGCGCTTTACGAACAAAAATTAACCACTGAATTGGAGGTCGTTGAACAAAATATCTATAAACTGGCTGAAACTACTTTTAACATTGGCTCTCCCAAACAATTAGGAGAAGTTTTATTTGATAAAATGAAAATCACTGATAAAGCTAAAAAAACAAAAACAAAGCAATACAGCACCAGTGAAGAATATCTAACCAGTTTAATTGATGATCATCCAATTATTGAACAAATACTTGAATACAGGTCATTAAAGAAATTGATTTCTACATATATATCGGCATTACCCAAGCTTATTGATGAAAATACAGGAAAAATCCATACCACATTTAACCAAACCATTGCTGCTACCGGAAGACTAAGTTCTACAAATCCAAATTTGCAGAACATTCCAATCCGTGAGGAGAGGGGGCGGGAAATTCGCAAATCATTTGTTCCTTCTTCTCCCGACCATGTTATTATTTCTGCTGATTATAGTCAGATAGAATTGCGTTTGATGGCACATTTAAGTGAAGATCCCAATATGGTTGAAGCCTTTCATACGGGTGCCGATGTTCATACTGCCACCGCCGCCAAAATTTTTAGTATTGCTCCTGATCAGGTTACCCGGGAAATGCGTTCGAGGGCCAAGACGGCTAATTTTGGAATCATTTACGGAATTTCTGTTTTTGGTCTTTCACAGCGGCTTAATATTCCCCGAAACGAAGCTGATGAATTGATTAAAGGATATTTCAGGACCTATCCTGGAGTAAGACAATACATGACTAATGCAATAATGCAAGCCCGGGAAAAGGGATATGTAGAAACAATGTATGGTCGGCGCCGCTATTTACCAGATATCAACTCTTCAAACGGGAATGTTAGAGGTTTTGCTGAGAGAAATGCCATAAATGCTCCCATTCAGGGAAGTGCTGCCGATATTATTAAAATAGCAATGATTAAAATTCACGAGGAAATTGAAAAACAAAAACTCGAGGGCAAAATGATCATTCAGGTGCATGATGAACTTTTATTTGATGTACCACGAAAGGAAATTCCTCAATTTGAGCAAATCATTCATTTTCAGATGGAAAATGCGGCTGATTTAAAAGTTCCTCTAACCATTGAGATTGGGAAAGGAGATAATTGGTTTGAGGCACATTAACCCTCACCTGGCAGATCTACAAAGATAAACATTTTAACCCTGCTGTTGTTTAATTTCAAAACATATAGTTATGGCAATAGAAGTTCAATTCAATGGGGTTTTTAGGGATAAAACAGAAAGATATTCAGCGAGTTACAAAGGTGTGAAAAATGTAGCTTCCCTTTCTGAATTACTTCATAAAGAATATCCTCAAATTAAAGATTTGCACCGTACTTATTTTATCAATGGCAAGCAAGCCACAGAATCTGATAATATTTCCAAAGGGGATAAAATCATGATTATTCCGCCTTTTGCCGGAGGATAAAAAAACCTGGTTTGTTACCGGGTTTAATTCGTTATTAAAAAGATTCTGTAATGTTACTCTGTTGTGCTTTTTTGATGATTTTGCACGGTAAGAATCTTATTATAGCGTTGCGCGTCTTTTATTATCTCAATGGCTGTTGCCAATTGGTTATCATGCCGCAATGAAGCCCTTATTTTCCCTTTTTGGTAATAATATCTGCCTGCAATCTCTTCCAGCAATAATTGCTTAATCTCATTTGAAAATGTTTGCAGGTCTTTATCTTTGTCGTGGGCTATTTTTTCACGAAGTGCCGCAAATTCATTTTCCGCAATTGTGAAATACTTTTCTCTTTTTGCAATCTTAATTAATTCATCAAGCTTACTTTCACTGGAGGTTTGATAATCAAAATCTTTTCCCTGAAGGAAATCAACAAAACCAGTATATATTTCGTCAGAAATACTGAAGCTGTCGAGCATTAATGGTTCAGGATGAGTTGCTGTATAAAGAGTGGCAAAATTAAAAATGAAATTCTTTGTGTATAAGCTTAAAGAAATATTGCTAAAGCTTTCCGGATCAACAGTTACATCTGGCTTTATTCCTCCACCATCATAGACAGTGCGTCCGTTGCGTGTTTTAAATTCACTGATAAGCGAATCAGGGATATTGCCTACACTGCCATCCTCATTCCGATGCGCATAATCCAGCGCCTGAATACATCTGCCACTGGGAATGTAATATTTAGCTGTGGTTACTTTAAGTTGGGCATTATAAGATAGCGGGCGTGTGGTTTGCACCAGGCCTTTGCCAAATGTTCGCTGTCCTACAATTACTGCCCTGTCTAGATCCTGCATCGATCCGGCCACAATTTCAGAGGCAGAGGCAGAGCCACGACTCACCAGAACCACCAAAGGGATTTCATTATCCACAGCGGGTTTGGTTGTTTTATATGTCGCATCCCATTGTTCTACTTTTCCTCTTGTACTTACTATTTCTTCGCCATTTTCAATAAATATATTCGATACATTTACTGCCTCCATCAATAAACCTCCCGGATTACTTCTTAAATCCAGTATAATTTTCTCTGCGCCTTTATCTTTAAGTTGCTGCAGTTCGTCTTTTACTTCTTTACCGGCATTTGATGTAAAATTCATCAGACGTATATAACCGATTTCGTCCGTAAGCATTCCTGCATAAGGAACATTGGAAATGGTAATTTTTTCTCTTTCGATACTGTATGTAGCAATGGAATCTTCAATAAAAGGCCGTTTTATTTTTATATCCACCAATGTTCCCGGCTTACCCTTTAGCAAATCACTTACCCCCGACAGCGTTTTTTCTTTTGTTTTTACGCCATCAATACTAAGGATAATGTCTCCTGCTTTTAATCCTGATTTTGCTGCCGGAAAGCCCGCGTAAGGATCAGAGATAATGGCATGTTCATCGCCAGGCCTGATTAATGCACCAATACCACCATATTCGCCGGTAGTCATAAAGGTAAAATTGTCCAGATCTTTCTCAGAAATATAGGTAGTATAAGGGTCAAGCGAATTTAGCATTCCTTCTATACTTTTTTCAATGAGCTCTTCAGGATCTGTTTCATCAACATAGTACATGTTTAATTCCCTAAAAAGAGTATAGTAAATATCAAGGTTTTTGATGAGTTGAAAATCCCGGTCTTTAAACCCTGTAAATACTAAAACAGAGATCAGTACAATAATTGTTAATCCAATAAATTTTTTCATTCAATTATTTTTTATATATGCTTATCATTTTTTTTTTCTAAATAACCATGAACAAATCACCATTGTTACAATGTACTTTATCGTCTTGCAGGTTGCTCAATACGTTTGCCTCAGGTTTTGCAGTTACAATTGAACGTTCAAAAGTACAAACTAATGATACATCCTTTAAAATATTTGCGTTAAAATAAGTTAAACCTGCCTTTGCGATAAAATGTTTCTTTTTCATTCATATTCCTTTTACAGAAAAAGATTCATTCTAAATAATTTATTTATGTAAATACATTTTGTATTCTACTGAAATGTTTTATATTTGATGCATCCGGGAGTTATTAACAGGTTATGAACAAATTCTTTTGTATAGCGGTATTCCTCTTAGGCATTTTCAGTATTACTGCTGTAAATGCACAATTTGCGCTAAAGCGTCATTCCATTTGTGCTTCAGGAGATAGCTGGAAGGGAACCATAGGTTCTGTCCAATATGTGGTTGGTACACCTGGAAGCTTATCAGATTATTCCGGGAATTATCATCTTACACCTGGATTTATTCAACCTTTTAACCGTAAGAATGAAAAAATTGAAGGTGTGGAGATTACTGCATTCCCAAGCCCGGTAAAGAGAAACTTAAATATCAAAATCATTTCGGACACTCCTGCATATTATGCCGTTGATATTTTTGACATTTCCGGAAAGAGGGTAGAGGTCGTGCATCCTGTTTTCGTATCAGATTATTATCTGCACGTAATTAATTTTAGTTCCTATGAACAAGGTCTCTACTTTTTGCGGATTACCGGTAAGGGTGGTTCATTTCAAAAGTCCCTGAAAATAGAAAAAATTCAATAATCATAGTATCGTCCACAGTTTAACAATATAGTTATGTTTAAAAAATGGTTTCTGTCGTCCGTCCTTATTATGATTGGCTTCAGCTTCTTCCAGGGCCTCGCACAACAAGTACCTGAAGGGATAAATTTTCAGGGTGTTGCCCGGGATAATACAGGTTCTGAGTTAGCAAATTATAATATTGACATAAAAACAACTCTTATCCGGAATAATCCTGCAGGAGAATCGGTTTATACCGAAATACACCAGGTAACCACCGATTTATATGGTTTATTTACGCTAGTCATTGGCCGGGGTACACGCATTTCTGGTACAGATTTTTCTTCTTTAAACTGGGGTGCTGGCGACATGTTTTTAAAAGTGGAAATGGATTTTGGAGAAGGTTTTCAGCATGTTAATACAAGTCAGCTTCTGTCAGTGCCCTACGCACTCTATGCCAAATCCGCCGGATCATCGGAAGAAAATCATTTCTTTTCCTTCAACGAATCCACAAATATTTTAAGTTTTGATGATCAGCCTGCTGCCGATCTATCTTCTCTTAAACATGATACCGCTGGTTTTTCTGAAGATACACTTAATGAACTGCAGCAAATTTACCTGGAAAACGATTACCTTTTTCTTTCAAAAAATGAATTTGATGCGCGGATTTCGCTTAATAAGTACCTTGATAATACAGATGAGCAACAACTCAGTCTGTCAGGTAATGAGTTGAGCCTGACAAATGGGGGTACTGTTACCCTCGCTATGGATAGTGATACAGACACCTTGAATGAGATACAACAATTAAGCCTAAGTGGACGGTTTATTATTCTTGAAAAAGGTGGAAATATTGAACTTCCCGTTGATCAGTACGAGGATGCTGATGCTGACACTACAAATGAGCTGCAAACGCTGTCACTTGATGGTGATGTGCTATCACTGGAAGGTGCCTCTGCCCCTTCAACAGTAAACCTAGGTAAATACGCTGATAATACAGACGATCAAAAAATCGCTATTGCAGGGAATGAAATCTCCCTGGAGAATGGAGGAAGCATTACACTGCCGCCGGATAAGACTGAAGATGCTGATGCCGATGCTACCAATGAATTGCAGGATCTTACTTTTTCAAGTGGTATTTTATCCCTAAATAAATCTGCCGTAGAAGTTGATCTGAATACGGAGTTTATCGCTTTTAGCGCACATATTAGTAACATTATAAATTTTCCAGGAGGAAGTAAGAAAATTATTAATAATTATGATCAGGAAACTTTTGACTCAAATGATGTTTTTGATCAGGGGGTGGGGGAATTTAAGGTCCCACCGAATGGGGATGGATATTACCGGATAACCTTTTCGGCCTCCACTAATTCTTCAATGTTGAGCAATGCTTTGTATTTCAAAATTATGGTTGGTACAGTTACCGTTTATGAAGCGCATGCTTCACTCATTAATACAACATTTATACTTGATTTAGATAGCGGCAGTAATATGTATCTCATGGTTGAAAATAAGGAGAGCGGAGAAACCAAATTAATAAGCGTGGGTCTTTCCGCTGAAAGGATTTATCACCGGTATTAGCTATTCAATGATTTCATAACTGCTCATTTGAACCGGAGAATTCAGACTGTTTAGCACCCTTTCAATCAGTATGCCTTCTTTTGGGTCGTACTGATGACCAAAAGTGGCCCTTACAGCAAGGGAAATAAAATTGACTGCACGGTCTAAAGCAACCGGCAGACTATCACCCTGTAGCAAAGCTCCGGTGAGAACGGAAGTGAACGAATCTCCAGTTCCTGGGTATTCCGCAGGCAGGTAATTACATGAGACTTTCCAAAATCTTTCGTTCCGTTTATTATAAGCAAAAACAGAAGTGATTTTTTTATCTGGTTGTTCAGGTACACTTGTGATAACCACTATCTCCGGACCCATTTCAGACAGTCTTCGGCTGAAAGCTTTTAAGGTATTGACATCCATGGTTGAAGAAAATTTTTCTCCCAATAGCATGCAAGCTTCTGTAAGGTTAGGGGTAATGATGCTGGCCTGCTCCACAAGTTTCTTCATTTCTTCCACCATGGCGTCAGAAAATTTTGAATATAGCTTTCCATTATCTCCTAAAACTGGGTCAATAACAATTAGTTGTCCGGGCTTATTAAATGTTTTAATAAAATCGATTACCATGTCAATTTGTGAAACTGAACCCAGGTATCCACTATAAATCGCATCAAAATGCAGGGATAATTCTTTCCAATGGGCCATATATTGTGGCATAGAATCGCTGAGGTCTATAAAACGAAAATTTTTATACTGGCTGTGTGTTGATAACACAGCGGTTGGCAAAGGGCATACCTGTACCCCCATGGTGGAAAGAATAGGTATAACAGCCGTTAAGGAAACCCTTCCAAATCCAGATAAATCATGGATAGCGGCTATACGTTGGGCTTGCTTTATCATTTTGAAAGATACTGATATTCTGAAAATGCGTTAACCGGTGAAATAATAAAATGACACTGCAATATTATAAATACTGGTTTATTCTTGTTTGTTATTTTGATTTTAATAAATAATTTTCTGTAGTGCTTGAGCGAAAACTCATGTGTCTGATGAGAAAAGTCCAGGTTCGAGGCTTGCGAAGTAAGAAAAAACGAAGTTTACTTATGTAAATGAGTATTTTTCTGATGAGTATATTAGCCTGTCCCGAAAATCGGGAAAGAAACCGGGGTTTTCGAGCAGACACTACTATGTATAACATTTAAGAAGATTTAAAACTGAGCCGAGCATCCCTAAAGCTGTTTTTATTAAGGGACTCGTAAATATAAATGTTCAAAAGTATAAGGAGCATCCCGTAAAAAATATCTTCTATGGGTATTGTAAACAAGCGAGTGGATAAATTTTCAGCATCGTTGTAAAAAACTATTTCTTCAGGAATAAACAACCCTGTGAGAAGTCCGTTTACAAGGGTAAAAGGCAGGAGAATAACCATATACGCAAGATAAAATCGCGAAAGAAAAGCAAAACGAACCACAAATTGCAGATACACCAGAAGTAACGCCAGCAAGCCGAAAGTAATGCTGGTATATATGCGGTTATAATTTATCAAACCGACTACAAGCAGTAAAATTATTAAAACTGTAGAAATGGGCTGTGTATATTTTCTTAGCAAGTCTTTTTCAATGTAATACTTAAATACATCATAAGTGAATACAGTGGCATAAGGAACAGTAAAAAAGAACAGCCATTCTCCCAAAGGCAGGTTGATTATTTTTATACCACTTAAATGGAGGGGATTAAACCCCCAAACACCCATTTTGGTGAACCATACATCCCAAATAAGAAAAAAAGTGCCTGTAATAAAAACAGCCGGAAACAGATATTTCCACCGTTTATAGAAATGAACTTTTTTGTCAAAGCTTAATACCAGTGGCAGAGCAATTGTGGCAATATTTATCAACACGTAGGTTCCCATTTTTGCTTAGTTAGTATTTTTTGGAGTAAAGATCGTACTGGTTTTTTTGATCGTGATATTTGGGATTAAACATAAATAAAAAGCCATAATTTTTTTTGCCGGTATGGTGGTCAATATGAGCAGAGTAAACAGCCCTGATGAATTTGCTCCTTGTATTTTCAAAAAGCTTCATACGGCGATGCACCAGCACATCATGAAACAGAAAATAGGCCAGACCATATGCAGCGATACCCATTCCGGCATAAAACCATATGGTGAAACCATTTTTCGCTCCAAAATATATAAGCAACATACTTGGTATAGCGAAGATAAGTGCAAATAAATCATTCCATTCGAATTTTCTGCCATCTCTGAGGTGATGGTCTTTATGCAATATCCATAAGAAGCCGTGCATTACATACTTATGTGTAAACCACGCCACGAATTCCATAAATAAGAAGAAAAATAAAAATACTGCGGTATTTAAAATCCAATCCATATTAATCCGTTATTATATTCTGTATTATTTGTTTCTCTTCAACGTTCAAATTTACCGTTTGTTGAAGACTTTTTGCTAAATATTTTGTGTATTCTTCCACTACTCCTTTTTGCAATGACAATTGAAAATATTCAAATATCATTTTTTTATCTTCGACAATCTCATTATTGTAATTTAAAAAATCAGGAGAATGCACTTGGATTTGCAGTCTTAAAAATCTTATCTCATGGTTATCGATAGCTAATGATACAGCCTTATTTATATTATTTGTCCCCTCTTTAAAGTAGCTAAGCTTTTTATGTGGCAGGCTGACACAATCTGCCATCATGGCCTGTGAGGATCCTAAATATGCAAGGAAAACGGGAAAATCTTTTACCAGATATTTATCTTCAATAAAATTCAGTAGTTTTTCTGCTTCACAAGCTTCTAATGTTGCTGCTTTGTATAATACCCTTACTTCAGAAAGATATTTTTGTCCATATAGATTTAAACCAAGAGTTAACTTAAAAATAATAAATAAACTATAAAACAACAATCTATACATTTTTTTATTTATGCAATATTCATTTTGTATTTAACAGCAGATTTTACCAATAATGCATATTTTCTGCCATTGTCTATGCGTATGCGTTTATGCATTATTTTATCAGCAGAAGTTCTCCGAATTTTCTTAAATAGGGAATAGTAGTATACATATGAAAGATAAACCCCAAACCTCACTGATTTTGGTAAATTTCTGATTCCTTTATATCCCTCAGCAAAATCTTCTTCTATTTCTTCTTCAATTGTTTTCTTTCTTGTCTCGTCAAACATGTTGAGTTCTATTCCGGGGAAATAACTGCGTCCCAATTCTTTAAAATCAGATTTCAGATCGCGCAGGAAATTTATTTTCTGATAGGCGGCACCTAATCTCATGGCCGGTTGTTTAAGACTCTGATATTTTACTTCATCACCCTCACAAAAGACCCGCAAACACATCAACCCAACTACTTCTGCCGAGCCAAGCACATATTTGTCAAATGCATTTCTGTCATATTTCTGTTTCAATAAGTCCATTTCCATGCTATCCATAAAGAAATTGATTAACTCAATATCTATATTATATTTATTTACAACATATTGAAAACTGTTAAGAATTGGATTAAGACTTATCTTTTCCTGAATGGCTAAATAGGTATCCTTTTTAAACCGGTCAAATAAATCTCTTTTGTTGTATTCATGAAAAGTATCAACAATTTCGTCGGCAAATCTCACAAAGCCATAAATACAATATACGGGGTCACGAAATTTCTTATGAAAAACCCTGATACCCAATGAAAACGATGTGCTGTATGACAATGTTGTGATACGGCTTGTTTTCAGCGAAACTTTATCAAATAATGATTTCATAGCTTAAACTTTTAAAGTTAACTTAGATGCTTCACGGGCTGCCACCTCACCTGAAATTATGGTTGGGGGAACACCCGGTCCGGGGGTGGTGAGTTGTCCGGTAAATAAAAGATTCCGGATATTTTTATGGTGCATTTTAGGTTTTAAAAATGCCGTTTGTAAAATTGTATTTGATAAACCATATGCATTTCCTTTATATGCATGGTAGTCATTAATAAAATCAGATTGTGCATATGAACGTTTAAAAACTACATGATCACGAATAGTATCTCCCGTAATTTTTTCTATTCTGTCTATCACCATATCATAATACATTTGTTTGATTTCCTCAGTGTCTTTTAAACCTGGTGCCACTGGGATGAGTACAATTATATTTTCAGAATTCTTTGGCGCTATGCTAGCATCTGTTTTTGAACTTGCAGATACATAAATTGCTGGTTTTTCCGGCCATGACGGATTATCATAGATTACATCAGCATGTTTCTCAAAATTTTCGTCAAAAAATAAATTATGATGCTCAAGCTTTTTAATGCGTTTGTTTAAGCCAAGGTAAAAAAGTAAAGCGGAAGGAGCCATATCTCTGTTTGCCCAGTACTTTGGAGAGTACTGTCGGTGTGCGCTTGAAAGCAGGTACTGGTCAACATGAGCATAATCTGCTGAAGCAATAACTACATCAGCAGATTCAAACTTTCCATTTACCATAATGCCTTCGGCATAATTGTTTTTTACTCTGATACTGGTCACTTCCGCGTTAAAATGAAAATTAACTTCTTCTTCCCTGGCCAGCTTATACATGCCTTCTATCACACTGTACATACCACCGGTGGGATACCAGGTGCCTAGTTTCAAATCAGCATAATTCATTAAACTATACAGCGCTGGTGTTTTTTGTGGCGTTGCTCCAAGGAAAATTACCGGAAACTCTAAAATCCTTATCAGGCGTTGATCTTTAAAGTTACTTCTTACTACTTTAGAGAGGGAGCGGAAAAAGTCTAACCTGATTATCCCTGCCAAAAGCCTCCTGTCGAGAAATTCAAATGCCGATTTTCCGGGTTTAAATACTACGTTTTTAACTCCTACTTCATATTTGTATTCTGCTTCTTTAAGGAAAATATCAAGTTTTTTGCTACTGCCAGGTTCTATGTTTTCAAACATTTCCAGAAGTTCTTGATATGATGCAGGTACATCCAAATGTTCGTTTTTTGAAAAGAACATTCTGTATCCGGGATCTAGGCGTTGGAGCTCATAGTAATCCTCTACTTTTTTCCCGAATGAACCAAAAAAATTCTCAAATACTTCTGGCATCCAGTACCAGGTGGGTCCCATATCAAAGGTAAATCCTCCGGCGGAAAAATTTCTTGCTCTACCGCCGGGGGTTTCATTTTTTTCGTATACATCTACCTGCCATCCATCTTTCCCTAGAAAGCTTGCTGCAGAAAGTCCTGAGAAACCTGCACCTATTATAATTACTCGTTTTTTTCTCATTCTGTTTAATGAATATTAGTAAATCCTAAACAAAAGGTGTAACATTTTGTTCGTTTTACGTATATTTAATCTAAATAAATATACGACAATATTTTCATATATAGATATTATAAATATGATTCAAAGCACAAAACATAATTATTTAAAGAACACACTGTTTTTAATCAGTGCTTTCATAGTTATCTCCTATACCGGGGGTATTGTAACGCATTTGGTAGCAGATTTTCGCTCATTTGCTTTGAAAATCACAGAAATAGTGTTGCTACTTACGAACTTGCTCGTATTATTGTATGCGCTGTATAGGCATCCTTCTGCTTCACTCGTAATTTGGGTAATTCTTGCCTACATTTTCACATTTGTGATGGAAGTTCTCGGGGTAGCTACTAACCAGGTATTTGGGTCCTATAGGTACGGGGAAACAATGATGGTGAAAGCTTTTGATGTACCCCTGATCATTGCATTTAATTGGGTTATTCTTGTACTTGCCACTTTTTCATATGCTTCTTTGATAAAAGTAAACCGATGGATACTTCCATTCTTTTCTGCCACAATTATTGTAATTTTTGATTATGTTATGGAGCCAGTGGCCATGGCGCTTGATTACTGGCAATGGAAGGAAGATGTAGTGCCATTGCAGAATTATATTGCCTGGTTTTTAATTGCTTTAATGCTATCTTATTACCTGGTATTTATTAGGGTAAAATTACCTGATTTTTTATTGCGGCTTTATTTGTTTATGCAATTCATCTTTTTCCTTAGCCTCCGTATCTTTTTATAAAACTATTTTAACTTACTCTACGTACCCTTAATATAATCTCAAACCCGTTTCCGTTAATTTATCTGGTAAGGATGGTATGAAGGGTATTAAAAATATGTCCATACGTTGGAAGCTGGTGCTTATGATAATGGCAGGCTCATTTATCACACTGCTTTTAGGTTTGGCTTTGAATCTTTATTTTGAAGCAGCAAAATATAAATCTGGTGTAATGAATTCCTATCTTACTCATGCTTCAATTATTGCTGAATGGATTGCAAGTCCTTTACATCATAAAAAGGTTGATGAGATTTATGATATAATGAGTCGCTATGAAAAACTTCAAAAAATCTCATCAATCAAGGTTTATGACAAAGCAAACCGATATGTAACCGGATATTTTAAAGAATATCCTGATACATTGCATAATAATATTCATGTCTCATCTTTTCAATCCTATCAGCATGGTGTTGCACATATTCATGTTCCGATATATTATCAAGGGGGACAAACGGGCACACTTTGTTTTATGGCACGGTCTGATCACCTGAAAAAGATTTTGATTTCAACACTCCGTTTGGGTTTAATTTTTCTTTTTCCGGTTTTAATAGTAGTAACCCTTATGGCTTTATGGATGCAACGTTATATTTCATCTTCGTTGATTAAACTTGCATCTGTTACCCAAAAAGTGGCCAGAGAAAATGATTATAGTTTTACCATAGAAAAAAACTCCAACGATGAAATTGGTACTTTATATGATGCTTTTAACCACTTGTTAAAACAGGTCTTGCATCACGAAGAGGAGATGAAAGAAACAAACCTTAAGCTCCAGGTTGAGAAACAAAAAGCCATTCAATCAGATCAATTAAAATCGGCATTTTTAGGTAATATGTCTCATGAAATCCGTACTCCTATGAATGCCATCATCGGCTTTACCCAACTGTTTCACCGAAACGATCTTTCATTGGAAAAAAGAAAACAATATATTGATTTTATCAAAAAGAGCAGTGAAAGTCTTACCAAAGTTATTGATGATATCATTGATATGTCAAGAATTGAAGCTGGAGAACTTTCACTTATAAAAAAGCAATTCAGGCTTGTTCCGCTTTTAGAGGAAGTTGAAGCCACCGTCAACGTAGAATTAATGATGGCTGACAAAAAACATATTCAAAATATCCTTAGTTATGATAAGCAATGCAATGATCTGATCTTAGATAATGACTCACATAGATTGAGACAGGTACTGATAAACTTGCTGCTAAATGCAGTTAAATTTACTGAGAAAGGATCCATAAACTTTGGCTTTAATATTTTTAACGAAAATGAAATTATTTTTTTTGTAAAAGATACAGGTATTGGTATTGATAAGTACCAAAAAAATGATATTTTTGAACGCTTTGTTAAATCAGAAAGTGACGGAATAAAAAAGACTTACAGGGGGGCCGGACTTGGACTTGCCATAGCAAAAAATCTGGTTAATTTAATGAACGGCAGAATCTGGTACGAATCAGAACCCGGCCAGGGTACAGCATTTTACTTTACGGCACCCTTTGCAGTAACTATACTTAATATTAATTATATTGAGCATCGTGATAAAGCAACAAAAGATTTTAATTCAATGAATGATTGGTCTGGTAAAACTATTTTGGTAGCCGAGGACGAGGAATCAAATTTTCTTCTTATACACGAAATATTATGTCCTACAAATGTTAAAATTGTACATGCCCGTAATGGGAAAGAAGCTATAGAAATTTACAAGAAGCAAAAAACCGTAGATGTTGTGCTAATGGACATAAAAATGCCCTTAATGGATGGTTTTGAAGCTTCAGAAGCAATTAAAGAAGTCAATCCGGCACAGGTAATTATTGCCCAGACAGCTTTTGCGCTAAAAGATGAGCGTGAAAGATTAATGAATGCCGGATTTGATAATTATATTGCGAAGCCCATTATGCCAGACGACCTGATGCAATTGGTAGCTAAATATCTTACTTAGTGTCAGTACTAAAACCCCAAATTCTTTCCCGATTTTCGGGACAGACTGTTATGCTTGTCAGAAGAATATTCATTTACATAAGTAAACTGCGTTTATCCTGACTCCGCAAGCCTTAAACCTGGACTTTTCTCATCAGACACATGAGTTTTCGCGAATGCACTGCTTAGGAATTAATTACCGTTTTAATTTTTGGTGGATCTGCCATGTGTTTTTTTACGGTGCAGGAGTCTACCGCTTTCAGTAAAGCCTTGTGGTATTTTTGCGGAAAACCTTCTGGCAAATCTATATCAATTTCAATTTCATTTACCAGCCTTTTTTCTGCATCAAAATTCATGCTTTGGGTAATTTTAATGCCTTCAGGGTCTAATTCGCGTTTGTCGCAAAAAGACTTTACATAAAAACCAGCGCATGTGCCAATAGATGCCAGAAACAGGGAAAAGGGTTCAGGGGCAGAGCCTTCTCCGCCTGAATTTTCCGGCTGATCAGTGGGAATTTGCATCCCTTTGTATTCGGCAATTATTTTTTTATTGCCTCCGAATGTTATGTTCATGTCCATCATCTCAACAGGTGTTTTTATTTGTTTTTCTTTAACAATTCCAGTATTGATATGTTAAGAAAAAAACCTTAATTTTACATCAAAAGAGCATTTAGCCATTTGATTTTTTTTATACATTACTGTATATGTGCGTAATATGAATGCTTGTTGAACTACATGTTTTTTGGCAACTCAAATTTTTATTTAATAATAATTTAAACCCTAAATTTAAGATTATGACGAGATTTATGTTGAAAAATTTCCTGCTGATCTTTTTTCTGTCCGCTGCTGGTATGGTAAATGCCCAGGATGAAAGAATTTCAATAGAAGAGTTTACCATGGACAACGGGCTCCACGTCATTATGCACAAGGATAATTCCTCTCCTGTTGTGGCAATTAATGTTATGTACCATGTGGGATCAAAGAATGAAGATCCGGAAAGAACCGGATTTGCGCACTTCTTTGAGCATTTAATGTTCGAAGGTTCAGAAAATATTCCCAGGGGAGAATATTTCAAATTTGTGCAAAACGCAGGTGGCCAGAATAATGCGTTTACCACTTTTGATAAAACCAGTTATTATGAAGTTCTGCCCTCCAATCAGCTGGAACTTGGCTTATGGTTGGAGTCAGAAAGAATGCTGCATTTGAAAATCGATAGCATAGGAGTGGAGACCCAACGGAAAGTAATAAAAGAAGAGCGTAAGCAAAGCTATGAAAACCGCCCTTATGGCTCTTTTATTGCCCGAATGTTTGAAAATGCTTTCGTTGAGCATCCGTACCGCTGGGTACCCATTGGAGAAGTGCAATACATCGATCAGGCCACCCTTGATGAGTTCATTAAATTCCACGAACATTTTTATGTGCCAAACAATGCCACGCTTGCCATTGCAGGAGATATTGATTATGCCGAAACAAAAAAACTGGTTAAAGCATATTTCGGTTCAATTGAAAAAGGTGAACATGAAATATACCGGCCCGATGTTGAAGAGCCTGCCCAAACAGAAGAACGCAGGCAAATAGTTTATGATAACATCCAGTTACCTGCCGTATTTTTAGGTTACAAAACAACTGCTGAAGGAACAGCCGATTATTATGCTTTAAGCATGCTGCAAAAATTACTCTCAGACGGCCAAAGCTCACGCTTGTACAAGTCGCTCGTGGATGAACAACAATTGGCACTGCAGGTTGCTGCATTTCCCTACAACCTGGAGGATCATGGTATCTTTATTACCCTGGGACTGGTGAATATGGGTATTGATGTTGCTGACCTGGAAAAAGCTTTACTGGAAGAAATTGAAAAAGTAAAAACAGATGGTCTTACAGATTTTGAGTTTGAAAAAATCCAAAACCAGGCAGAGAGTGACTTTATCAATCAAAATTCAACCATGGAAGGTATTGCCCTCAGCCTTGCCAATTATTATACCTTTTTTGGTGATGCGAATCTCATTAACACAGAACTGGAAAAATATCAGAAGGTAACACGGGAAGATATTGTACGTGTAGCAAATAAGTACCTCACTGAAGATAACCGTGTAGTACTCCATTATTTACCAAAGTCTGAAGAAAACACAGATGATACTGCTGCTAATTAGAATGGCAGCCATTAGGTTTTATAAAGCAAGAAAGTAAGAATTTTTTTAGATAATTAGCTTTAATAATATTTGATAATGAAAAACATAAAAAAATACATATTGGTTTTAGCAGCATGGCTTGTATTGGTTGCTGCTGTAAAAGCTCAGATCGACAGGTCAACTCCACCCGAACCAGGACCTCCACCTTTAATTCAGATTGGTGATTACGAATCATTTGAACTTGAAAATGGGCTTAAAGTTTTTGTGGTCGAAAACCATAAAATCCCACGGGTATCTTATTCGCTGGTTGTAGATTACGATCCTGTTTATGAAGGTGATCAGGCTGGCTATGTTGGGTTTACCGGTCAGTTACTGGGTACCGCAACAACAACTAAAACAAAGGCAGAAATTGATCAGGAAATTGATTTTATTGGTGCATCAATGAATACATCAGCCAATTCAATATTTGCTTCATCGTTAAAAAAGCACAACGATAAACTTTTGGCAATAATTTCCGACGTGGTTTTAAACCCGGTATTTAAAGAAGAAGAACTGGATAAAATTAAAAAGCAGACGATTTCTGGTTTAACTGCTTCCAAGGAAGATCCTACTTCTATTTCTGCCAGGGTAAGAAATAATATCCTATTTGGTGCTGACCACCCATACGGCGAATTAGTTACAGAAGAAACTGCAAATTCGGTAAATCTTGAAAAGTGCAGAAAACATTATGAAGATTATTTTATTCCGAACCTGTCCTATCTTGCTATCGTTGGCGATATCACAGTTAAAGAGGCTAAAAAGCAGGTAAAAAAATACTTTGGTGCCTGGGAAAAAGGCGAACTGGGTACTGAGGCATATCCAGAGGTTGAGAAACCCGGGGGTGTAAAAGTATCAATGGTAGACAGGCCCAGCAGTGTGCAATCAGTAATTGCCATCACCCATCCTGTTCATTTGAATGTAGGGTATGATGATTATGTGCCGGCGCGGGTAGCCAATACCATGTTGGGGGGCGGTACTTATCGTTTGTTCTTTAACCTCCGCGAAACCCATGGGTATACCTATGGCTCTTACAGCCGGCTAAGTGGCGATGAACTGGTAGGAAGCTTTCTCGCTTTTGCCGATGTGGCAAATGCTGTTACGGACAGTGCCGTTCATGAAATACTTTATGAAATGGAACGCTTGCAAAACGAGCCGGTACCAGAAGAAGAATTACAAAGGGTAAAAAACAATATGACCGGTAATTTTGCACTTTCTCTGGAAAGACCTGAAACTGTTGCCCGTTTCGCTTTGAATACTGCCAGGTATAAATTACCTGATGATTATTATGCTACTTATCTGCAGAAAATTGATGCGGTTACCCCTGAGCAAATTAATGAAATGGCAAAGCGTTACCTTTCACCCGAAAACACAAATATTTTTGTTGTGGGTAAAGCTGATGAAGTTGCCCCTACACTGACAAAATTTGCTTCTGATGGAGAAGTTCATTTCTTGAATTTTAATGGCGAACCTTATGACCCGGCCGCACGTTCATTACCTGCTGGCTTAAACGCTGATAAAGTGATTGAAGATTATGTTGAAGCAATTGGTGGTGAGGATCAAATAAATGATGTCAATTCAATGAAGCTTGAAATGACCATGAGCATGCAGGGAATGGCCTTGAACGTTGAGCAATATCAGAAGCGGCCTAATATGTACGCCAACATTGTTACCATGAATGGCAATGTGATGCAAAAGCAGGTTTTTGACGGTGAATCAGGTCGTATGTCAGGCATGCAGGGCGAACAGGAAATTAAAGGAGACATGCTTGAGGAAATGAAAATACAGGCAACGCTTTTCCCGGAAACCAGGTATAATGAATTAGGTTTTGGTACCATATTAACTGGGGTTGAAGAAGTAGATGGAAAAGATGCCTATGCAGTTGAGGTAACTTCTCCCTCCGGTACCAAAGCCATGCATTATTTTGATACTGAATCGGGTTTGAAAGTTAAAACTACTGCTACCATGAAAACCCAAATGGGAGAAATGGTTCAAACAACAGTTTTCAATAATTACCAGGAAGTTGAAGGAGTTAAAATTCCCTATTCCATGACACAAACAGTAGGACCACAGTCTTTCGATATTACCGTGGAAAGTGTATCGATAAATGAAGATATTGAGGATAGCGTATTTAAATAATACCTCGCTGGCAAATAAAAAAGGTCATCACCAGCGGCGATGGCCTTTTTTATTGATAGGTGTAGGATTATGCCTCTCACATTAAATAGCAGAGAAATGTACGTTTTGTCATGAATTATTCGTTTATGAATGGTAATATTGTGATATTTTTAATTGATTTTTACCAATGAATTTACTAAAGCGTGTATTTTTAATTATCTTAATTGTCTTTCTTGTTTTTACCGGGGCAGCCGTTCTATTTACCTTTTTGTATGGGGATAAAATCACATCACGCATACTCACCGAACTCAATAAGCAGATTCATACGGAGATAGCTGTTGAAGAAGTCAGCTTCTCCTTATTGAGAAAATTTCCTTTTGCAACAATAGAATTTAAAAACATAATGGCCTTACACGTAGAGGGTCTTTCCATTGGAGATTTTCCGGCAACTTCTTCTGATACCTTGTTTTACCTTGAAAACCTTTTTCTGGAGTTCAGTCCATTCGACCTGCTTGATAACAACATTCACATGAAGCAGGTGCAGGCAATAAACGGCCGTGTAAATATGCTCACAGATCTTGCCGGAAACGAAGGTTTTATATTTTGGAAGTCCGATACTTCATCCTCATCTGCCAGTGCTTTCACATCTTCAATAGACAATATCCATATTAAAAATGTAAGTTATACATTAGATGATCTTTCTAACGACGTTAACATAGAAATTTATATAAATAGTACAAAACTAAAGGGAGACTTCAGCGGTGAAAAGCTTGACCTTGAAACGAATGGAAGTATTGAATTTGAGCATCTTTATGTAAATAGGCGTGGTTTCATAGTAAATAAAAGTATGGATATTGCAGGCTTATTAACTATAGATGGTAAAATAATTCATTTAAGAGAAACTATAATACAGACATTAAACCAGGAGTTTAATACTTCTGGAGAAATTCATTTAAATACTCCACGTGCCATATATCTGAACTTTGTGGGTAAGGAGATGGAGGTAGATGCTTTGCTCGACCTTATACCTGAGGAATACCAGGAATATGTGTATAATTATAGAGGAAATGGAAATATTAGCGTTTTAGGATCCATTGAAGGGGATATTTCCGGAGAAAATTTTCCGGCAATTTCTTTTAATTATCATATGGATGAAGCTACCTTCACGCACAAAATATCAAAAGTTACTCTTGCCAATTTATTTAGTGAAGGCAGTTTTTATTATTCTGATACCCGTGAAAATCTATCGATAAACAGTATAAGTTTTGATTCAGAAATGGGAAGCATGGAAGGTTCCGTGATTATTGATCATTTTCAGCAACCGGACATTACAATGAAGATGAAGGGCCATTTACAATTGGAGAAAGTTAATGCTTTCTTCCCCAATGAGGTTACAGAATACCTTTCGGGTGATATTGAATTTGATGCAGGCACAAACTTTGCCATTAAGGGTAAAAAGCCATTTAGTCCTAAAAACATAAGTATTTCATATTTAAATGGATATACTCAGTTACATGAGGTTTATTTTAAGATGTATGATAAACCTTTCCTATATGAATCGATCAATGGTAAGGCCATTCTTGGAAATGATATACAACTGCAAAATATATCATTTAAAATCCGTGATAATGATTTCCTGATAAATGGCCGTGCTGAAAATGCTATGGCCTTTCTAACCGGAAAAAACAGGTACATTTGGATTGAAGCCAAAGTTCATTCAAACAAAATTGTTGTGGATAACCTGCTGGTAAATGAGGTTAATACAGGAAAGAATAACCAAGCACCATTAGAAATTAATTTCCCGGACAGAGCCAACCTTAAATTGCAATTTACAGTCGATAACTTTTACTTTAAGAATTTTATTGCAAATGATGCTGAAGGAATTGTTTCTTATAAACCGCGAATGTTCATAATCAAAAGCCTCTCTTTTAATGGTATGGAAGGACGATGTACTGCTAATGGGGTAATTAGTCAGAATAATAACAATGATTTCCTTGTAAAAAGTCAGGCCGATCTGAGCAATATCAACATCAATCAATTATTTACCCAGTTCAATAATTTTGGGCAGCAAACCCTTCGCGACGATCATTTAAGAGGTAGCTTAACTGGCAATCTTTCCTTTTCTTCGGTGTGGACAAATCAACTCAAGGCCAAAATGGAAACAGTTACTACAGAGGCTGAAATAGAAATTAAAAATGGAGAGCTGATTGAATTTGAACCTATGATGGGTCTTTCCCGGTTTATCGAGCTTGATGAACTAAAGCACATACGTTTTGCAGCTTTGCAAAATCACATTTTTATTCGCGACAGGGTAATTACTATCCCTAAAATGGACATTGTTTCTTCTGCTTTGGATATTACCGCTTCTGGAAATCACGATTTTGATAACAATTTTATTTACCGGATGCAGTTGCTTTTGTCTGATGTTCTTGCGGGTAAAGCCCAAAGAAATAAACCCCGTGAGACTGAATTTGGAATTGTTGAAGAAGATGGGCTTGGGCGTACTAATGTATATCTAAAAATAGAAGGAAGTATTGAAGATTATGCTGTAAGTTATGACAAAGCTCAAATGAAGGAGGCTTTAAAAGACGATATTAAAAAAGAAAAGCAAGAATTACGTGCAATTTTTAACGAAGAGTTCGGATGGTTCAAAAATGAAGAAAACTTAGAGAGTACTGAAAAAAGCGGAGAATCATCTGAGATAAAGATTGATTGGAAGGAAGATGAATTTGCCGAACCTAAAAGTGAGCGCAAAAAGGAGAAAAAGTCCCCCGCGTTTAAAATTCAATGGGAAGAGACTGACACTTCAAAGTATTAATTGAATTACAAGTGATACAGACATTTCCAATGCCAATTTTTGTGCCGGGAATTAAGAGAATTATCTGTTTATCACCCTGAAATATTGAATAGTTTGCCCTGAATAATATAGTATAAAATTAGGTAAATTTCAGAATACGAGTTTTTTCGTCATTTTTGGCGGGCCATATTAATCTGTAAAATAGTTATGTAATGAATATTTATGTAAAGAAACAATGGTGGAAGCTTAGTCTTTTCATATTTGCCATACTGATAGGTGCCGCCTCTCTTATTTATACAAATCTACTGGTCAATCAGTTAGCCGTTGAAGAGCATACCAAGGTAGAGTTATGGGCAGAAGCTACAAGGCAAATTGCAACAACAGAAGTTGACGGAAGAAATTTGCATTTCTATTTAAAAGTGATTCAAAACAACCGGACTATTCCCCTAATTCTGGCAGATAGTGAGGACAATATTAATTCATATCTCAATTTGGATACAACCAAGGTAGTGCAAAAGAAAAATTATCTTCAGGAACAGCTTGAGATCATGAAAGAAGAAAATCCACCCATTGAAATCGCATTTGGGGATGGTGATTTTAACTACATTTATTTTAAAAACTCAATATTGCTTAAAAAGCTTACCTGGTACCCCTTGATTCAGTTAGGAGTAATCCTCTTATTTATTTTTGTTTCTTATTTTGCATTTAGTATCTCCCGCCGTGCCGAAGAGAATAAAGTTTGGGTGGGCCTGACTAAAGAGACTGCTCATCAATTGGGTACACCTACTTCTTCGCTCATGGCCTGGGTGGAAATGCTCAAAACGCGTAACAATGAACCTGAAATTGCTGAGGAGCTCGAAAAAGATGTCTCCAGGCTTGAAAAAATTGCAGACAGGTTCTCTAAAGTTGGTTCTAAGCCAAAGCTTCAACAGGTTCCCCTCTTTCCTGTGGTGGAAAGCGTAGTTTCCTATTTAAAAAATCGCTCCAGCAGACAGGTGCAATTCATTATTAATGAAACTGATAATCACATTCTTTCCCGGATAAATCCGCCACTCTTTGAATGGGTTATTGAGAATGTTTGTAAAAATGCCATAGATGCTCTGGGAGGAGAGGGAAACATAGAACTATCCGTAATAAAAAATAAAACTAAGGTTTACCTCGATATTAAAGATAATGGAAAAGGTATAGCAAAAAATCATTTTAAATCTGTATTTAAGCCGGGCTTTACCACCAAAAGTCGTGGATGGGGCCTGGGTCTTAGCCTCTCAAAGCGAATTATTGAGCAGTATCACAACGGGAAGATTTTTGTTTTGGAATCAGAAATAGATAAGGGCACCACCATACGTATTGCGTTGCCTTTATAGAAGTAATAAAAGTGAAGAAATAAATGTGGTAACTATTACGATATAACGAAAACCCTTTTCGGGAAGAATGGATACAAATTTTATTCCTGCATAGATCCCTGCCCCAATTGATGGGATCATCAGTAAATTAAAATATAGAGTATTTAATGTTATTGTATTCCATACGAATATATGAAGAGGAACTTTAAATATATTTACAATAAAAAAGAACCAGGCTCCCGTGCCAATAAATACAGATTTAGGTAGTCTCATTGATAACAAATATATAGAAAGGATAGGGCCGGCGGCATTTCCAATCATTGTGGCAAAACCTCCTGATAAACCGGAAACAGCCCCAACCGCTTTTTGGGTGGGAATTATTTTAAGCTTGTTTTTTTCTCTTATAATTATAATAATTAGCGATATAAGTATTACAATGCCAATAATTACTTTAAAAGTTGATGAAGAAATCCTGTTTCCTGTAAATAATGCAATAAAAATTCCGGCAATTGCCCAGGGCAAGAGCTTTATGATATGTTTCCATGAAGCATGGCGGTTATAATAGCTTACGGCAAATACATCTGCAACAATGAGCATAGGTAGCAAAAGCCCGGTGGAAGGTTTGCCCCCAAAAATAAGGGCAAAAATGGGAACAACAGCTATACCTGCACCGGAAATTCCGGTTTTAGAAATGCCTATCAGTAGCCCACATAACATAGCCAAAACCCATTCAGCGGTGGTAAGGGCTGGTAATTCCATAACTGTTTATTTTAGGATGATGGCTTCGGTTAAAGATGCCTTTCCCTTGTGGCCCCTCCCTTCAGAAAGTGTAGTATCAAAAGTGGTAAGTTTCCTGATGGTGTAATTTTCAAAATCGTATCTCAATGTAGATTCATCAAAAAGAAAATCCACATTCGGTGGCCCTCCGGAGTCATATTTTAATTGTTCTTTAGAAAAGCCAATAATATACAAATATCCGCCGGCTTTAAGCCTTTGCATAAAGGCTTGGTGATATTTTGTTCTGGCATTCGGGGGAAGATGAAAATAGCAAAGTGCCACAATATCAAAAGTGGAATGCTGATATTGCTCATTAATTTTCTCAACACCATGGCGGTTATAGGTAATGGATAAACCATTCGTTTCTATTAGAGTCAGTGCTTTATTGCGTGCTACTGAACTATTGTCAAAAGCCGTTACATCCCATCCATTCTTAGCGGCATAAAGGGCATTTCGTCCTTCACCTTCCGCAGGTAAGAGCAATTTTCCTGGTGTGTGTTTTTGTAAAAAATGCTGAAAAAACGGGTTGGGTTCCGTGCCGTAAAGATATTCGTCTCCCTTGAACTTATTATTCCAGAAATCCGACATAAAAACTTATGAATCTTAATGTTAGCTCTTGAAGAAACCCTCAATAGTTTCAATCAGGGTATCGATGAAGTAAGCATCTTTGCTGATGTACATATGTGCTCCCTCTTTTTCAAAATTTTTAATTAAAGTGCTGTCATCTTCACTTGTGAGCATAACTACTGGGATCTCAGACTTTTGTTTTTTAATTTCAATTAGGGTTTGCAGGCCGTTTAATTCAGCCTGGGGTTGTTTATTGAACACATGGTCTAGAATTATGAGATCCGGGTTTACATGTAAATTTTTTAAGCAATCTTCTCCTGTAAAAAAAGTGCGAACGTCGTACCCAGGACGGCCGCGGAAAGTGTATTCCATTAAGTTGATGATCAGTTTGTCATCATCAACAAAAAAAATTATTTTATTTTCCATTGAAACATTTTTTTATTTCAGCTTCTGCAGGATAAATATATCCCTCCTTTTCAGGGTATAAAGTTAGAGAAATTTTTTTATGTACTGGTTTTTATCTATAATATTACATAAAAGAAATGATTTACGAAGGCGAATTGTATTTTTGTGTGTGTGAACTGCCCCAAAATAATGTTTTATTAAAATGCGAAACTGGCTCCTAATGTCAGATATGAAATGCTTAGCCCTGCTTCTGCAAAAAGTCCGATATTTGGTAAAAGATTATAGCGCACACCGGCATATATTCCAAACACCGGCTTAATAATATTTCCGTTGTCAACATTTTGTATATTCGTTTCTATCGCTTCAGAGCGGATACCAAGTAAAACGCCTCCATAAGTATCAAGTTCATCTATCTGAAGCAGATCTACATGTAAAGCTCCACGGACGGCGAAAATTACATTGCTCCAGCGCTGGCGAAAATCACTTGAATCTGCTTCGCTTACAATATGCTTGTAGCCCAATACACCTCCCACTGAAGCAATTCCGATACCTTCCACAGGCATTATCCCATAATCATATTGTAACAACAGGGAGGGAAAGGAAGTGGTATTGCTAAAGGTACCTGCATGATAAATCCAGCCAAATCCAAGACCTAATCCAGCTACCTGGCTTCCTTTCTCAAAAGCCTGGGCATTTAATTTTTGTAAAGGGAAAATAAAGAGGCTGGCGGCAAGTATGTGAAGGTAAATGACCTTTTTTGATATTGCTGAATATAAACTGTTCATTTTATTTTATTAGTGAAAGCAACCAGAAAGCAATTATTAAACTTTTTTTAAGTGATTTTATTCCTTTCTTTTTGCAAAAATAAGTTGTTTTTATTCAATACAGCGAGTAATTTATTTTTTTTAAAAAAATGATATATTTCACCATTAAAAAATCTTGATGTTATTGCATTAATGCTAAATTTGTTCTTTTATAAAATAAACATTAACTAAATAATAGAATAGAATGGCACAACTCACCGGAGAAATAATTCAGGTAATTGGTCCTGTAGTTGACATTAGTTTTGAGAAGAATGGCGCAGATATGCCTGCAATCCATGATGCTATTGTAATACCCCGTAATAATGATAATGATCTGATTGTTGAATGTCAACAACATGTGGGAGAAAACACTGTGAGGTGCATTGCCATGGATTCTACCGATGGTTTGCAACGGGGAATGAAAGCCATTGCCAAAGGTCAGGCCATTACCATGCCTGTGGGTGACCAGATTAAAGGTCGTTTGATGAATGTAGTGGGCGAATCAATTGATGGCATCGGTCCTTTGGATAAAAATGGAGGATACCAGATACATAATAAACCTCCTGAATTTGAACAGCTTTCTGTGGAATCAGAAGTGTTATTTACTGGAATAAAAGTGATAGACCTGCTTGAGCCCTATTCAAAAGGAGGAAAAATCGGTTTGTTTGGTGGTGCCGGTGTTGGAAAAACAGTTATCATCATGGAATTGATTAACAACATTGCAAAAAAATACGAAGGAATGTCTGTTTTCGCAGGTGTTGGAGAGCGAACACGCGAAGGGAACGACCTTTTGCGTGAAATGATTGAATCAGGGGTAATTAAATATGGCGATGAATTTAAGAAAAGCATGGAGGAAGGAAAATGGGACTTAAGCCTTGTAGATAAAGAAGCCATGAAAGAATCGCAGGCGGCCCTGGTTTTTGGACAGATGAATGAGCCTCCCGGAGCCCGTGCCACTGTTGCGCTTTCCGGACTTACCATAGCCGAATCTTTTCGCGATGGTGATGAGCAAACCGGCGGACGTGATATCTTGTTTTTCGTAGACAATATTTTCCGTTTTACACAAGCGGGCTCTGAAGTATCTGCCCTTCTAGGACGTATGCCTTCTGCCGTTGGCTATCAACCTACACTTGCCACTGAAATGGGCCTGATGCAGGAGAGAATTACCTCAACCAAAAGAGGTTCTATTACATCTGTGCAGGCTATATATGTACCTGCTGATGACCTTACCGATCCTGCCCCGGCAACAACTTTTGCCCATTTGGATGCAACCACTGTTTTAAACAGGAAAATTTCCGAGCTTGGAATTTATCCTGCCGTTGACCCCTTGGATTCGACTTCCCGTATTCTTACCCCCGATATTGTTGGTAAGGAACATTATGAAACGGCCCAAAGAGTGAAAGAAATTCTGCAACGCTACAAAGAACTACAGGATATTATTGCCATTCTGGGTATGGAAGAACTTTCAGAAGAGGATAAACTGGTGGTACACCGTGCACGTCGGGTGCAGCGTTTCCTGTCACAGCCATTCTTTATGGCTGAGCAATTTACCGGTGTGCCTGGTGTACTTGTTTCCATTGAGGATACAATAAAAGGATTCAATACCATTATGGATGGAGAAGTTGATAAATACCCTGAAGCGGCTTTCAACCAGGTAGGGACCATTGAAGATGCCATTGCAAAAGGCGAAAAGCTTCTTGCACAGGCACAATAACCATTTTTTCATTAATCTTTTGGGAATATGTTTTGTGAAATTATTACACCCGATAAAAAGCTGTTTAGCGGCGAAATAGATTTAATACAGGTTCCGGGAAGTAAGGGATCTTTTGAAATTCTGCGCAAACATGCCCCTATCATTTCCACACTTGATGAAGGCAGCATTAAAATCATTGACCTGAATAAAAAACAGCTTTTTATTCCCATTCAGAGTGGTGTACTGGAGTGCATTGATGATGAAATCATTGTATTGGCAGAACCATTAAAAGAAAACGAACCGGATTTGTAACAAATTTATACATGCGCTACAGGTTGTTCATTTTTATATGTTTGTGTACAATATGGCAAATGCAGACCGCAGCGCAGGAAAAAGTCTCATTTTACAGTTCAGATAGTCTGCAAATAACCGCAGACTTTTACCGTAGTTCAGAGAAAGCTCCCTGGATTATATTGCTTCATCAGGCCGAATCAAGCCGTGGTGAATACACGGATATTGCAAAAAAGTTAATGAAACTTGGATTTAGTGCTCTTGCCGTTGATTTACGCACGGGAGGCAAGGCTAACTTTGTGCCTAATGAAACTGCACAGCGGGCAGCAATAGCAAACTATCCCTCTCGTTTTCTTGATGCCCGCAAGGATATTGAAGCAGCAATAGATTATGCCACCCTGAAAAGCGGGAAAAAAGTGTTGCTTATGGGTAGCTCTTTTTCTGCCTCACTTAGCCTGATGATTGCCTCTTCAGACAACCGCATCATGGGCATTATGGCATTAAGCCCGGGCGAATTTTTTTCGCCCCTGTTTCAGGTCAGAGACTCTATTGATTTTATTGAAGTACCGGTGTTTGTTGGATGCGCCAAAAATGAAAAGGATTATGTTTCACATCTGATCAACAAAATTGATGATGAATTTATTACCTTTTTTTACCCTGCCGAATTTGGAGGGTCTCATGGTGCCCGAAGTCTTTGGGACACAGATCCCGTGAGTGATGAATACTGGCTTTCCCTAACCATGTTTTTAAATAAATTCAAATAAAATTTAAGGGTTTGGACTCCTTCTTCTTTCGATAGTCTTACTTTTGTTCTCAAATACAAGAGAATCTATTGTGAAAATTAAATTTTTATTTATTCGGTTTAGTTCCATTGGTGATATTGTGCTTACCACTCCTGCTGTGAGGTGCTTAAAAAAGCAACTGCCTGATGCCGAAATTCATTACCTTGTAAAAAATACTTTTAAAATCATACCGGAATCAAATCCTTATATAGATAAAGTACATGTTTTTGATAATGATCTCTCTGCAGTTATTGAAGACTTAAAAAAAGAGTACATCACCTATGTTATTGATTTGCAAAAGAATCTAAGAAGCTATCGCATTAAGCAAAAGTTACCATTTGTGGCTTTTTCCTTTAACAAACTCAACATAGAAAAATGGTTGCTAACAAATTTTAAAATTAACCGTTTGCCAGGTATACATATTGTAGACAGGTATTTGCAAACACTTGATTTGTTTGATATCTGGAATGATGGTGAAGGACTTGATTATTTTATTCCAAAAAATCAGGAGGTTGATACTGCCTCCCTTCCTCCTGCTTTTCAGCAAAATTATATTGGACTTGTTGTAGGTGCAGCACATGCTACCAAACGATTACCAATTGAAAAAATAAAAGGATTGGTAGAGATGATTCGCAAACCCGTGGTGCTTCTTGGCGGACCGTCTGATGTTGACCTGGCTGAAGAAATAGCAAGGATAAACCCTCTTATTACCTACAATGCTTGTGGCAAATATAGTTTACACCAGTCGGCATCGCTGGTAAAGCAGGCAAAACTTATTATTTCTCACGATACGGGTCTGATGCATATTGCTTCCGCTTTTAAAAAGGATATCCTATCGGTATGGGGGAATACCGTTCCTGGATTTGGTATGTACCCATATTTTCCGGGAAAATCATCTGAGATTTTCGAGGTGCAAGGACTTTCCTGCCGCCCTTGTTCCAAGATTGGTTTTAAAAAATGTCCCAAAGGGCATTTTAAATGCATGAATGATATAAGTCTTGAAGCCATCGCCCGCAAAGCAAGCAACTTATTTAATGCGTAATAAAAACCCCGGGAGATAAATACCCCGGGGTTTAAATATAGTTGTAAATGTGGTTGAAATATGGTTTAAATGTTGCTTTTTTTAATTGACGCAGTATAGTCGCTCATTTTTACCGATAGTTTTTTGCCTTTTTCGAAATATTTTCAAATACATCGGTATCCTAATTCAAAAGCTATCTCTGTTTGGCAAATAATTTCCATTAAGGAGCTATAAGATATATTATTAGGTACTACCAATTTCGTGTAATAATCTAATTAATAACCCTGCAACTATCTAATATAATGATAATTTAGCTCTATTTCTGCGATAAAGAACATGACTTATTATAAATTACAGATAATGAATGGAATGGGACTATATATCTTAATCTTTCCACACAAATGGTAGTAGAACGATAAAAAAAATAAAACACGAATAAGAAATTTTCACGGATAATTATTAAATTGTATTTTCTCCTGGTAACCATTCCTGCTTGTTCCTTCTGCAATATTAGAGGCAACTGAAACGG
>Ga0207419_1000185_pt1 | contig 50503 bp, 38 predicted proteins | sample ElkSloMetagenome_4_FD_184723 | JGI IMG/M metagenome (GOLD analysis project Ga0207419, IMG submission 184723) | Hot spring microbial communities from Elkhorn Slough, Monterey Bay, USA - MD2A (version 2) | ecosystem: Environmental > Aquatic > Marine > Intertidal zone > Estuary: Microbial mat ...
GATGACTTAGAAGAATTAAAAAAGAGTATCTTGCATAAAGCTTTTAATGGAGAATTTTAATAAGATGAAATTAATTTCAAAAAAATATAACTACCTAAAAGGTTTACTTACAAAGGTTTTCAACACCAATTTGTTAATTAATTGTTTAAAAGCTTGCAATTGTATCAAATTTGATAGTATATTTGTAATCAATAGAACCTGCCACGCTTCCCATTTGAACAGCGCACCAAGGCGGGTCTTCGATTTTTATGGAGGGCATGTTTTATGATTTATTCCAAACCTCCTCTCTCCATTACCGACCAGATTGCAAAACTCAAACAGCGTGGTTTAAAATTCAACGATGAGCAAAAAGCTGCCCATTATTTATCTAATATCAGCTATTACAGGTTGCGGGCATACACCTATCCATTTCAGGATAATTCCGTCTCAAAACATCCTTTCATAAAGGATGTTTGTTTTGAAGATATTATCAAATTATATGTTTTTGACCGCCGTTTGCGTTTATTGGTTTTAAATGTTATTGAAAAAATAGAAATTTCACTACGTACAAAAATTATATACGAATATGCATTGGTACATGGTAGCCATTGGTTTAACGATGCTAAATTATTTCACAGCCCCAAATTTTTTAAGGCAAATAACGTAACATTAAACAAGGAAATAAACCGCTCCACCGAAACATTCATAGAACATTATAAGCAAACGTATACTACGCCCAAACTTCCCCCTTCATGGATGAGCCTCGAAGTGATTTCAATGGGATTGCTTGGAAAATTGTTCTCCAACTTAAAACGTGATGCGGTTAAAACCAAAGTTGCCTATGAATTTGGGTTAAAAAAATCGGAACACTTAACAAGTTGGATACATGCTTTTGTAAACTTGCGAAATATTTGTGCGCACCATAGCCGCCTATGGAACCGACGTTTTACCATTGTTCCTAAAATTCCATACAATACGTATAACACTTTCATTCAAAATACAAATATATATGACAATAAGCTATACGCCCAGCTTTGTTGCATGAATTACATTACCCAAATTATTAGTCCCGACAGCAGTTTTGTTGCCGACTTAAAAGCTTTATTGGGTACATGTAATTTAGTTGATTGTAAAGAAATGGGCTTTCCTGATGCTTGGAAAGACGAACCAATATGGCAATAAAATGTCTGAACCATGATTTTAAAAGGATTAAAATAATTACCTGGTTTTTAAGAATGGAATATGAAGAATTGACATACAAGATTATTGGTTGTGCAATGGAAGTTCATAAGCATTTGGGAAATGGATTTCAGGAAGTGGTTTATCAACGTGCGTTAGCAATTGAAATGGAAATGCAGGGAATTTGTTTTTCCCGTGAACATGAGATGGATTTGCAATACAAAGGTCATCACATTGGCACCCGTAGGGTTGATTTTTTTGTTGAAGAAAAAATAATCGTAGAAATTAAAGCTCTTGTCTATCTTGAAGATGTGCATTTGGCACAGACAATGAATTATGTAGAGGCTTATGGATTGGAGATAGGATTGCTAATTAATTTTGGAGCAAAAAGTTTGCAGCATAAACGAGTACATAATAATAAGCTAATCAAGAAATCAAATAATCAATAATAATCAAGGTTCAAGACAAATGAACGAAGCAGAAACCAGAGCAGAAATAATCGACCCTAAGTTAAAAGCTTGCGGATGGGGTGTTGCAGAAGGTTCAAAAATCCTTCGTGAGCACAACGTGTGTAAAATTACCGAAGGGCGCATTCAGTCGGGCGGTCGCCGTAGCAAGCCCCTCATAGCTGATTATATTCTGGTTTACAAAGGCATCAAGCTGGCAGTGGTAGAAGCCAAAGCCGAAGACGTTCCAGTTTCCGAAGGTGTGGCTCAAGCCAAGCTGTATGCCGCAAAACTTCGTTTGGCTTACACCTATGCCACAAACGGTAAAGAAATTTACCAGATAAATATGCAAACGGGTGAAGAAGGCTTGGTTTCTGATTTCCTTTCGCCCGATGAACTTTGGAACCGCACTTTTTCCGATTATAACGAATGGCGTGAAAAGTTTGCCGAAGTTCCTTTCGAGGATAAAGGCGGACACTGGCAATTGCGCTACTATCAGGAAATAGCCGTTAAAAACACGCTCGAAGCCATTGCACAAAAAGAACCACGCATCTTATTAACGCTGGCAACAGGAACAGGAAAAACCGCTATTTCGTTTCAGATTGCATGGAAACTGTTTCAAACCCGTTGGAATTTAAACCGTGATGGCAATCGCCGACCACGCATCCTGTTTTTAGCCGACAGAAATATTCTTGCCGACCAGGCATACAACTCATTTTCGGCTTTCCCCGAAGATGCTTTATTACGTATAAAACCCAACGAAATTAAAAAGTCGGGCAAAGTACCAACCAACGGCAGTATTTTCTTTACCATCTTCCAGACTTTTATGAGCGGGGGTTCGACAGGCTCACCCGCCGAAACTACTGGCTTAACTGCAGATTTACTGGAAATATCGGACACTGAGCTTGCCAAAGTGGACGCCTATGGTTATATGTATATCCTACAATGCGCCGATGGGAGTTTTTATACTGGAAGTACAAAGGATTTAATATTGCGTTTAGAACAACATAAAAACGGAGAGGGAGCAAATCATACATCCAAAAACCTTCCTGTTAAGCTTGTGTACTATGAAACGTTTGATAGAATAGATGAAGCATTTGAAAGAGAAAAACAAATTCAAAAATGGAGCAGGGCAAAAAAGATTGCATTAATAAAAGGGGATATTGAATTACTAAAAAAGCTATCGCAAAGTAAATCTGAAAATGAGACAAAGGTTGGTGAGCTTGCCGAACCATATTTTGGCGAATATCCCGAAGATTATTTCGATTTTATTATAATTGACGAGTGCCACCGAGGCGGTGCAAACGATGAAAGCAACTGGCGGGGCATTCTCGAATATTTTTCGCCTGCCGTTCAATTGGGATTAACAGCCACCCCGAAACGAAAAGACAACGTTGATACTTACAAATATTTTGGCGAACCTGTTTACATCTATTCACTCAAAGAAGGAATTAACGATGGTTTCCTAACGCCTTTCAAGGTAAAAAGGATTAAAACCACGCTTGACGATTACATATACACCAGCGACGACCAGATTATTGAGGGCGAAATCGAAGAAGGACGTTTATATACCGAACCCGATTTTAACCGCATTATCGAGATAAAAGAAAGGGAAGCCAAACGGGTACAGATATTCATGGACGATATCGACCAGAATGAAAAAACCATTGTGTTTTGTGCCACACAAGACCATGCCGCTGCCGTTCGTGATTTGATAAACCAAAGTAAGCGTAGCAAAAATGCAAATTATTGTGTGCGCGTAACCGCCAACGATGGTGAAATTGGCGAAACTTTCTTACGGGAATTTCAGGACAACGAAAAAACAATACCGACCATTTTAACCACTTCGCAAAAACTTTCAACAGGTGTAGATGCCCGAAACATCCGCAACATTATTTTAATGCGCCCTGTCAATTCCATGATAGAATTTAAGCAAATTGTGGGTCGTGGTACACGTTTATTTGATGGGAAGGAGTTTTTCACCATTTACGACTTTGTAGATGCTTACCATCACTTTGCCGACCCCGAATGGGATGGCGAACCAGTAGAGGAAGACCCTTGCCCTCGTTGTGGTCAATTACCTTGTGTATGCGAAAAACAACAACCGCCAAAGCCATGTAAGGTGTGCGGTCAACTACCTTGCATTTGTGTAAAAGAACCACCACCGCCCTGTTATAAATGTGGTGAACTTCCTTGCGTTTGCAAAAAGAAAGTAAAAGTAAAATTAAAGAACGGTAAAGAACTGGAAATCCAGCACATGGTTTCAACTTCGTTTTGGAGTGCCGATGGCAAACCCATTTCAGCCGAAGAATTCCTGAACAATCTTTTTGGTGAATTACCCAACCTGTTTAAAAGTGAAGAAGAATTGCGTAAACTTTGGGGCAATCCGTTAACACGCAAAACCCTTTTAGAAAAACTCGAAGAAGCAGGTTTTGGACGTGATGAACTCAGCACCCTGCAAAAACTGGTCAATGCAGAAAAAAGCGACCTTTTCGACGTGTTGGAATACGTATTTAACAGCGATATAAAACCCTTAACAAGGGAACAACGGGTAGCAGCTACCCAAGCCACCATATTTGCCCTGCTCAACGATAAGCAAAAAGAATTCATTGAATTTGTATTGTCCAAATATGTTGAATCTGGCGTTGACGAACTCGACCAGGATAAGCTCCCGGTTCTTTTATCCAATAAATATCATTCATTGGAAGATGCTATGGCTGTTTTAGGAAATCCGGCAGAGATATCAAAAATTTTCAATGATTTTCAAAAGTACCTTTATGAAAAGACGGTGGCATAATTTGATGTAGCTCCTCTAACAAATATTAGAATTACATTGATAAACATTATATTCAAAAAACTTAGGTTGTTTTTTCAATGGTTGCTGAAAAATTCTGCATTCATTGCAGCATTAGTTGCTTTATTTACTTTACTTTTTTTAATAAATCAGCACAAGACCTCCATTAAACCAGAAATAGTTATTAATGATAAAAAATACACCATGTTCATTGAGAACTATATTCCTTCCTATAATATTGGATTTTATATTACGGATGGAGAGATTGATACAACTGTCCTTATGTCATACAAAGCAGCTAATAAGTTTCATATCCGCCCTACTTCGGAAAGAAATTCTTTGAATATTTCTCCAAGAAATATTGGTTTAGGAGTAGCCAAAAAAGTTACATATTCATGGGCTTTTGATAAAGGTGAACTACTCTCTATTTTTTCAGGAATTGATAAAGTTGATGTGTATTTCGACACAGTTTATATGGCTGAAAACAAGATCAGGTTTTTTTCTTATAATGATTCTGCTTCATATTCCTTCAATGATCTAGATAAAATTGGTAAAATTAACTATATATTACCCATTGCAATGGAAAAGTCAGATGATACACCCATAATAAAATTACCCAACTCATATCTGGAGTTGTTTGCCCTTTATATTCATTTCAAAAGCCATATCTACTTTCAATCCCAATTAAAATATAAGTTAGGCAAAAAATTCCCGGATTTATTTTTAAACCTACGATACAAAGACATAAGTAACAATAATGCTGAAGAAACTTATGTTATTAGATTTTTTGTTAACGAATCTGCGGGAGGAGGAACGAAAAATAATACAATGAAGTTTAAAGTATCCGGAACTTTGAAATTCATGGAATCAGATAACTAAGAGTAAAATTTCTCATTCCCAGCCATGAAAAATGAGTGTAAAAATGAATGAGAGGAAATAAAAAAGCCTGCAAATCAAGTATTTGCAGGCTTTTTTAAGTGTTGAAAGTTGTCCGATAAGGATTCGAACCTTAACTGTATGGACCAAAACCATAAGTGCTGCCATTACACCATCGGACAATCCATTAATTGGGCTGCAAAGATAATAAAAAATATATTTGGTACAAATCCCGGAGATAAAAACCCATTGTTATTCCTCTTCTGTTTCTTCTTCCAATGCGTGTAAGGTTTGTATCATTTCATTATCATGTCTGCCATACGAATCCCTGTAGTTGTGATCATGATAATCAGAAAAATCGTAGTGGAACAATTCATCCACATCATCAAAATCGTTTAGCAGATATTGCACTTCACGGCCAATATCGTAAGTTTTATCTTCCGGAATTATTAATTTCAAACTGAGCCTGTTTACATTATATAAGGCATCATTCTGCAAATAAAAGTAGGGATTTAACAAAAGTGTTGAATCGTCAAACGACCAATGATAAACAATGTCCTGGGCATGTGCTTTTGCTTCAGTTACGTTTGTGCCCCTTGCCGTTTTTAGAATAAGCAGGGTAGCTGTACTTACATCTGCGCTTTTCATAATCTCCAGTTGTGGCCTGATGTATAATGACTGCGCAAAGTCTTCGCTTAAAAGAAAATAGCTTTCTTTGGTAAATCTTGAATTGTTAACATATTCATGCTCCGGAACATTCGGATTAATTCGGATATTAATGGTGCGGGAAGTGTCCATCTGAAGGGTTTTTTCTTCTGATACAGTAGTGCTCACCAGCCGGCCGTTTATTTCAATTAGCACAATGGCTGTAAGCGCTAATATACCGATAATCCATAATCCTACCCCTGACAAGAGGATAGCCCTGTCATTAACTTTAAAGCGGAACAGGAGCTTTATGCCTGCATAAATCAACAAAACAAGAGGAATGATAAACAAAAGGAAGATACCAATCATAAATATTACTGCAGCGCTGCTTTCCATTACCTGGAGGAGGGAATGGTAAAGGGTAATAGAGTATCCTCCTGTAACCCGCGTAAAAATTGCAGCGCCATTGGTCATGACCCCTAAAATAGAAAGGCTCGCAATAAAGCCCGCCATTATCAGTGCTATACCTATGATCATGGCCAGTACTTTTGCCAGCCAGTTTAATGTTGTTGCCACTAATCGTAATACTTCAGTGAAAAATCCACGCACGCGCTGATCCAGACCACCCTCTTCTGATAACTTACTGAAATTGGTTTTGATATCATTGTATTCGTTCCTGATGTTTTTCTCAATATTGGAAATGGTAACATTTTTCCCTTTCATTTCCAGCCGTTGAGTTGCTGTAACGGCTTTGGGAACTATTATCCATAGCAGGATGTATACAAATGCCGAAGCCCCCCAGGCAAAAAACAGTACAACAAACAGGATGCGGAATACGAGCGGATCAACATCAAAATAGGCTCCCAGACCGCCGGATACACCGCCAAGATATGCATTTGCCGGATCGCGGTATAGTCTTCGCTGCCCTTTGTAACCGGAGGCAGGAGGTGTTTCTCCCAAGGGTGCTGAATCCTCTTCCTCTCCCGCAATATCTTCCGGATTTCCCAACAATTCAATAATGCTTTTTACATCTTCAAGCGTTACCACTACAGTTTCATTTTTCCCACGTTGCTGCAATAATTCTGCAACACGCAATTCAATATCCTCTGTTATCTCTTTTTTCTCTGCGTAGGAACTGAGGCGCTTCTCTATCTCTTTCAGGTACTGATCAAGGGTTTCATAAGCATCATTATCTATATGAAAAACCATACCGCCAATATTGATTTTATAAGTTTCTTTCATTGTTTTATGTATTTAAAAGAATGTAATCATTTAATTATTTGATCTTTTCCTAAAAGATTAATTGTTCAGAGAACTAACGGCACTCACCAGTTCTTTCCAGGAAGTATCAAGCTCCTCAAGATATTTTCGCCCCATTTCGCTCAGAGAATAGTATTTGCGTGGAGGGCCTTGTGTTGATTCCTCCCAACGATAGCTAAGCAATCCGGCGTTTTTTTGCCTTGTAAGAATAGGGTAAAGCGTTCCTTCCACCACTATTATCTTTGATTCTTTCAGCTTATTTATGATATCAGTTGCATAAAGATCCTCTTTTACAAGCAAAGATAAAATACAGTATTCAAGTACTCCTTTACGCATTTGTTGTTTTGCATTTTCGGCATTCATAATTTTATTTTTTTAATGTTAAAAGCCCATGTTGTTTTTTACATCGTTAAACTCATTTCTCATGGCATTCTTTATGTTATTAATGTTTACTTTTTCCCCCCGCATTTCAAGTTTCTCGGCTACAGTATTTGCCGCTGGCAGAACAATCCACAAGATGATGTAAATGAGCAATCCTGTACCAAAACCCAGGAACAGGATAACAAACAGCAAACGCAGGATGATGGGATCAATATGGAAATATGCGCTAAGCCCCGAACAAACTCCTCCGATTACCCTGCTATCCGGATCGCGGTACATTCGTCTGTATGAGGACTGATAAGAAGTATATTGGTATGATTCCGAATTGCTGCCTTTCTCAAAATCTGTAGGTTCGCCCATTGTGTGAATCACCTCATCAATGTCTTCAAGGGTAATTACGGCATTGGCCTGGGGTTTCTTTGACTTCAGCAATTCAGCTATGCGTGCTTCCACATCCAAAGAGATTTCTTTGGCTTCGGTTCCGTAACCAAAATGGGCCTCAAGTTTATTCAGGTAACTTCGCAGACGATGATACGCATCTTCGTCAATATTAAATACCATTCCTCCCAGATTGATGGCAATTGTTTTCTTCATGATTTAAATTTTTAAAGGTTACTTCAATATTCTCAATTCTACTTGTTTTGATTTTTTATCGATGGTGACAGTTGTTTCTGTATAATTCGAATATTCGTAAATGCTTTTATTCTTTTGCTGGGGATATAAATAAATGTACATACGCAACAGCAAACCGACCAGTAAAGCAGCTATTGTAATAAAAAACAGATACATTATGTTTTTAGAACTATTCATAGCACAGAAATAATAATTACAAAGATATGTAAAAAATTTGGTATTATGCAAAGCAAAGTACTGAAAAAATATGTATTCCTCATGTTTTTTGTCTTATACGCTGTTTAAACAATTGATTTGTTTTAGCTTACAAATTTCGTATGAGTTTGTCTGAAATAAATTATCTTTGTTTCAAGTTAGTTTTTTTTTGCGCATATTTTTGTAATTTAGATTGATATTATTATAATTATTCTCAACACAATGGATAAGGAAGACAAACATGAGGACGAAATAAGACATGAAAATGACAAGCCGGATGGTAACAAGGAAGCACCCCTGAATGAGCCGGACGAGCATTCATTTTTTTGTGTTGGCATAGGGGCTTCAGCAGGTGGCCTGGAGGCATTGAGGGAGTTTTTTAATAATATGCCTGATGAATCAGGAATGGCCTTTGTTGTGATTCAACATCTTTCTCCTGACTACAAAAGCCTGATGGATGAGCTATTGTCGCGCCACACAAAAATGAGAATTCATGTGGCAGAGGATCAAATGCCCGTAAAGCCCAATCGCATTTATCTGATACCACCCAAAAAAGAGATGAGAATCTATCATGACAGGTTGTATTTATCAGAACAAAACCCATCCAATGGTTTAAACCTGCCAATTAACGTATTTTTGCGGTCGCTTGCCGAAGACAAAGGGAAGAGTGCCATTGGAATCATCCTTTCCGGTACCGGAAGTGATGGTACGCTTGGGATTCGTGCCATTAAAGAGACTCACGGAATGGTCATGGTTCAGGATGATCGCAGTGCGAAATTTGATGGTATGCCAAGAAGCTCTATTGCCACAGGTTTGGTAGATTATGTTTTGCATGTAGAGAAAATGCCTGAGGAGTTAATTAAATACACAAAGCATCCGTACATAAAAAAGGATTTGAAAATTGAACGACTGGTAAATAAAGATGAGGATATCCTGTCGAAAATTGTACATATCATTAAACGTAAAATAGGCGTAGACTTTATACATTATAAGCCCAATACCATTTTGCGAAGGTTGGAGAAAAGAATTAGCATCAACCAGATTAACAAAATTGAAAATTACATTGCTTTTCTGGAACAATCACCCCAGGAAGCACATATACTTTACAAGGAACTGCTAATTGGAGTAACGCAGTTTTTCAGAGATGAAAAAGCATGGGAGGAGTTTGAAGAGGATGTAATTCCAAACCTCTTCAAGGATAAACCACCAAACTCTATTATAAGGCTTTGGTCGGTAGGCTGTTCAACAGGTGAAGAACCATATTCACTCGCAATTATTTTGCGGGAGTATCTGCAGAAACACAATCTTGATTATGATGTAAAAATATTTGCCACCGATATTGATAAAGATGCAGTTGCTTATGCGGGTGCAGGTGTTTATCCTGAAAGTATTGCAAGCGATATTAACCCTGAAAGGCTTGAGAATTACTTTATCGCCAAAGGCGATGGATATCATATTATCGAAGAAATTCGCAGAATGGTTATTTTTGCCAGTCATAATACCATTACCGATCCTCCTTTTTCAAAACTGGATTTAATTTCATGCAGAAACATGTTAATTTATCTGAAGCCACATATGCAGCGGAAGATATTATCAATGTTCTATTTTGCACTCAAAAAAGGAGGGTATCTCTTTTTGGGAAGCAGCGAGTCTCTTGGAAATATCTCTGAAGGCTTTAATCAAATCAGTACCCGCTGGAAATTATTTAAATATCGTGAAGGTTTTAAACCTCCTATTTCTACTGATTTTCTTTCCCCTCCGGTGCAGCAGCCAAATAAAAAACGAAGTAAAAATGACCTTGGATATTCGGGTAGTGAAAAAGATGACAATTATTTCATCCTTTATAATGAAATCATCAAGCGATTCTTACCCCCTTCTGTGCTGGTAAATGAATATTTCGAGGTGGTGAATATTTTAAAGGATATAAACCGCTATATTAGCATCCCCACAGGGAAGATCAGCCTTAACCTATTGCGTATGGTAAAGCCTGAAATTTCTACCGTACTGGCAAGCCTGCTTAACAAAGCCTTAAGGGATAAAGAGACTGTTACTTTCCGTAATATAAAAATGAATTTTGAGGACACCACCCAGTATATTACATTGGCAGCCAAGATTTTAGAAGATAATTTGCAAGGGCGAAAATACATTTTGGTTTCTTTTGAAGATGAGCAAAAGGAAGCTCCCTCTGGCGATACTATTTCAAATCCTACAAGAATATTGGATAACGATCAGCAAATGATTGAGCTTGAAAAAGAACTCCAGTATACAAAAGAAAACCTGCAGGCCACTATTGAAGAACTTGAAACATCGAATGAAGAGCTTCAATCTACAAATGAGGAGTTGATAGCCTCTAACGAGGAATTACAATCTACCAATGAGGAATTGCAATCGGTAAACGAGGAGCTTTATACCGTTAATTCTGAGTATCAGAGTAAAATTGAGGAGCTTACAGTACTCAATAGCGACATGGATAACTTACTGAAAAACACCAATATAGGCACGCTCTTTCTCGACAGGAATTTACGGATAAGAAAGTTTACCCCTAAAATCCGAAAAATCGTGAAACTTCTCGATATGGATATTGGAAGACCCATAGAACATTTGTCTCTAAACACCACGCATCCAGGATTAGTTGACGACATTAAGGGGGTGATGAATACACTTAAAAAAGTGGAAAAGGAGATTCAGGATAAAGAAGGTATTTGGTATCGTTTGAGCATTATTCCCTACCGTACGCCGGAAAATGCCGTAGAAGGAGTTACCTTAACGCTTGTGGATATTCATGGGCTTAAACAGACAGAAGACGATCTAAAAAGAGAACAGGATTTGCTTATAATGGTGCAGGAAAATAGTCCGGTGGCCAATATGACTTTGAATGCCCGGGGAGAATTTACTTACCTTAACCGAAAAGCTAAAAAATTATTGAGGATAAAGGAGGATCAATATTCCAGCCATAGGTTCAATGTACTCCCCTTTGAGGTACAGGATATTTATCATAAAAAGGTAAGCGATGAAAAACTTCCATTCAGCTTGATTGTTAAGACTAAAAAACCAGTTTTAAATATGAAACAACGGCTGGTATGGGAAGACGGAACTGAGATCGTGATTCAATCTAATGGATCTCCGGTATTTGATGTAGACTGTAATGTTATCGGAGCCGTTTTTAGTTTTTATGAAATAACCCAGGAGGTTGAAAAAGACTTGGAGGTAAAGGCCCGTAATCAGATACTGATCTCCGTACTTGATAACAGTCCGCTGGCAAAAGTGCTTGTAGATGTTGAGGGGAACATTGAATATATGAATAAAGAGTTTAAAAATATATTTGTAGAGAAAACCCCTAAAACAAAGCAAATCAGCATATTTAACCTTGGATGGCAAATGTATGACAGTGAAAACAATAAACTTACAAAATCAAAAACACCCTTTGCAAAAATCTTTAAAGAGAATAATCATTTTCAGAATTATGAAATTATTTTCAAAAATTCACAAACCAGGGTGATAAATGCCTCGCTCTATGGCACAACAGTTTTATTGAAAAATAATAAACAAAAAAGCGCCGTTTTTAGCTTTATTGTATAATTATCCAACACACACTCATGGACAAGAATAAAAAACAGGACTTGCTCAGGAAAAAAGCAGAAGATATTCTTAGAAAAAATTATGATATCAAAGATGATAAGCTGGAAAACAGTAATCTCAGAGAGTTGATTGAGGAACTGAAAATTCACCAGATTGAATTGGAAAACCAGAATGAGGAGCTTCGTCGTGCGCAGCTTGAACTGGAGGTGTCCAATGCAAAATTTGAAGATCTTTACGATTTTGCTCCTATCAGCTATTTTTCTCTTGATCATGACATGAATATCAAAAGTGTTAACATAACTGGTGCAGAGCTATTTGGAACTTCTCGCAAAGGATTACTGGGCAAAAGCTTTTTAAAATTTATCCATCCCGATTCACAGGATCAGTTTTACTTTCATATCAAAGAAGCAATTACATATAGTACCAAAGTTTCTGCAGAGATTTTTGTCAGGAATAACGATAATGAAAGGTTAATGGTACAAACCGTGAGTGTTGCGGTTGCCAAGAACAACAATAAAAAAGGAATTCGAATTGCTTTAATTGATATTACTGATAAATACAATGCCGAGCAGGCACTGAAAAAAAATGAAAAGAAGCACCGCATCATTTCAGAGAATATCTCTGACTTTGTTTATGCTGCTAATCGTACTGGCGATGATATCTACATTACCCGCTGGATAGCCGGCGCTTTTAATACCATTACAGGCTTTGAGGCAGACCTCTACTACGGCAAAAATAATGTAATTGCAAAGATCATTCACCCGGATGATAAAGGGCGGTATCTCGAACTTATCAATGGACCTCAATCCATTACTAAAAGTACCGTAATAGAATACCGTATCATTAAAAGAGACGGTACTACCCGTTGGTTGCGTGACTATATGAAAATGCACATTTATGAAGAGCAGGGAACCGAATTTGTTGAAATATATGGTGCTGTGCAGGACATCACAGAATCAAAAAACTTCGAAGATAAATTAAAGTATCAGGCCAGCCTTTTGGAGAATGTTAATGATGCAATTATTTCAACAAACACAGAATATAAAATTGTATCCTGGAACAAAGGGGCTGAAAATATTTATGGCTATAAGGAGGATGAAGTCCTGGGCAGGAACCTGCATGATTTACTCAAACCTGTTTATCCAAAAACAAATAAAAATGAAGTAGAAGGTATATTTGATGAAAGTGGCTTCTGGAAAGGAGATGTTATTCATAAGCGGAAGAATGGCAGTAACGTACATATCCTTTCTTCTGTTAAAAACCTGTTTGATCATCAGCATAACAGCACAGGGCTGGTAGTGGTAAATCATGATAATACCTACCGGAAAAAACAGGAGGAAATTCAGTCACGGTTAAGTTCCATTGTTGAAACCTCAACCGATGCCATTATTAGTCTGTCACTTGACGGTATAATAAATACCTGGAACAAAGGTGCAGAACTTACTTACGGGTTTACAGCCGACGAAATAATCGGGAAAAATGCCGACTTTGTGCTTCCAACGGACAGAAAAAATGAGGTAAGGGATTATTTAAAGCGCATTTCAAATGGAGAAAGAATTCAACACTTTGAAACCGTCCGGACTCATAAAAGTGGAAAGCTCCTTGATGTTTCATTATCAATTTCTCCCTTTTATGATGAAGAAGGTGCTATCCAGGGAGCATCTACCATTGCCAGAAATATTACTGCGCATAAGAAGCTGGAGAAATCACATTTACTTGAATCGTTGCTCAACAGTTCTTTTGCCAAAGTTGCCCGTAATTTACTGGCCCGCGATGAAAGCATCGAGAGTATTTCCTCAATTATTTATGAATTTGCACGTGATTTTACCGGGTCAGAATCTGGGTTTATTTGTTCTTTCGATCCGGAAAGTGAAGACCTTATCGTTTATACTTTTGCACATATGCCCTTTTTGCTGGGACATAATGATGGTGAAAAATCCATACATTTTGCCAAAGATTCTGATTTTTATAAAGCCATCAGCAGTTACACCCTTGACAAAACAAAGCCATATTTTACCAACAAGCCTAAAACCAGGGAACTTGATCTTGGCTTTGGAATGGATCCTTTACAAATAAATAATTTTCTTAGCCTGCCTGCAGTAATTGATGAAAAACCCGTGGGGCAAATCACAGTTTTTAATTCAAACCGTGACTATTCCAATGAAGATTTAAATAATTTACAGCGGCTAGCAAATCTTTATGCATTAGCCATAGACCGCAAAAACTCAGAGCTGGAACTGGTAAAGGCCAAAGAAAGGGCTGAAGAATCTGATAAACTTAAATCCGCTTTTCTCTCAAACATGTCTCATGAAATACGTACACCCATGAACTCCATTATTGGGTTTACTGATTTGCTGCTCACCACTTCCATAGATGCAGAAAAGCAAAGTGAATATCTTAGTTTTATAAATTCAAGTAGTATCGCACTTTTAAATTTAATTAACGATATTATTGATATCTCAAAGATTGAAGCCGGGCAGCTGACAGTTTCAAAAAACGTCACTTCCCTTCCTGCTTTGTTAAATGAGCTGGAACAAGCCTTCAGAGAAGAAATAGTTATAAAAAAGAAGCGCAGCCTTCAATTATATTGTTCAAGTGGTTGTGTTGAAAAGGACTTTAATATCTACACAGATGCATTGCGCCTGAGGCAAATTCTCTCAAACCTGCTGAGTAATGCCATTAAGTTTACCGAGGAAGGAACCGTTTCTTTTGGATTTAAAAAGCTTAAGGACAAGATACAATTTCATGTTAAAGATACAGGCATAGGCATTAGTAAAGATAAGCATCATCTGATTTTTAACCGCTTTCAGCAAGTATCGGAAACATCCGGGAAAAATTATGGAGGCACTGGGTTAGGCCTTTCAATTAGCAAAAATCTAACCGAGCTTTTAGGTGGTGAGATGTGGATAGAATCTGAACCCGAAAAAGGTAGTATTTTCTATTTTACCATTCCGCACGACGACAGTATGCAAACAGAAATCCCTGTGATTGAAACAAAAACCAAGCAAAAAAATGAGAACTGGAAAGATAAAGTTATTTTGGTAGCGGAGGATGTTGATTCTAATTTTATGTTTTTGCAGGCAGCCCTGTTTATGAAGGAGCCCCAGATAATAAGAGCAAAGGATGGAAAAGAAGCAGTGGATATTGTGAAGACAGAAAAGAAAATAGATTTGGTTTTAATGGATATGCAAATGCCAAAATTGAGTGGTTATGAAGCTACCCGTAAATTTAAGGATATTCGTCCGGATTTACCCATAATTGCCCAAACCGCTTACGCCATGGAAAATGATAAGGAGAAAATCATTCAGGCCGGCTGCGACGACTATATTTCCAAACCAATTAAGGTGGAAGATTTACTTCAAATAGTGGGAAAATACCTCGATTAGCGGCTAATTTTCCTGCTCACAATTAAAAGGTACACAATTCCCGTAAAATATTTTATTTTTGCAATCGTTTTTTAATTGATAATCTGTAAAAAATACATTATTAATTAAGTTATTTATGCGCTGGAAATTTTTCATTTACATTGTTCTAACCCATTTTATTTCTGTTTCGTTTATTCACCGAATAGAGGCACAAAATGGATATGCCATTGATATTTCTATTCCCAATCTGCCGGAAAGTGAACTTATTCTTGGCCATCGTTTTAACGATGCGTTACTCCCTGATGATACCATTACGCTTAACCAAAAAGGGTTTGGTACCTTTAAGGGTGAACAAAAATTACCAGGCGGTATGTATTTTATATACCTGCCTAATCAGTCATTATTTGATATATTGCTTGACAAGGATCAGGTATTTTACATTCAAACAGATACAACCGAATTTTTGGCAAAAACGACATTTAAAGGCTCAGCATTAAATGAGAATTTTTATGAATATCAACGGTTTTTAACCGAAAAACGGCAAAAGGCCATGCAACTGCAACAATCCTTAAATGCTGCTGAATCCGCAAAAAAAACTACTATTCAGGAAGAATTAGATAACCTCACTGCAGAAGTAAATAAAGAAATGGACCGCTTTGTAGCCGAAAATAAAGAAAATTTTCTGAGCCGCTTCATTCTTGCCACCCGCGAGGTAAATGTTCCTGAACCGCCAAAAAATGAAAAAGGAGTGGTGACAGATAGCATGTTCCGGTATAAATACTATCGCTCCCACTATTTCGATAATTTTAACCCAGCAGACCCCAGGCTGTTGCGGACCCCATTTTATAAAAACAAAATTATAACCTACCTCGATAAAGTAATTCCTCAGATTCCTGATACACTGATTAAGGAAGTGGACTGGTTAATAAAGAAATCCCGGGCAAATGAGGAGCTCTTCCGCTTTATGTTAGTGGAATTATTTAATAAATATGCACAAAGCCAGATTATGGGTATGGATAAAGTATTTATTCATATTGCTGAAAATTATTATATACCCGAGGCAGAATGGAGTGACCGTGAGTTTATTGTCAATTTGCAGGAAGAGGTGAAAAAGCAAAAGCCACTTTTAATTGGCAATAAATCCCCGGATATTGATCTTATTATCGTCCCCGAAGATCATTTTATGATGGCTGCCGATGATCCTGAATTAAAAAAGAATGTATATGTGGGTGGGGAAATGCATCTGTATGATGTAAATGCTGATTACACAATACTGGCCTTTTGGGAGGCTGATTGTGGTCATTGTAAAAAAGTAATTCCACAGCTTTACAAAATTGTGCAGGATATGGATGAATATCACATCGAAGTAGTAGCCGTGCACATGCTTGGTGGTGAGGAGGGAAAAGTGAAATGGGTTGATTTTATCAATGAACATGGCATCTACCAATGGAACAATACCTGGAATCCTTACAGCTATCAATATAAAATTGATTATGCCATAAAAAGCAGCCCGGTTATCTTTGTGCTGAATGAAAACAAGGAAATAATCGCAAAAAAGTTAAGTCCGGAGCAGGTAAAGGAGATCATTACTTTTCATGCACGTAAGAATTAATTAAAAATATCTATCATGGGAGCATCATACAAAAAAGCAAAACTAATACTTGAAAACGGACTCGAGTTTCATGGTTATTCATTCGGGGCCGATACACCCATTTCGGGAGAAGTTGTCTTCAATACTTCCATGACCGGTTATCCGGAAAGTTTAACAGATCCTTCATACAAAGGGCAAATTCTTACCCTTACCTATCCGCTGGTTGGCAATTATGGTGTCCCCGGTAACCTTGAACAGGATAAAATGCTAAAGTATTTTGAATCTGACCGTCTTCATATTTCAGCCTTAATCATTAGCGATTACAGCGAAGAGTATAGCCATTGGAATGCCGATATCAGCCTTGGTGAATGGCTCAAGCAATATGATATACCTGGAATTACCGGCATTGATACCCGCGAGCTGACAAAAGTATTGCGTGAAAAGGGAACCATGCTTGGTAAAATTATCATTGAAGGTGGGGCTGATGTTGATTTTTATGATCCGAATGAAGATAACCTTGTGGCACAGGTAAGCATAAAGGAACCTGTTACATATGGTAATGGCAGTTTGCGTATTTTGCTGATCGACTGTGGGGTTAAATATAATATCATCAGGAATTTTTTAAAAAGAGATGTTACCCTGGTGCGCGTACCCTGGAATCATGATATTAGCAATGAAGAATACGATGGACTGTTTATTTCCAACGGACCCGGCGACCCTAAAATGTGCCGCGAAACCATCCTTAACCTCACACAGGCATTTACAGGCGACATACCTGTTTTTGGTATTTGTCTTGGCAATCAGCTAATGGGACTTGCTGCCGGTGCAGATACGTATAAATTAAAATATGGGCACCGGAGCCATAATCAGCCTGTCTTACGTAAAGGAACAGATAATGCCTATATCACCTCCCAAAACCATGGTTTTGCCATTAACAATAACACCCTTCCAAACCACTGGCAACCCCTGTTTTTGAATCTGAATGACAATACTAACGAGGGGATTATGCATAGTTCAAAACCCTTCTTCTCGAGCCAGTTTCATCCTGAAGCTTCAAGCGGACCTACAGATACAGAATTTTTGTTTGATGAATTTCTGGGTAAGGTAAAGGAGTATAAAGGGATACCGGCTTAACCACTGCATATTTTTCGGCACGCTTTTCGCAACGCAACGGTAAACCCCACGTATAACATCCAGGGTAAACACCTGTAGCGCTATATGTGGCTATATCAGAATTGTAAAAAGAAAAGCAATGCCTAAGAATACGCAATACACACTCCTGTACATATTCCTCTGCTGCTTTACCGGGAATTTTTTAAATGCCCAGGAAAACTTTTCTCTTAATGATTATCAAAAAATATATCAGGGAAAAGAAGCATGGATAGGGAATAATGATGTTCTGGAAGATTTTTTCACCCATATTAATTATGATGAACAACCCCAAAAAGGGCAAAAAATATATTTTAGGATACCAGTGAAAATTTGGGTGCATACAAACGATGATGAATCTGTTACAGATATACATGAAGAAGTGATTCAGCAGCTTAAGGCATTAAACAATTATCATGAATTAAATCAAACAGGATTCACGTTTTATCTTTTGGAACAACCGGAGATCGTAATCGAAGAGAAGAATGCAAAAACAGGTTATTACCTCGAAGGGCCATTATATTCCATGGCCAATAAAGAAACCGATGCCATAAACATTCATTTAATAGAGAAATTAGTTAAACCGAAATTGTTTGGACCTGATAAAACAGTAAGAGCCACTTACAATTCCATCACAAATGCAATTTTTCTTACCCGGAAAGGAGCGAAAACCACTCTCACTCATGAAATTGGACATTTCTTCGGTTTGCTGCACACGCACGAAAATTCAGGGAAAGGCAAATGCAAGCAGGAACCTGTGAGCCGTAACCGTAAATTCGAGGGCTGTTTAAACAACGGCATCATGAGCGAGAGTACCGGGGATAATCTTCGGGATACGCCCGCCGATCCTGGGTTGAAAGCATATACCACTGAGGAATGTAATCTGCTCATTGCGCAATATGATGAATGGGGAGATCGTTATACACCCCTTGCCGATAACCTGATGTCTTATACACGAAATCTTGATTGCCGGACAAGTTTTACCCGAATGCAAAAGGCCGTAATGCTTTATTCAGCTTTTGAAATGCAGATCCCAGAGTGGATACATCAATCTGATAAATGATGAGAAAATAACGTACAAGGGTAAACTACTTAGGAAAAATTATGTACTTTTGTGTAACAGCATCGGGATTGTTTGCTTTATCGATGCAAATAAACATAATTTGATCGTCTATATTTTAAAAACTTATTCGTATACCATGACGTGTCTGCATTTACTGACAAAAAAACGGGTAACCCATAGGTTACTTTGTATCATTAAGAGAAAACTTTTTTAAAAAGCATGCGTATACTTCTGCTACACGCTTTTAAATATACCTTAAATGGAAAGTAGAAAAATAACTGTAAAACACTATTTAAATAAAAGAGCGAAACCAAAATTTCTTAATAAAGAGGAATATTACCCATTATATATACAGATTATTGTAAATGGAAAGAAAGCCCAGATAAAAAGCAAGATCAATGAGAATTTAAAAATCTACAGAAGTGATATTGAAAGATATACACGCAATGATGCAGAATTAAATAGATTTTTACTTGCCGGGTATTTCAGTGATAAGCAACTTGGAAAGATTTTTGAAATTAAGCAGTTTCCTATTTATCACTTATTGAATGATGAGGTAGAAGTAATCAAACGCATCATCTTGTTTATGCGGCCTTTTAAGAATAAAAATTTTTCACTATCCAATTTCAGCAGTGATTATAAAAAGCACACCACGGAGATTACTAAAATCCTCGATAATGAAATAAAGGCATTATACAGGAATGAATTAAAAACACTTTTCCTTAAATCAATCGATCAGGAAGAAAACCGCGATGTTTTTAATATCAGTAATTACCTCATACATTTTATCAACTGGGATAATTCGTTTAATAATTTTTATGAATCTACCTATGAAATTATTCCAAGCGAGCTAAAGAAAATTGAAACGCTTTTATCTAATGAGCTACGTACTTCTATAAAAGCTTTTATGGCTTATTATAGCAAAGTTAACCTGCTGAAAAGGTTTTTTGAGAAACGGGAACTTGGACGTATTTCCATCCTCTCCTATCTGGATTGGGAAACAGATATTAAAGACTTTATTCATAAGGAATTTATTACTCTTTTTGGAGAACAAAAAGCACTTCAGTATGTAATTAGTCTTGACAACATCCTGGTGAAAATTATCAAAGAATAACCCGGTTATATTTCCTATAGAATTTTTTTAATGTTCTCGGTTACAATATGCCCGTCAAATAAGCGTATTACCCGATGTGCTTTTTCTGAATCTGTGGGTGAGTGAGTAACCATCACAATGGTAGTGCCGGTTTGGTTCAATTCCGTAAGCAGGTTCATCACCTCTTCACCATTGGCCGAATCCAGATTTCCTGTGGGTTCGTCAGCAAGTATAAGCTTTGGCAGGGTAATTACTGCACGTGCTACCGCAACCCTCTGTTGTTGCCCTCCGGAAAGCTGCTGGGGAAAGTGATTCCTTCTGTGCCCTATGCGCATGCGATCCAAAATATCCGCCACCTTCTTTTTTCGCTCCCTGCTTGAATATTTCAGATACAAAAGAGGCAATTCAACATTTTCTTCTACAGTAAGCTCATCAATGAGATTAAAGCTCTGAAAGACAAATCCAATATTTCCCTTTCTCAGGCGGGTACGCTCACGCTCACGCATACGTGTAACATCAATGCCATCAAAGAATAATTTTCCCCGAGATGGATTGTCAAGCAAGCCGATGATATTTAAAAGCGTAGATTTTCCACAACCGCTGGGTCCCATTACAGCCACAAATTCTCCGATAGTTACTTCCATGTTCACATTCTGTAAGGCGGTGGTTTCCACTTCATCTGTCCGAAATACTTTTACCAGGTCTTCAGTTTTTATCATGGTGCTTTGTTTTCCCTAATGTAATACGTTTTAACGTTTAATAGAACAAATGTACAATAATACTAAAAGCAATTCGCTATATCAATTAAGAAATATGTTTCCAAAAACATATCATTTACCGTTTTACTATAAGTGTTTTATTCCCTAATTATTTCTACTTTTACCCAATAAGGATAATACACACAAAAACCCCTCAGTTTTAGAATGTTGCACAAAATTCTTTTATTTAGCCTCCTTATTTTGATTGCTTTTACACCTGTCTTTGCAAATCAGGCAAGTGATGTTCCTGAAGATCATGTAAGTTTACTTCCTGTAGATTCGCTGCCTAAAGGTATTTATCTGCATGGTGAACCCAGACACTATTCCAATGAGAATCTTTTTGAATATTTGAATGGTGGTGCGCTAGTTTATATGGAGTATGGCTTTGTATCTCTTACTGTTGGCACTTATATGCTTGAGCAAAAGAAATATACAGTTGAGATATATGAGATGAAAGATGCACCTGCCGCGCATGGGATATATTCATTGCTTCAGCCTGAAGACGCGGAAGATGTTGCCATAGGAAATCATTCTTCCCTTAAAGGATATTCTTTTATGTTTTGGGAAGGAGCTTTTTTTGTTGTTATTTCATCAAAAAACACCAATTTGTACACAGAACCCTCACTGGTGAGGCTGGCAGTTGCCATTGATGAAAAATTATCCGGGGTAGGGGAGTTTGCAAATTTGAACACAGTATTTTTAAATAACACAACATTCCCTGTTTCAGAGAAATATTTCCGTGGTCCCATTGGGCTTTCGCATGTGTATGCATTTGATGCCGCAGATATATTTTCTTTTCAAGAAGCCGTTTATGCTGATTTTGGGGAATATGAAATGTTCGTTTTGAAATATCAAAATGAGAAAGATGCAAGCCAGTATTTTAATTCCTCAAGACACGTGTTGGTTGCAAACCCAAAATACAGAACAGTAGTCGATAATCCGGGTTATTATACTTTAAATGAAAAAGGTGTGGATGAATTGACTTTTCAATTATACACAAATTACATTATTGTATGCCGCTATGCTACTGACAATGCAATTACTGCTGATGCAATACAGCAGGTAAAATCTAAATTATCCGTGGTTAAAAAAAGCATTAACTAATTTAAAAAGTTTTATATTTGCTGACTTTAGGGCTGTTAACTCAGTCGGTTCAGAGTGCCACCTTGACAGGGTGGAAGTCACTGGTTCGAGTCCAGTACAGCCCACACCCATTTTACAACCACTTAATAATAAAGCTTTTACGAGCGTAAAGCACGTCACAGAAACATCACAAATGCTTCTTTTTTGTAAAATACGTCACAGAAACATCACAAAAAGATGACATCCGTAAAAGTCTTCTACAAAAAGGAGCAGATACGCAAGGGTGTCACACCTGCCGAGCATTTTCACCTGTATCTTTAAAGCAAGCGAATTGGCTGGCCCTTTTACCTTGTAGCGAAATTTGTATTTACAGAATTATTTCTTTCCTGAAAAATATCATCCAGGAAGATTTTTTTCAGGTTGAATGATAACGAGACGTATATAATCTGGGTTTCCCAATTCTCATAGTTCACCAAAACCCCGAATTCTTCCCCCCTGTAATCCTGGTTCATAAAATTTTCAAGGTAGTATTTTACTTTCACATTTAATCCTATCGGAAATTGTATCCCAACAAATACAGATGGTAAAAATGTGTTTGTGCGCTCACTAAACCATTCATTGTACTTGCTCTTGGTGCCATCTTCAAATAGTTTTTGCTTGTAGTTGAAAAGCCACTCGTATTCCGCCCCAAAAAACATGTAATTATTCTCAGAAAGGTTTCCTATTTTTAATGCCAGTGGCATGCCCAGCATGTATGATCGTCTCTTTGTCTTTATATCATCAGTCTTTGTAATATATCCAACATTGCGTATACCCAACCCGGAAAATGCGCCTAATCTTTCAGCAAAATCATAGTGAACATAATGGCCTGCATGGAAAAAAAGCGTAAATCGCATATTGGTATTAATGTTCTGATCATCATATTCCACATCAGCAAATGAGAAAATGAACTCACCACCTGTGGTGCCATAAAATTTCTTTTGCACATTCTGTGCCTGACTGTCATTTAGTAAGGAGCCTGCAATTAAAAGAAAAAGTAGCAAAAGATTTTTGTTTTTTAACATGTGTCTGGAAAGATGTCTGATTATTTTGTTGCTGAGCATTTCTATGATCCGTTTTGAATTTATAGTCTGGGCGAAAACCCCAATTTCTTTCCCGATTTTCGGGACAGGCTGTTATGCTTGTCAGAAAAATACTTATTTACATAAGAAAACTGCGTTTTTCTGAGTTCGCAAGCCTCGAACCTGGATTTTTCTCATCAGACACATGAGTTTTCGCGTAAGCACAATTTAAAACAAAGCTACACATTTACAGTCATTATCCATGCAGATATCTGGTTGATTCTGGAGTTTACCCTTTTAAGCATGAAATATGTTTTTGGGGAAATCTTTTCCCATGTATTTGTTGTAGTCTGTTGAATAAATTATACAATTTTATTTATTACTACTTATAATGGCATGCATGGGACGTATGGGTGAAAATGAATTACCTTGTAAATCAATTAGTTATCGCACACAAGAAAAATACATTTGATTTTTGGCATATCTTTTTCTATGTAACAATCAGAAACCATAAGATATTAAGAACGATAAAGATATATAAAAGTTAACTGTTTGTTTTTTTACCTGTGTACTGTTTGCCCGGTGAATCGATTGCGAGATTTACCGGGTTTTTTTATTCCTTTTAATCTTTTTCCATCCTGCCCAAAAAAAAGTAAATTCGCATGCTGCTTATTACAAACAAGTCGGCTGCAATTATGTTAACCAATCATTATTGCCAAACAAAACAAACAATAGAAAAACAAACATTTAATTCCGAAGACGTGAAAAAAAATACAGGAAGGATTATTATCACAATCATAATTCTCCTACTAATTATCATGATCATTGTGCTGCCAAAGATTAATTTCAAAGGTACAGATGACCACTCAGGGCCGGATACATCCAAAGGACCTCTTGAGGTTGGAGGCATTGTTGTAAAACCTGCCCTCATACAGGAAATTGTTAAAGCAACCGGTTCTGTCCTGGCCAATGAGGAAGTAGCTCTTTCAGCCGAGCAGGCCGGGTTGATAAAGGGCATATATTTTGACGAAGGAACTTACGTCCCGGGAGGTGAATTATTATTAAAAATAAATGATGCCGACATGCAGGCACAGCTCAATAACAGGCAGGTACAACTACAGCTGGCTACTGACCGTGAATTCAGGCAAAAACAGCTGCTCGGTAAAGAGGCTGTGAGCCAGGAAGAATATGATGAAGCGTTGGCAGCATTGAAAATACTTGAAGCTGAAATTGAATACCTCAAAGCGCAAATTGACAAAACGGAAATTCGGGCACCTTTTTCAGGCATCATAGGCTTACGACAGGTTTCACCTGGCGATTTTTTAACCGTGGGGCAAATCATTGCTAATCTTGTAAATGTTACCCAGTTAAAAATAGAGTTCGCCATTCCCGAAAAATATGCTGGTAAGGTAAAGACCGGCGATGTAATTTCTTTTACCACAGGCAGTAATGAGGGGGATTTAAAAGCTGAGATTTATGCGATTGAACCAAAAATTGATCCGGAAACCCGCACGCTAACCATAAGGGCAAAATATAACAACGAGGAAAATTTAATCCTTCCTGGCGGATTCGCCCATGTAGAAATAATACTACAGGAAAATGCTGATGCTTTGCAGGTGCCCACAGAGGCTATAATACCTGAATTGGGTGGGCAAAAGGTGTTCCTTTACCAAAATGGCAATGTAGTACCTGCCAAAGTAGAAACCGGTATCCGAACAGCAAACAAAATCCATATTACCACAGGAATAAATGCAGGCGATACAGTTATCACAAGCGGCCTGCTGCAAATAAGACCAGGTATGCCGGTGAATGTAGCATTGGTAAATCAGGAACAAACTAGTGTCAACTGATTTCCAACGTAAAACAATGCGCAAATGAATGTTTCTTCTTTAAGTATACGACGGCCTGTGCTGGCAACGGTAATGTCTGTAATCATTTTGCTCTTTGGTATTATTGGTGTTACCTTTCTGGGTATCCGCGAATACCCTAGTGTTGATCCCCCCATCATTGATGTCACCACGATCTATCCCGGTGCAAATGCAGATGTCATTGAATCGCAGATTACAGAACCACTCGAACAATCGATAAACGGAATTGCAGGCATTCGCACGCTAACCTCAGTGAGCCGGCCCGGGCGCAGTAGTATTGCTGTGGAATTTGATCTTGATATAGGGCTGGAGGATGCTGCAAACGATGTTCGGGATAAAGTTTCGCAGGCGGTTGGAAATCTTCCTCCAGATGCTGAGCCCCCTATTGTGTCTAAGGCTGATGCAGATGCGAATCCCATTATGTTCCTCACATTCAGCAGTCCGAACCGGAGCTTGTTAGAGCTTACCCAGATTGCGGAACTTACCTTCAAAGAACGTTTGCAGACCGTTCCAGGTGTATCAAATATAATGGTTTGGGGAAGTAAACGCTACAGCATGCGTTTGTGGATGGATCCTGATTTACTGGCAGCTTACCAGCTTACTCCGCTGGATGTGCGCGATGCATTATTGAGAGAGAATATTGAACTTCCCTCAGGCAGGATAGAGGGAAATAATACTGAACTGACCATACGCACGCTTGGCTTACTCAAAACTCCTGAAGAATTTAATAACCTGATCATAAAACAAAGTAATGAACGTGTAGTGCGCTTTCGTGATATTGGCCATGCTGAACTTGGCCCTGAAAATGAGCGTACCATCCTGAAAAGTAACGGCAAGCCCATGGTGGGCAATGCCATAGTGCCACAGCCAGGTTCCAACCACATTGAAATTGCCGATGAGGTATACAGGAGGCTCGAGATGATCAAAAAAGACCTGCCACGCGATATTGCTGTTGGTGTAGGGTTTGATACCACCACATTTATCCGTGATTCCATTTCCGAAGTCCAGCAAACTATTTATATTGCTTTTTTTCTGGTTGTAGTGGTTATTTTTCTTTTTCTGCGCGATTGGCGCACCACACTAATACCTGTAATTGTTATCCCCATCTCTTTGGTGGGGGCATTTTTTGTGATGTATGTGGCCGGTTTTTCTATCAATGTGCTTACATTGTTGGGTATTGTGCTGGCCATTGGCCTGGTAGTGGATGATGCCATTGTGGTAATGGAAAACATTTACAGCAAAATTGAAGCAGGGGAATCTCCGCTGATGGCCGGAATAAAAGGGTCTGCAGAAATATTTTTTGCCATAGTAGCCACCACCATCACACTTGTGGCTGTTTTCTTTCCCATCATTTTTTTAGAAGGTTTAAGCGGCAGATTATTCCGTGAGTTTAGTATCGTGTTGGCTGGCGCTGTTGTCATCAGTTCTTTCGTGGCCCTGACGCTTACACCCATGATCTCTACCCGTCTGCTAAAGGTGCGCAAAAAACAAAACTGGTTTTACCGAAAAACTGAGCCATTCTTTATTAACCTCACCAATGGATACAAAGGGCTCCTTGCCAGGGTAATGAACCACCGCTGGGTTGCCCTGGCCATTATTGGCGCTTCTGTTGGCCTGTTGATATACCTGGGCAGCATTATTCCCTCCGAGCTCGCACCTCTGGAAGACCGTTCGGCGCTGCTTATCTCAACAACTGCGCCTGAGGGAGCTACCTTTGAATACATGGACCGGTACATGAACGAATTGACGGCATTCTTAATGGAAAATGTCCCCGAATATGAACATGTGGTCACGGTTACTTCCCCCGGTTTTGGATCAGCCAGTTCCGTGAATTCAGGATTTATTCGTTTTATGTTGAAAGAACCCCATGAAAGGGAAAGATCCCAGCAGGAAATTGCCGGATACCTGAACAGCGAACTTTCTAAATTAACAGGTGCACGATCGTTCGTTATCCAGGAGCAAACCATTGGCCGAAGCAGGGGCTTACCGGTTCAGTATGTGCTGCAGGCAGATAATCTTAACCAGCTTAAGGAAGTGTTGCCGGCATTTCTTGATAGTGCCCGTAAGAGACCTGAATTTCAGTTTGTAGATGTTGATCTTAAATTTAACAAACCAGAAATTGAGGTCTCCATAGATCGTGAAAAAGCGAATATCATGGGCGTTTCAGCCATTGATATCGCACGCACACTCCAGCTCTCGCTTAGCGGTCAGCGTTTCGCCTTCTTTATCATGGATGGTAAACAATACCAGGTAATTGGTCAACTCGACAGGGAAAACCGTAACGAACCACTCGATCTTAAATCACTATACGTGCGAAACAGGCAGGGAGAAATGATACAATTGGATAACCTGGTAACATTATCAGAGGAAAGTAGTCCACCCCAGCTATACCGGTATAACAGATATGTGTCTGCCACGGTTTCGGCATCCCTTGCCGGAAAGAATACCATACAGCAGGGTATCGATGCCATGGACGAAATATCATCAGGTGTGCTTGATACACGATTCCAAACATCTCTGGCTGGTGCATCCAAAGATTTTGCCGAAAGTGCATCAAGCCTGGTGTTTGCCTTTGCTATGGCACTTGTACTCATCTACCTGGTGCTGGCAGCCCAGTTTGAAAGTTTCCGCGACCCATTGATCATCATGTTTACAGTACCGCTTGCACTGGCCGGCGCCCTTATTACCCTGTGGTATTTTGATGAAACCCTAAATATATTCAGCCAGATTGGTATTATTATGCTTATTGGGCTGGTGGCAAAAAATGGCATCCTCATTGTGGAGTTTGCCAACCAACGTAAAAACAAAGGTTTGTCGCGGATCGATGCCATCAACGAGGCAGCTGCAGCACGCTTCAGACCTATTCTAATGACCAGCCTCTCTACAGTGCTCGGTGTTTTGCCCATAGCACTGGCCCTGGGAGCCGGAGCCGAAAGCCGCATCTCTATGGGGCTGGCCGTTATTGGGGGATTGATATTCAGTACCGTACTTACCCTTTTTGTAATCCCTGCAGCCTATACCTTCATCTCTGGCAAAACAGGGAGAAATGAGATTAATTTATCTGAACCTGAAACACAATCGAGTATCCATGAGTAAGCATCTTATTATCATATTCTTCAGTTTAATAAATATTTTCATCTTACAGGCGCAGCCCTCCGATACCCTTTCCTTTAAAGAGAGCTTTGCCGTTGGCCTGGAGAACAATTATGGCATACGAGTGGCCCGTAACCAGAATGAAGTTATGGACAATAATGTTTCATTGGGCAATGCTGGATTTCTCCCAAAGATTGATGCAAGTGCAGCATATTCAGGTAGTGTAAATGATGCCCGACTAGAATTTCTCAATGATGAAACTGTAGAAAGAGAGGGTGCCCGTGCCTCATCATTCACCGCTGGCGCTTCCCTTAACTGGACTCTTTTTGACGGGTTGAATATGTTTGTGACCTACAGCCAGTTAAAAACCCTTCAAAACCAGGGGGAATTATCGGTCAGGCTTACAATTGAAGATTTTTTCTTTAATCTTGCCTCAGTTTATTATAATATTATTCAGCAGCAGCAGTTGCTGGAGGCTGCAACGCAGACTGCACTGCTGTCTGACGACCGGCTGAGGGTAACCAATGAAAAACTGGTGTTGGGAGCTGCCGGCCGCTATGATGTATTGCAGGCCCAGGTTGCGCTGAATGCTGACAGCTCCCGCTTGTTGCTACAGGAAGAGAACCTGAAAAGAGCAAAGATACAACTCAACCAAATGCTTTCCCGCCAACCAATGACAGCCTTTATGGTTGAAGATTCCATTCCCCTGTTTCCCATGGTGGCATATGATTCCCTTATTTCAGCAGCCTTAAGTAATAATACGGAGCTGCTGATGGCCCAAAACAATACCCTGCTGAGCCAACAGGATCTTTCGCTTGTAAAGGGAAGACGCCTGCCAGAAATTACAGCCAATCTTGGCTATCAGTATAACAACAGTACTTCAGAGGCCGGATTTGTGAAAGAAAACACGAATATTGGATTTAATTATGGCGTAACGGCGCGGGTTACGCTGTTCGATGGGTTTAACCAACACAGGCAGGTGCAAAATGCACAAATCTTACAACAAAATTCAATGTTGCAGGTTGCCGAAAAAGAAGAGGAAATCCGTGCAGAACTTGCTATTGCATACTTGGTTTACCAACATGCCCTGCGGTTGGTGCTATTTGAAGAAAAAAGCGTGCGTGTGGCACAACAAAATCTGGGTATAGCGCTTGAAAGGTATCGCCTTGGGAACCTCTCCGGATTGGAAATGCGGGAAGTACAAAACGATTTTATGGGTGCTGCCAGTCGCCTGATAACTACACGCTACCAGGCTAAAATGGCCGAAGTGGCACTGTTGCGGCTTACCGGACAATTACTGCCGGAAGTAAATCAGTAAATTTAACGCTTTCAGTACAATTGGATTCAACCCCTCATTTGCCGGGTTCAATATATCCTTTTCCCTCTCCACTTATTTAATTTTTCACATCATTTTTTCATCGGTTACTTTTGAGTAATAAATTGTCATAAACTTCATTGCGGGGTAATGACAAGGAATAGTTGTCTTAAGGCAGCAATGAATGTGAAAATTTTAAAATTAAATACGATGAAACAAAGAATGCTTGTTGGCTTATGGTTTTTCTTCTCCCTGTGCTTTTGCTACGCGGAAGGGAACAACATCCCGGTAAGGGGAAGAGTAACTGATGATGCTGGTGAAACCCTTATTGGCGCTACTGTTTTCATACCCCAAACAGGAAAAGGTACCATTACTGATTTAAACGGTCAGTTTCAATTAATGCTTGAAAAAGGATCGTATTCCTTGCAGGTTACCTATGTTGGATATGAGGCAGCTAAGCTTGATTTTGTAGTGAAGGAACATCCCCTTGAACTGGCCATAACCATGGAAAGTGGTACAGAAAAACTTGATGAGGTGGTTGTAAGCAGCAGAAGTGCCAACCATAATATCAGAGAGACAGAAATGGGGGTGGTAAAGCTTGACATTAAGTCTATCAAACAAATACCTGCTTTTATGGGAGAAACAGATGTGCTCAAATCCATCCAGTTGCTGCCAGGCGTGCAAAGTGGGGGCGATGGTTTTTCAGGTTTCAATGTCCGTGGGGGTTCTGCCGATCAAAACCTGGTATTGCTCGATGATGCCACCATTTATAATGCATCTCATTTAATGGGCTTCTTTTCTGTTTTTAATGCCGATGCGGTGGAAGATGTGAAAATCTATAAGGGAGATATCCCCGCAGCTTATGGAGGCCGCTTGTCCTCTTTGCTGAAAGTAAATACACCCAACCAAATTCCTGATGATTTTTCTGTGCAGGGAGGAGTAGGGACCATATCCAGTAAACTATCAGCGGCAGGTTCGGTAGCCAATAAAAAAGTGCATTACCTTGTGGCTGGCAGACGAACGTACGCTGATTTATTTTTGCCACTGGCCAAAGACACTGCCATGCACGATAATAGCCTTTATTTTTACGATTTAAATGCTAAGGTGAATGTGCATATAAATGATGCCAACCGGTTATATTTTTCTGGTTACCTGGGAAGAGATGTTTTCGGGTTCCAAGATATGATGGGAATGAAATATGGAAACTCCACCGCCTCATTCCGTTGGAATCACATTCAGAACGAGCAGCTTTCTACTGACATAACCGCCCACTATGCAAGTTATCTTTATAAAATTCATATGGCCTCTGGTATTACCGAAATGGATTGGCTTTCGTCTATATCAGATTATGGAATTAAGGGCGATTTTAATTTGTTCTATAGCCATGATGCAAGCTTAAAAGGAGGTGCAAGTGTTACGTACCATTCCTTTTATCCTGGGAAAATTGTTGGGAAGAATAACGAAGTGTTGGAAGAGGTTCCTGAAAATTTTGCAATTGAGTATGGCCTGTATTTATCAAACGATCATGCTTTAGGTAATGTGCTAAACCTGAGGTATGGATTGCGTTATTCTGCTTTCCAGAATGTAGGACCTGCCCTGGTTTACCATTATGATAAAAATTACCAGGCGATTGATTCAACCCGTTACTACGGAGGCGAGGCTTATCATACTTATGGGGGGTTGGAGCCCCGGCTGAACGCAACCTTCATCCTGAACCCTGAGTTGAGCCTGAAGGCTGGTTATGCACGCACCATGCAGTATTTGCAACTGGCATCAAACTCATCTACGGGCTTTCCACTTGATATATGGTTCTCCTCCTCACCAAATACCAGACCTCAGATTTCAGACCAGGTAGCCATGGGAATATTTAAAAACATTAACCAGAATGCTTATGAAATAAGCCTGGAGGGATACTACAAAAAGATGCAAAACCAGATAGATTTTAAAGGCTTTGCTGATATTTTATTTAACCCTAAACTGGAGGGTGAAATACGCACGGGCGATGCAAAAAGCTATGGTGTTGAGCTTTTGGTAAGAAAAAATTCCGGCCTGTTTACCGGCTGGGTGAGCTATACCTTGTCTAAATCTACAAGAAAAATAAAAGGGATCAATGATAATGAGGAATATGATGCCAATTATGATAAGCCACACAATCTTGCTGTGGTGGGTAGCTACCAGTTTACTCCAAAGTTGCTCGTAAGTGCGAGTTGGGTATACAGCAGTGGAGCACCTATGTCGTTGCCTACCGGCCGCTTTGAGTATGGAAATTATGTGGTGCCAATTTATTCAGGCCGCAATGAGTATCGCCTCCCCGATTACCACAGGCTTGATTTATCTGTAACTTATAAAACCGGTGAAAAGAAAAAGAACAGGTTCAGGAGTGAAATAAATTTAAGTGCCTACAATGTGTATAACCGAAAAAATGCTTTTACCATCTTTTTTCAGGCTGATGATGAAAATCCAAACAAGATGAATGCAAATAAACTCAGCTTGTTCGGCATTGTTCCGGCAATTACTTATTCATTCTGGTTTTAAATCAGATTATTTATTTCATGTATTCATTTATCATAACCTATCTAATCAGAAATTTAATTCATATGAAAACAATTGAACGTTACTTTTTCACCAATCCAGCCAGACTTTTTGTATATCTCTCTTTCATTTTTTTTAGCTTAACAATTTCATCATGTGTGGATGAAATTGACCTTGAGCTCGATGAATCTGAGCATTCGTATCTGGTGTTTGAAGGAATGATAAGAAGTGATTCATCTGTACAGGTGTTTCACTTATCATACAGTGCGAGCTTTGATGCAGAAATCTCAGCCCTTCCCGTGCATAATGCTGAAGTTATGGTTCACTTCAACGACACAAGCTTCCATTTTGAGGAAAGGCAGCCGGGCCTTTATACAGCTCCGTTTACAGGGACTTCAGGCACTACCTATGAGCTTATAATTGATGATGGAGAGAAATCCTACTCAGCTTTTGCTACCATGGGGCAAACCATGACGATTGATTCACTATCTTTTGAGCGTTTCCCCATGGCAGGACCTGATTTTCATCTTATAAAATTTTTTGCGCAGGACCCAGCTGAAGAAGGGCAGTTTTATATGCTCAAACCAGTAAAAAATGAACAGGTGCAGGACAGTCTTTTTTTCTGGGGAATTCACTCCGATTTGTTCAGCAATGGCTTGTACCTTAAGGATGAGGTAGGCACTGTGGTGCGCTTACAGGAGACTGGCATGGTAAAACTGCAATGTTATTCCATCAGCCGTGAATATGCTTCATTCATCAATCAATGTTCACAGGCAGTAGATCAGAATCCGTTTATTTCCACGCCGGGGGCCAATGTAAAAGGTAATATTTCCAATGGTGCACTGGGATATTTCCTTGCCAGTGATGTTTCTACTTCTGACGGCTATAACCTTGTTATGCAATAATCCCGGAGACGGAATTTTTAGTACATTTAAGTTTTTTTAACCACCAATAGTACTTTACCTAACTGACCGGATTTTATGTTTGCATTTAAGGAAATGAATAAGCTTAACCGCCACCCGGCTTTCCGGGTGTATCGCCAGCAAAACGTACGCAGATTATTGCTTTTGCTTACAATACTGGGTGGTACACTGATTATGGCATGGGCATTCTTTGATTCTGTTTTTTTTCCGGCCAATAAGGAAGTGCTTCTCAGGTTTCGTCTTTTAGCAATAGGGCTATATATTGTAAATCTTATCCTGGCTTTAAACATCACAGGTCACCACAAGCTTCGCTTCCATCTTATATTTCTTTTTTATGTGGGAGCCATATTTTCAACCTTTGCTTCTTTTTATACCGGAGGTGTGGGTTCAGACTATACCATAGGGTTAAGCCTGATCCTTATTGCCTGGCTTATTCTTGTTCCGTTGAGTTACACCAGCATCTTAGTGCATGCTGCAGTGCTAATTCTACAGTATTATCTGATATTGCTCTGGCTTGATCCAGTGAATTTTGATTATAACAAGGCTGCCGAAACTGTATTTGTGTTTTCCGGGATATTAATTACGGGCATGATTGCAGCTTTAAACAATAATGAAGCAGCCGTGCGTATCTTTCAGGATAGGGATACGATAGAAAATAGCCTGCAATCACAGAAAAAAATAAACAATGAACTTACACAGGAAATAAAATTACGACGCAAACTTGAGAAAGAATTAAATCTTTTTTCATTTGCCATTGACCAGGTTCCGGCCAATATTATAGTAATGGACCATGACCGACGCATACAGTATGTAAACGCTCATTTTACAGTTTCAACCGGTCTGGGCCCGGCAGAGGTTGTTGGAAAAAGTATTGTTGATGTGGATCAGGCCTTTGCAGATGAGGACGTTAGAAATTCCATCTGGAAAACAGTAAATAGAAACCAGATCTGGCGCGGAGAACTAAAGAAGCGTAGCTTTGGAGGAAATATTATATGGGAAGACGTAGTAATTGCCCCTTTTCTGGATGAAGCCGGAAAAAATAAAGGATACATCAGCCTGCAGGATGATATTTCCCAAAGAAAGGAAATAGAAAGAGCCCTTAAAGAGAGTGAGGAAAAATACCGCATGCTTATTACCGAGGCCCGCGATGGGATTATTATCACCCAGAATGGTGATTTTATTTATGTGAATACTGCTTTTTGCAATATGATGGAATATAAAGAAGAGGAAGTGCTTGGGCAGCCTTTTCTAAACTTCGTAGTTGAAGAGGACAGGCAGCAACTGAAAGAGTTGCACGAAAAACGCATGGCAGGAGCCGATTTCCCAATGAAGTACTCGATTCGGGGAATTACAAAAAACGGAAAAACCAAATATTTTGAATTGAACAGCACAACTATTCAGATGAATGGCGGACCAGCTGGATTTATTATTACACGCGATGTAACTGAGCACCGTAATGCACTGGAAGCCTTAATGGCAAGTGAGCGAAAATACCGTGAACTGGCCGATCTGCTGCCGCAAACCATTTATGAGATTGATACTGCTGGCAACCTTGTTTTCCTGAACAAATCGGGGCTGGATTTATTTGGCCTTTCATTAAGTGAGATCAGATCTGAGTTATCGGTATTGAACCTATTGAATAAGGAAGATCATGAGCCTTTTACCGTTGCATATAAAAAGGCGCTTAGAACGGGTGACGCTGTAAATAGTGAATATAGCGTAATAAATGCTGCTGGTGATATAATACCCGTAATTAACTACAGCTCACCAATAGCCCGAAACCAAAAAATGGTGGGCATACGGGGTATTTTAGTTAACATCTCTGAGCGTAAAAAGATGGAAGAGTCATTACGCTTGTCGGAAGAAAAGTTCCGTACACTTATTCAAAGTCTGCAGGAAGGTCTTTTTGTGATCCAGGATGGAAAATTTGTATACCTGAATGAAGCCGTGGTCGCTCTGGTAGGTTACCGGCAGGATGAGCTCACTGGAAAGGAAATATTTACTGTCATAGCCCCCGAGGTCAGGGGTGAGGTTGCTGAAAATTATGCTAAAAGAATTGCCGGACAAGAAGTGGACAATACTTACGAGAGCCTTTTGTTGCATAAGGATGGCGTTACACGCATTCCCATAATTTTATCATTATCTCTTACCAGTTTTGAAAATAAACCTGCCGTAGTAGGTACCGCAAAAGACATTACTGACCGTAAAATGGCTGAGGCTGCCATCCGGGAAAGTGAGGAGAAATTTCGTACGCTCAGTGCTTCTGCACTGGACAGTATTGTCATGTTTAACAGTAACCTGGAAGTGACTTTTTGGAATGATGCTTCAAAAAAAATATTCGGATATACAGAATCAGAGGCAGCCTCACTAAAGCTTGATACCCTCATTCGATTAAACAGCGACCAGAGTATTTTCGACACTAAGCAACAAACCGCCCATGCCATGGAGGCGGAAGGAAGAGACAAGAATGGAAGACCTTTCCCGTGCGAAATATCAACGGCTACATTTACCCTGCGTGGTAAAAAATATGGCGTTGGTATTATAAGAGACATTACAGAGCGAAAGCAAACCGAAAAAGAGCTGTTGTCTGCCAAAGAAAATCTGCAAAGTCTGAATGCCGGACTGGAACAAAGAGTACAGGAAAGTACGGAAAAGCTTACACGGGCAAATACACAACTGCTGAATTTGCAAAAGGAGAATCTGCAGTCGCAATTTGAGATGCTAAAAAGTCAGGTAAACCCCCACTTTCTGTTCAACAGCCTAAATGTATTAATTTCGCTCATAAAGCTGGAGCCTGATACTGCCGAGCGGTTTACCGAACAGCTCAGCAAGGTATACAGGTACGTGCTTGAAAATAAGGAGAAGGATTTGATTCCACTGGCTACTGAGCTTGATTTTCTGGGTTCATACCTGTTCTTGCTCAACATCAGATTTGGCGAAAAACTCCGCATTGAACTTCATGTTGAGCCGAAAAAAACAGAGAAATTGTTACTGCCTCTTTCCCTGCAACTGCTGATAGAAAATGCCATTAAACACAATACTTTTTCGCGCCGGAAACCGCTGGTAATAAATATCTTTACCCAGGAGAATATGCTTATTGTTTCTAATAACCTGCAAGTACGCGAAACCCATTATACCTCTACGGGGATTGGCTTGCGAAACATCAAAAACAGATATGAGATAATTTCAGAGCTTAAACCAGTATTTGAAAACACAGGAACGCACTTTTTTGCCAGGCTGCCATTAATGGATGCTTGATTTTATTAAAATATTTTAAATAAAAAGATAAAAGACCGTGAAAGTACTAATTGTTGAAGATGAAAATCTGGCTGCCCAGCGCCTGGAGAAGATGATCCATCATTTTGATGCCTCAATTGAGGTAATTGATGTTTTGGAATCGGTAGAAGAATCAGTGGAATGGTTCAAAAAAAATCCGGAGCCGGAGCTTATTTTTCTGGATATCCACCTTGAAGATGATCTTAGTTTTGCTATCTTCGAGAATGTCAGTGTTAAAGCCCCTGTAATATTTACCACCGCTTTTGATGAGTATGCCATAAAAGCCTTTAAATTACGCAGTATTGACTATCTGCTGAAGCCTGTGGTGCAGGAAGAATTGAATAAAGCCATTCAAAAATACAAGGAATGGAATGCAAATGCCCATGCTCCGGTAGATATGCAGTCACTATACGAACTTGTATCTAAAAGAGATCCTGTTTATAAGGAGCGGTTTTTAATTACTGTAGGGCAAAAAATAAAAACCGTTGGGCTAGATGCGGTAAACTACTTTTATTCTGATGAGGGGATGACATTTATGGTATTGCAAAACAAAACCGAATATCCTATTGACTACAGCCTTGATGCCCTGGTAAATGAACTAAACCCAAAGGATTTTTTCCGTATCAACCGAAAGTTTATCGTGCGTCTTTCTGCCCTTGCAAATGTGCATGTTTATCCAAAGTCACGGCTAAAAGTAGTGCTTACACCAGCATATACCGAAGATGTTTTTGTAAGCCTGGAAAAGGTAACCTCGTTTAAAAAATGGCTGAACATGTAGGGGCGCTTCTAAATTTCGCTTGCTTCGGTCCGTTCCCATGCTTTAAAATGGGTTATTTCATTGCTCATAAGGTTCACAAGCCAGCCGATTACTGCTGCATCGTCAACCAGACCAAAGGGTAAAAAATCCATTATGGCATCTACCGGAGAAACAAGGTATACCAGGGCCGCAACTACCAGTACAATGCGCGAAAAGGGAATCTCTCTGTACCTTCCCGATGCATAAGTACGAAGCATCCTGGTAAGGGTTTGAATGTTTTCCCAAACATTTTTGAGCTGGTATTTATTATTTCGGGTTTTTTCGCGTACCCTTCCCAGCAAATCCTGCATTTTTTCTTTATCTGTAGAAATTCTTTCTGCTTCTTTGCGGAAGGTCTTAAAATATTTTGCTTCTTGTGTATTCATTCATCAATGATTATTTTTTTTCCAGAGAATGGGTCAATTGATTCCCCCTGGTTTCTAGGGTTGAAAATAATTCTACTGCTGACTGGAGTGTTTGGTCAATTTTATGGATTATGGGATAAAAGCCATCATTATCAATAATATTCCTTGCAATATAGGCTTTAAGCTGGGTTTCAATAATATCTCCTGACACAGCCAGGTCTTTTTGGCCAGGTTTAATCCCGTTTTTATCAGCAAAGCGGATAAATTCCTTCATCATATTTTTTCTTTCCAGGGCACGCAGTATCTGGTCAACAGTTTCAAGTTCACTGAGCCATGCACGGTTCTTATCTGTATATTCAAAGGCAAAACGATAAATTAAGCCCCGGTTTCTAAGCTGCCCAAAATATTCGGTATAGCCGGTGGTATCAATAGGGATAAATATATCGGGCATAATTCCACCGCCTCCATAAACAATGTTTCCTTCCGGAGTTTTATATTTTAGGCTGTCGGCGAATTTTATGCTGTCGGAATCCACGAATTCACCGTGCTCATAGCGTTCCATGACTTCCATGTAATAATCTTTTTTACCATTTGTGTAGGGTTTTTGAATACTTCTGCCCGTTGGGGTGTAATAGCGTGCAATGGTTAGGCGCATGGCGGAACCATCATTCAGTACAATTTGCTCCTGCACAAGTCCTTTACCGAAAGACCTCCTGCCCATAATTACTCCACGGTCATTATCCTGGATGGCGCCGGCCAGAATTTCACTTGCCGAAGCTGAATATTCATCAATGAGAATGAGTACGTCTTTGTCTTCCCAAAGGCCTTCATCTGTTGCGAATTCATTGTTTCTTGGACGTGCTCTGCCCTCAGTGTATACAATAAGTAGATCCTGAGCCAAAAATTCGTCGGCAATTTTGGTGGCTGCATTCAGATATCCGCCACCATTCCCGCGGAGATCAACAATTATTTTTTCCATGCCCATGGCGCGGAGTTTTTGCATACCCTTCAGGAATTCAGCATGGGTAGTGCGGCTGAACTGGTTTATTTTAATATATCCTATTTTATCAGTGATCATATAGGATACATCCACACTGTAAAGTGGAATATCATCACGCACAATTTCAAAATCAATAAGCTCGGGTTCGCCACGGCGCAAAATTTTCACCATTACTTTTGTGCCTTTTTTCCCCTTCAGCATACCGATAACATCATTGGTTGGCATGTCCACGCCTGCAACCAGGCTGTCTTCAACAAATATTATCCGATCGCCGGGTAAAATACCCACAAGCTCACTGGGACCATTGGGAATTGTTTTAATAATGGCGATGGTATCTTTTTGCATGTTAAACTGTACGCCTATACCGCTAAAGCCTCCTTCCAGCGGCTCATTTACACGCTGGAGGTCACTGGCCGGAATGTACACGGAATGGGGGTCCAGGTTTTCAAGAAGGGAGGGCACTGCGTCTTCGATCAAATCTTCCCGGTCAACCGTGTCTACATACTCCTGTTCAATATAATTGATGATGTTGGTAAGCTTATCACTTTTGGGATAGATAAGAAACCGGCTGTTTTTATCACTGGTGTCTATCCTGATTCCTATAAAAATGCCGGCCACTATTGCCAATCCAATAACAATGGGGAGAATAATGTTTAAGGTGGTATTCTTTCTGTTCATATTATTTTTGTCTTTTACAAAGGTAATGATAATTGCAAATGGACGACCTCAATTCCTGCTCTTTTCAAAAGATCAATGCCTTCATGGTTATGATATTCCTCGTTATACACTACCCGTATTATTCCGGATTGAATAATTAATTTGGAACATTCCATACATGGGGAAGTAGTTACATAAAGTGTGGCATTTTCGCTGCTGTTGTTTGATTTTGCCACCTTTGTAATTGCATTTGCTTCAGCATGTAGTACGTAGGGTTTGGTTATAAATTGCGTGTCTTCGCAATTATTTTCAAATCCTGATGGCGTGCCATTGTATCCATCTGATATAATCATTTTTTCTTTTACAATAAGTGCGCCAACCTGTCTTCGTTTGCAATAAGAATTTGAAGCCCAGATAAGCGCCATTTCCAGGTACCTGCGGTCAAATTGTTGTTGTTTTGATCCGTAAGGCCTGCCGAATTTATCCTCACTCATGTATTTAATTACTGTTTGTTTTTATATTTTTCAGGATGAGGCTCTGCGTGTATACATCAGATCCTCAACCTCGATTACGGTTTTTGGTACAGGTTTTCCCAATACCCGGCATCCGTCCTGGGTTATCAGAATATCATCTTCTATCCGTATACCTCCAAAGGTTCGGAAATCATCAAGCTTTTCATAATTGATAAAAGCAGCATGTTTGTTTTCACTTCGCCACTGGTCAATCAGGGCAGGGATAAAATAAATGCCTGGTTCATTTGTCATCACCATGCCCTCCTTTAACCTTTTCCCGAAACGTAAATTAGCAGTGCCAAAAACTTTGCTGCGTTGAATTTCTTCATCATAGCCCACATAATCTTCACCAAAGCCTTCCATGTCGTGTACATCAAGGCCCATGGCATGACCCAGGCCGTGGGGCATAAAAAGGGCATGTGCCCCTTGTTTTACGGCTTCTGCCGGATCCCCTTTCATGATGCCGTATGCAGTTAAACCAGCAGCAATAATTTCAGTTGCTTTTTCGTGCACCTGAAGGTAGCTGATCCCCGGTCTTGAAATCTTCAAGGCTTCCATGTTGGCTTTTACAACAAGGCTGTATATTTCCTGTTGCCTTGGTGTAAATTTTCCACTTACAGGAACGGTTCGTGTAATGTCGCTGGCATAATGCATGGTGGTCTCAGCTCCGGCATCAGTAACTACCAGGTCTCCCATATTAAGAATGTTGCCATGAAAATGGTTATGAAGGGTTTCTCCCCTTTTGCTAAGAATGACAGGAAAAGATACCGGGCCACCACCGGAAAGCGAGATGCCTTCTATCATGCCGGAAAGTTCCCGCTCAATCATGCCCGGACGTATATTTTTCATCACGGCAGTATGCATTTCATAGGCAGTATCTACGGCCTTTTCTATTTCGGCTATTTCGTGTTCATCCTTAATTTCGCGCAGTGCAACCACTGATTTTATAAGCTTTTCAGAAAATCCTGTTTTTACCTCATGAATGGGTAAATTGAATAAATGGCTTAACTGTATTAGTGTTTCTCCACGGTACGGAGGCAAATAATGGGTACGCTTGCTATGCTTCTTTATCAGATTTTCCAGTTTATCGGGCGAACCGGTTTCTTTTACCCCACATTGTTGTGCCCGCTCTGAAAGTTTGGGCTGGGGACCCATCCAGATAATGTCATCAACGGAGAAATCTGTTCCAAAAATCATTTCTGAATCCTCATCTATATCAATAACAGCAGACAAGTCCGGCTGATCAAGGCCAAAAAAATATAAAAATGAGCTGTCCTGGCGGAAGGGATAAGTGTTCGAAGGATAGTTCATAGGGGAATAACCGTTTCCGGGAAAAAACAACAAGCCGGAACCCATTAATTTTTTTAATTTTTTTCGTCGTTCGGTGTATACTTCAGGTTTAAACATATTGTCTTTATCGTTTATTATTAAAAAGCAGATGATTTTAAAAATGGCTTTGTACAAATGTACAAATTATTTAAGTACCTGAAAGTATAACAAAAACCGGGACAAAATGATGTGCAGGATAAAAAAGTTTAACTTATCAACAACTTTTTAACAATTAACACGTAACCATTTATAAGACAAGTAGTAAAAGAGATAGTTATTTTTGTCTGAATAGTGCGAATAGCCTTATTTTCTGAATATTTATAATAGTCTTCGTACAATAAGTCATTGTTTTAAACTATAATCTGTAAATTATCAACAATATGCCTTATCGCCGACTACCCAACACGGACAATGCAAGAGTAAAAGCCTTGCAAACAGCTTATCAGAAGGGAAAAGAGATTCCTCCTTTTAAACTCGCATTTTCACAAAATGCATTACAAAAAGTTCAGTCTTTTCTTCCCGGCTTTGAGAAAAGAATATTGGAACAGAAGCAGGCATATGCTAACCAGGTAAAAAGAAACAAGGAATATATTGCACATATGAAAAAAGCCAGGCTTTATATTTCTCATTTTATCCAGGTACTTAACATGGCTGTTCTTCGGGGCGATATCCCTGCGGCCATGCGGATATATTTCAATATTGATGAAAATGATAAGCGGGTACCTGCCCTTACCACCGAGCAGGATATTATTGAATGGGGTGAAAAAATAATCAATGGTGAAGCCCGAAGGACGCAAAGAGGAATGAGTCCGATAACAAACCCTACCATTGCTGTGGTAAAAGTACGTTATGAGAACTTTGTTGACGCTTATCAAAATCAAAAAACACTACAAAAAAACAATACCCGCGCACTTAATGAGCTTGCTGCCTTGCGCCCCGAGGCTGATGAAATTATTACCCAGATATGGGATGAGGTAGAGAAATCATTTAATGATTTGCCCGAAGATTTAAAAAGAGAGAAAGCTACCGACTATGGGGTGGCCTATGTATACCGGAAGAATGAAATAAGCCGAATCAAATTTTTTGAACCCACAAAACTTAGTTTTGGTTAGCCATAGCTCGTGTTATTTTGCGTACTTTTTTTAAATTGCCATAAAAGAACAGCTGAAATCACAAAGCTGAGCAGTACATATATATAAGCTTCACTGGAAGCTCCTAATTCTTCGAGTTCGCTGATGTTTATATCACTTTTGCCGGCATAGAAATAGAAAATAACGGCAATGACATTGTTAACAAAATGTGCCAGTACCGGCAACCATAAACTACCGGACCAAAGCAGCATATAACCAAAAATCAACCCCAATAAAAAACGAGGCAAAAAGCCATAAAACTGAAGGTGCATCGCGCTAAAAAGGAAGGCAGCCAGAAATAAACCTGCTGTTTTGCTGCGTGCCAGGGCAGATAACTGAGGTTGCAATACTCCCCTGAAGAGAAGTTCTTCCCCAATTCCTGGTAATATTGCAATCATAAAAATATTTAACAATAAAACACCAATTGTATCGGCCCGCAGAAAAGCTTCCATAAGTACAGCCGCACTTTCCTCTGACCTTTTCATCCATGCTTCAACCCCCGCAAGAGATTCAGGCAATTCCATCTGCGCATTCCAGGCAGCCAGCATGTTTATGGCAGGAATAGCAACAATCATAAAAAGTATGGCCAGAAGTACCGACCAGGCTTTTGGCTTTTTTTCAAGGCTGAGATAACGCAAAGGCTCACTGCTAAGCAAAACAGCAATCACAAAAGGGGGTACCACAAACAGCCCAATAGCCTGCACCATTTGAAAATATTTCAGAATCATAAGGCTGCCCGGCGATTGCAAATCATTCATTAATGCAGGTAACTCAAGCACATTCACATCAAAAAATAAGAGGCCAGACAAAAGCCCCAGGAGAAAAATTATCAAAAAAACCACAACCACAATAAAACCTGAAAATAATATCTGAACCAGGGGTGTAGCGTCTTCAAAATACCGTCTCATGCTTGTTTTTTAGATTATAAATGGAAGTTGTAACTTCGCACAAAATTAAGATTTATTTTCCGTGTTACAGATAGGAAATTTAAAAATTGAAGGAAAGCCATTGTTGCTGGCGCCAATGGAAGATATTTCCAGCCCCTCATTCCGTTATATCTGCAAATATTTCGGTGCGGATATGATGTATACAGAATTTATCTCGTCTGACGGGTTGGTGCATGATGGAAAAAAAAGCCTGCGCAAGCTTGAAATACTGGATAGCGAGCGACCCATTGGCATCCAGTTATACGGACACCTGATGGAACCGATGATTGAAGCCACAAAAATGGCTACAGCTGCCAATCCGGAAGTTATTGATATTAACTATGGTTGTCCGGTGCGGAAAATTGCTAACAGGGGAGCTGGTGCCGGGATGCTTCGTGATATTCCAAAAATGGTGGAAATGACCCGGGCTGTGGTAAATTCCACGCACATCCCGGTAACGGTAAAAACCCGCCTTGGATGGGATGAGGACAGCAAAAATATTGTTGAAATTGCAGAGCGTCTCCAGGATGTGGGCATCCAGGCACTCACCATACACGGCCGTACCCGGTCGCAATTTTACAAAGGACAGGCGGACTGGACATTGATAGGAGAAGTGAAAAATAACCCACGCATGCATATCCCGGTTATTGGCAATGGGGACGTTGACAGCCCGCAGATAGCCGCCCAAATGTTTAACAGGTATGGTGTAGATGCCATTATGATTGGTCGTGCCACGGTGGGAAGGCCATGGATTTTCAAAGAGATAAAAGATTACATTGAAAATGATAAATTGTGGGAAGGCCCGTCGTTGCGGGAAAAAGTGTCACTTGCCCGTCTGCATCTAAAGAAATCACTTGAAGAGAAAGGGCATCCGAGAGGTATTTTTGAAATGCGCAGGCACTTTGTACATTATTTTAAAGGATTGTCTCATTTCAAAAATTTCAGGATACAACTTCTAACCACAACAGATGAAAATGAAATTGACGATATTCTAACCCGCATCGAAGATATTTATGCTGCAGTTTAACTCCTGAATTTGCGGACATACCGGGGTTTTAAAAAAAATCCATTGCAGAATTATTCGTTAAAATGAAATTTTCCGAAAATTGTTGTAACTTTTCAGAGGCTTAATCGTCTTACAGCCGTAATTTTCATCAGAAATGACAGTTGACGAATACAATCAGAGTGTAGATGCCTATGCAGACAGGCTTTACCGCTTTATCCTGAAAAACATCAGTGATGAAGATAAAGCAAATGATATCGTACAGGATACATTTGAAAAGTTGTGGCTAAAAGTAGATCAGGTGGATTATAAAAAAGTACGCTCCTATCTGTTTACCACTGGGTATCATACAATGATAGATATGTTGAGAAAGGAAAAAAAGCAGACCCGGGTTGAGGATTATCATTTCAATGGTTACAGCACAAATTCTCAGTACACGGATTTACAGGAAGTATTGCATGAGGCTGTACAAAGGCTACCAGAGGATCAGCGTAGTGTGATATTGCTAAGAGATTATGAAGGGTATGCCTATAATGAAATTGCTGATATTACCGGACTGTCTGAATCACAGGTGAAAGTTTACATTTATCGCGGAAGAATGCAGCTGAAAGAATACCTGGTAAGCATTCAAACCGTACTTTAATGTTGGAAATCTCTCTTGCTTTAAAAACCATTTTATGATGAATAGTGTTAACAGAGATAATTACGAAATATACCTGCTTGATTTTGTTGAAGGAAATCTTTCCCCTGCCAAAGAAGCAGTTGTTCGGGATTTTTTAAATCAAAATCCTGATTTAAAACAGCATGCAGCAATTTTAAAAGAATCACAAGGGTTAAAATCTCCTGCTACAGCCTTTGCCAATAAGCATTCCCTTAAACGGGATGTAAATACCGGCACGCTTACACCCGCAAATGCAGAGGCATTTATTATTGCTGATTTGGAAGGAGATCTTGATGATGAAGCCAGGGGCAGGCTTTTAACTCTTGCCAAAAGCAATGCCGGCGTAGCAAAAACCATGGAACTGTATCAAAAAACACGTTTAATTCCTGGAAAAGAAGTACTCACTGACAAAGGAAAATTGAGACGTAAGGTGTCAAAAACCAGAAGATTATATGCATCAATGGCCTGGGCATCATCAGTTGCTGCTGCCATTGTGATCTTGTTCTTGCTTTTTCCGTTTTCAGATAAAGCCCCATTTGGTGGAATTGCTGATAATACAGGCACTTTAACCCCGGTGGAAGAAAATACCTATGAAGAGAATAAAGTTACAGCCAGCGAAGAAACACCTGAAGGTGGTTTAGAACAAACCGGTAAGAATCATGAAAAGCCGGGTACAGAAAATGCCCCTGTTAAGAAAAATCCTGTGCAGGAAATTCCTGTAAATATGGAAGAAACAGATAATGAAGAAGCAATAGAACCTGTGAAGTTGCCGGTAATCAAAATCAATAATATTGAAATTGCACAGGTATCAAAAGAGCACAGGCCTGATTCCCCTTCGCCCGAAATTCCATCCATAGACCTTTATAAAAAGGCTGATGCAGTCTCTCGCAGGCATTATGAGCGTTCGCAGGGATTGCTTGGAAGTATTTATAATAATTTAAACATTACCGAACCTACGCTTCCATCGGTTGATGTATGGGATATTGCCCTGGCCGGTGTGAAAGGGTTTAATGCACTTACTGAAAATAATATGGAGCTTGACCGTAAAATAAATGAAGAAGGTAAAGTAGTAGCGTTTGCTATAAAAGGGGATAATATCAATTTACAGGCTCCAATTCGCCTGCGTGATTAATTGATGGCTCATTTCACCTTTTTCAGCTATCTTAGCATGCATAAAAGGAGATTAATTTGCAATTAAAATCAGTTCTTGGCAGTTCCAAATTTCAGCGGTTTAAACAAACACTCAGGAACAACCTGTCTCCGGAAGAAAAATTGCTTTCTTTAATCCATCCGTCGGCTTCGGTGGAGCATTTAGAATTTTCTGGTGATCTGTTAAATGAAGATACCTTATACCAGTTATCCGTCAGGCACCGACTCATTCCGGATATTTTTCATCTTACAACTATACATCCAGATTGGTTCAGTACGGAATTTATAAAGAAAATTTCTTCCATAAATCAACGTAAAATTAAGCAGGGTTTTCAGCAAACACGTGAAATGGTTTTGCTACTGGATCGTTTTCGCAAAAACAATCTCCTGGCAGTGCCGCTAAAAGGGGCAATTCTTGGGCAAATGCTCTATCAAGACATCGGGAAAAGATTTTCATCTGATATAGATATCTTTCTCCATGCAAACGACATTGAAAAGGCTGAAAGGGAAATCGTTCGTGCCGGCTATCGCCGTGTACAACCACCCGGCCACTTTTCGGGTGCTAATGAGTTATATGCCCGGTATAAGAAGGACTTTATGTATGTGCACCCTGAAAAAAAAGTCAACCTGGAGATACATTGGCAGCTCTCTTCCAACAACTTATTGATAGAAAATGCACACACCTTTCTGGAAAATCTGAATGAAATTAACTTTGCAGGGCACGCGGTAAAGGTTATGAAGGATGAATACCAGTTTTTTTACCTCACTATTCATGGCGCCATGCACCAGTTTTTTCGTCTTTTCTGGTTAAGGGATATTGCAGCCTGTACCCAAAAATTATCCGATAAAAGCCATAAAGAGGTCATAAAAATTACAGCTGCAAATAAACTTGAACTTCCTTTTATCTCTGCCGTTGTTGCTGCACATATTTTTTATGGAACGCCTGTTCCAAATCCTGTGATGGAAATGCATTGGCCCAATTCCCTGTATACAACTCTGCGTATAATCTTTTCCCGAATCCATGGAAATGAGGAGATGCTTGTAAGCGAACGCGTGCAAAAATTATACTATCTCACTTTATTTAAATCTTCTCTAAGGTATAAAATCCGATGTTTATCGGGGATATATTTCCGGCATAAACTCAGGAAGAATCATCACTTAGGGAAATAGTGATTTTTTTAGTCTTCCTAAATTGCCAGGTGAATGCGTTCCGCGGAAGCTAAGATTATTGTTTATTGATTATTATGAATGGGCATACAGAGTGGGATGGTGTGGTTTATTTATTGGCGCCAATATCAGGTAATTTGGCTGAGATCGGGAAAGGAATTTTTACATGTTGAAATAAGAATTAAAAATTCCTTTCCTTTTATAATTCCTTGTAAGATAAAGACTTGAAATTTATACGCTGCGTTACAACGGTGATATATCAATAAAAATGACGCTTTCATGTAACTCTAAAGCGCAAATAATCGTATTATTTCGTGGAACCAAGCCTGATTTGAATTGAAAATAATTTCATTTGATGCAAAAATAATACAATTGAACAGGGTTAATTTAATTATTACTGAGATCTTCTTCTTAACATTAATTGGAAGACAATCTTATGCTCAATCCATTGAGCATATTGGTGAACAGGAACCTCTAAGTGTAAATGGATTTGTTTCAACTAACCAGGTTATTAATACCCAACCTACCGATTCGGGTAATATTACAACTTACAATAGCTATTATACAGGGAGTTTAAATTTCAGCATCTATGGAATAAACACTCCTTTTACCTTTATGTACTCAAACAGCCAGGGAGATTTTACTCATCCATTCAACCAGATGGGGATGCATCCCTCATATAAATGGATTAAAGGACATATAGGTTATGCGTCAATGAGTTTCTCACCCTATACCTTAAACAGTCATCTTTTTCTTGGTGCTGGGGTTGAGATTGACCCACCCGGAATATTTTATGGAAGTGCCATGTATGGCAGGTTAAAAAAAGCGGTTGATTACGACACAACTAATTACAACCAGTTTGCAGCATATAAAAGAATGGGATATGGTTTTAAAGTAGGTATTGCCGATGATGGCAATTTTATTGATGTCAGCCTGTTTAGGGCTTATGATGTTGAGAACTCCATAAACAATACCGGAATAGAAAACCAAATACTGCCACAGGAGAATTCAGTTATGTCTGTTTCTTTTAACAAACAGCTTATCACAAACCTTGTATTTCAAGGAGAATTTGCAAGCAGCTACCTGTCAACAGATACAAGAACAGAAAGAGTTACGGAGGATAATGCCCTTCTAAAACCTCCCACATGGTTTATGCCTTCGAGAGCATCCACTATAAACAGGAATGCTTTCAAATCAAATTTAACTTATCGACAAAACCGATACTCTTTAGGGGTTGGTTATGAGCGTGTTGACCCGGAATATAAAACCCTTGGTGCATATTACTTTACCAATAACATGGAAAACATGACCTTGAATTTTTCGATGAATTTCTTTGAAAGTAAGGATGACGAAATAACTGTTTTTGAAGACTACGGTATGAAAGTAGGTGAGTATTACGCTTACCGATTTAAAACAATTTATAAGGATGGAAGTGTTTCCGGATTTTCGGATGAAATAAAAATTGAATATTAAATAAAACTATAATATTATGAAAAGAAGTTTTTTAATCATTTTAGCTGTTTTAGCAGCTTTAAACTTTGCCTGTGAGGACAATAACAAGAATGATAGTTCAATTAAAATTCACAATTTTTCAGCTATACCTGAAAATGATACAGTACCCTGTAAGGTATATATCATTATTTCTGAGACTAGAATAGGAGCTATTCGCTATTTATTTATCCATGAAGGTGCATATCTTGACCAAGAATTTACTAATCAAAAAGATTCAACACAATTTATGTCAATGTCAACAGAAGAAGTATCAAGCACCGATACCATTGAAATTTATTACAATTCATCTGGTAATTACAAAATTACACTTGAGGTTAATAGCAAAGTATATGAAGATGATATAGTATTATACTCTGAAGAATAATTTACTTACTTCAAAAGGATAAACATGAAAACATACCTGAGATTAATTGCAATATTGTTTTTTTCGGCTCTGTCTATCGAAAAACAAATGAAACAGAATATACCCTTTTTGAAACTTTAGAAGGTGATAAAACTGTTTTTGAAGACTACGGTATGAAAGTAGGCGAGTTTTACGCCTACCGATTTAAATTAATTTTTAAGGATGGAAGCATATCCGGCTCTTCGGATGAAAAAAAAATTGAATATTAAAAACGTTTAAGTATGAAAGAATTTGTTTATTTATTACTGTTTACTCTTCTTTTTTCCGCTTGCGAAAAGACTATTGATACTAATTATCAAATTAAAGTTAATGGAGTATCATCAAGTATTGTTAGAATTGATGACACTATCTCAGTTTATATAAATTGGTTAAATTCCGATAAAACAGGAGAGATAAAAATGAATATTGACGGAATAATGACTGATATTATTTCTGTTGATGATACAATCATAAATATTAAAATTCCTTCGGGTTGGGAAAGTGGTGAATTGACGATTACTCATCCTAATGGTGCTGAAGATACATGGTGGGGAGGTTTAGAAAAACAGATATACCCAATAGTTTATTCAGTATCGAACCTCACCGGTGTTGCAGGTGACAAAATAACTTTAAAAGGCGTAGAATTTTTAACGCCTCCAAGAATTAATGTAAAAATTAACACTCAGGATTGTGAGATAATTAGCAAGACCGATTCAACTATTATCTTTACAGTACCTGAGTTTTGTGGAAACGGAAAAATACAGTTACAATATTGGAAGTCGGCCTCAAACTACTGTATACCTGATGTTGAAAAAAACTGTGGCTTATTTGAATATCAATTCAAAAAAATCACCAATAACAGAATCATTAAAGAATATACTTATCTCGGATTACGCTATGAACTTCAAAGAGATTCTGAAAATAGGGTGATAAAAAGAATTATTACAGAACCAGTTCATAATTCATACAAGAACACCTTTGATGTAATTACATATAATTCTAATGGTTATGTTGATTCTATAAAATTCTTTAATGATTCTCTATTGGAAAGTTATCGCATTTTTGAACGGAACAATGACAATACTCAAATTGAAGTCAGCACTTTCGATTCTGATAATAACTTTCGCTCAAAGGAAGAATACCATTATATTAACGAAAGAGTTGCTCAAATTAATATCCATGTAAAATCGGAGGAAACTGTCTTCATCGGGGAAAGTTTACAGTATGATTACAAAGGGGATTCTGCTTCTTGTGTAAGAAAGATATTTGAAAGTAATGGCTTAGTTAGCTACGAAAGTACAACTATAATTAAATACGATATTTACAATAATACATTGCCAGAGTTAGGATTGCCTGGATATGTAGAATTTGGTTTTGATAAATATCCTGTGATTGCTGAAGGGTATGCTACATATAAGAGTTTCTACGATGAGTATGGTGACTTGATGTATGTGGAACACTATCACAGTTGCGATTTTAAAAAAACAGAATATTCATTTACATATAAAGAACAATAAGAATATGAAGAACAAATTATTTTTATCATTAATTGGCATATTAAGTCTTTTATCTTGTGAGAAAGAAAAAGACTTTGAAGGTACTGCGTGCTTTGACATTGAGAATATTGAAAATATTCAAGTTAATCAAGCTGTCACATTTTCCAATTGCTCTCAAGGTGGAAGTTATTATTATTGGGATTTTGGGGATGGTGAGACTTCTACTGAAGAAACTCCAACTCACTCCTATTCAAATAGTGGGACATATACTGTGACGCTAA
>Ga0207419_1000186_pt1 | contig 50269 bp, 49 predicted proteins | sample ElkSloMetagenome_4_FD_184723 | JGI IMG/M metagenome (GOLD analysis project Ga0207419, IMG submission 184723) | Hot spring microbial communities from Elkhorn Slough, Monterey Bay, USA - MD2A (version 2) | ecosystem: Environmental > Aquatic > Marine > Intertidal zone > Estuary: Microbial mat ...
GGCCAATCTGTATCGGGACCACTTGCGGTAATTTGCACGGGCACCTTACCTTCACATTCAAAATCGTCAAAGTACTCAGATTTCACTTCAACTTTATCCTCTGTAACAAAATCCCAGGTAGTTAAAAAATGAAACTGTAAGGCTTTAACAGCCTGTCCACATAATCTTAAGTGGGTGTCTCGCCAATATGGGTTTTTATTACCAACCCCATTTACATATTCATCAGAAACGTTAATGCCGCCTACGTAGCCTATCTCTCCATCAATTATTGCTATTTTTCTATGATTTCTATAATTTGATTTACCCGTTAAACTGCTAAATAATACCGGCATAAAAGGTTGGTGCTTAACTCCAGAATTAGATAGTTTTTGTTTTAAGCTCCTGGAAATTCTGCTGCCAACATCATCATAGGTTAATAAAACCTCAAGCCCCTCCTTGGCTTTTTCACAAATAATTTCAATTAATTCTGTGCCGGTCTCACCATCCTCAAGTACGTAATATTCTAAATGTATATATTTTTTGGCCGAGCGCAACTCCTTAAATAGCCTCTTAAACTTGTTCTCCCCATTTCTAATGATGTCAACCTCATTATTTTGGCTTAAAAGCGCATTGTGGTTTTCTTTCAACAAATTAACGATTTGAACCTTTCCATTCAAAAGCTCCTTGGCCTGGGAGTAATCATTACCATCAAATTTCAAACGCTCTTCAAATGTTTTAACAACTTCTGAATTTGCTACATGTTTTCTATCAAATATTTTAGTCTTGCGATACTGTTGCCCAAAAAGATAATATACCACGGGGCCAAAAAAGGGAAATATGGCCAAGACCAGAATATAGGATACAGTTTTTGTGGGGTTTTTATTTTTTAATAAAATTATAACTATTGCAGATATGGCAATAGCATAATTAATTATAAAAAGAATTGGCCAGATATTTTGTTTAATAAATTCCACTATTACGGATTGCTACTGTAATATCCTTTTTCTGGTATATCAATAACGTATTTTTTTCTTGAAGCGTTATTCAAATGGTCTTCACGGAGCCATGGATTATGGATTTTTAAAATCTTATAGTTTATACCGTATTCTTTAGCGAAGCCTGCAAAATCCTTAACCACAGAATCCACTTCAATTTGATAGGTAGGTATATTTTGGTAAAGATCTTTTTCGGTAAAATTAAAGCCATATTTTTTTGGATTAGACAGGATTTCCTTTAGAGCCACAATGCGAAACATGTATCTCCCGGTTTCCTCACCTAAAAGTAAATCGTAGTAATCGGCCACCTGCTGTTCTTCCAAGCGCCTAGCGACGCCAGACTTGCCTGCATTATAAGCGGCAGCGGCTAAGGTCCAGGAACCTAATTTTTCTTTAGAATCCTTTAAATATTTACAGGCCACTTCAGTTGCCTTTTCAAGATGGTAGCGCTCATCAACATTGCGGTTTACTTCCAAGCCATTTTCCCTGGCCGTCGCGGGCATTATTTGCCAAATACCCCTTGCTCCGGCAGGAGACACCGCATTTGTGAGGCCACTCTCAATAACGGCCAGGTATTTAAAGTCGTCTGGTACGCCATTCTTTTTAAGGATGGGTTCAATTACTGGAAAATATTTCCCCGCTCTTTTAAACATTAATAAACCATTGCTTTGCCAGTAGGTGTTGACCAAAAGCTCACGATCCATTCTTTCTAAAATATCCGGATTTTCAATAGGAACGTTTTCACCTGCGAAATTTAAGCCATTTGGTACTTTTAGAGCATAAACATTATAGTCTTTAGTAGGTTTTGGCTCTTTTTTAAACGTCTCTATTTTTGATTTCTTTTGGTCATCTTCGCCACTTTGATAAGCAAATATGAAGAATCCAGATAGGCAAACTAGGCCAATAGCGGCTAAAATATTCCTAAATATTTTCATTTCTTTTTTTTTTAAATGTATAAAATTAAAACTTACACGACTGGCTCATCCAAAATAAGTTTTGGTAAATTCTCGTTAAACCATTTGTACTTGTTCAATATCATGATGTGGGTCCCCCCTTTAATAACAATGCAGTTACCAACGCATGAATGTGGGAAGATAGCGTCGTTGTCCCCGTGTATGTAAATGGCATCTTCATTGGGCTCCTCTTGATTCCACTCAATAACTTGCTCAATGGCCCAGTCTAAATATTGTTTATCGCTTATGGACAGGTAGCGCTTGTAAAGATCAATGCGTTTGCTAATGTTTTCACCAAAAGAGTACTTTGCCAACATATCTATGTTTCCCACCAATTGTGTGGGTAGAATTTTATAGGCCTTGGTGTACTTCATGACTTTCATCCGCTTGGGCAGTTCGTGCATTGATTTTACACTTGATACCACAAACAACTTTTTCAAAATCATGTGTTTAGACATCTCTTGCACTAAAATTCCGCCAAAGGAAACGCCCAACAGCACCACATTTTCTTCTGTAACCCTTGTTATCATGCGCTTGGCATAATCTTCTAGAGATTCACCAATATTAGGCATCATCCAGTCTAGCCAATGAATTTTAAATGTATCCTCTGGCAACCTTATGTTCTCAAAAATTGTTGGATTAGCTGCCATGCCAGGCATTAGATAAACATTTATTAATGTTGCACCCATATTTTTCTGTTAATGAATAGGTTGACCATTTCCATAATTTTCGTAACTTTACCATACAAAATTATACAAAAGTATAGTTACCTACCAGCCAATAATTTAAACTTTTATTACCATGATTGATGCAGCAGAATTGACTGACAATGATTTCCTACGCCAATTTGAGCTAAAAACAGAGTCTGGCGAACTTGCAAAAGTTGAATATGCGCTACAGGATCGTAAAATTTTCCTTACCAAATTATTTATCCCAGAAGGTGTAGATAATGATGATTTTGAGGAAGGATTTTTGACCCTGGTATTTGAAAACATAAAAGAACGGGATGTTGGTGTGGTACCCACAAGTCCTAAAATAGCAAAGTTCATAAGACGCCATCGCAAATATAAAAAACTTCTACCCGTTGGTATTCGCATTTAATTATTTTAGAAATTTAGCTTTCAGGTTTATCTGCGCTAGATTTATTACTACTTACTTAATCTAGCTCTCCAACTTTAGAATAATTTAAGAGCCATTAACAGTAGTTGCCAAATCTTAGTTAATATAATCCTTTGACTTGCTTTGGTCTATGTTTAATGTTATATTAGTTTAAATTGATTTATTAATATAATAAAATAGAATAATGGAGAATTTAAATAGAAAGAAAGTTGCAATTTTAGCAACAAATGGATTTGAGGAAAGTGAACTTAAGGAACCATTAAATGCGCTTAAAGAGGCTGGTGCCCATGTACATATAGTATCTGAAAAGTCAGGGAGTATCGTTGGATGGGCAGATGGAAACTGGAGCAATAATTACGACGTTGATAAAACCTTAGATGAGGTATCACAAAAAGATTACAATGCTTTGGTACTGCCTGGTGGCGTTATAAATCCAGATAAATTAAGAAGAAACGAAACCGCTATTAATTTTGTACGTTCATTTTTTGAGAGCCATAAACCAGTAGCAGCTATTTGCCATGCACCTTGGCTATTAGCCGAAGCCGGCGTAGTAGAAGGAAGAAAAATAACTTCGTTTAACGCCATAAAAACTGACATGATTAATGCAGGTGCAAATTGGGTTGATGAAGAAGTTGTTGTAGATGAAGGCTTAGTTACCAGTAGAAATCCAAATGACCTACCCGCTTTTTGCTCAAAGGTCGTTGAAGAGGTTTACGAAGGAAAGCACGAAGAGCAAGTAGCATAGAATTAAGTAATTCATAAATAAAGAACCTTCATTATTGGAGGTTTTTTTTATTTTTAGGAAATTTAAAAATTATGGGTAAACAAAAAGACCACGGGCCAAGTATAAAAAATGATGACCAATACGAAGCCTTAAGGGACGAAGGCTACAGCAAGGAGAAAGCCGCCAGGATTGCCAATACTGAGAACTCTGGTAAAAAAGGGGGCAAATCAGAACCATATGAAAACCGAACCAAAGCGGAACTTTACGAACAGGCAAAAAAAGTTGGTATAGATGGGCGAAGCAACATGACAAAAGAAGAGTTGATTAAAGCCCTAAGAAATAATTAAACAAAAAAAGCTGTCAAACATTGACAGCTTTTTTTTCATGATCAATTTGATATCAATCCTCAGGGTGCATAAATTTCTGCTTACCAAGTAAGGTGTCTTCAGATTCAACACGGTCCTCATCAGGGACACAACAATCCACCGGGCACACCGCAGCACACTGCGGTTCTTCGTGAAACCCAACGCACTCGGTGCATTTATCCGGTACTATATAGTAAATCTCATCGCTAATGGGCTCTTGTGCCTCTTCGGCATCAACGGCATTTCCATTAGGCAAAATAACGTTTCCCTCTAAGCTCGTACCATCTTTATAACGCCAATCGTCTGCTCCTTCATAAATAGCCGTATTTGGACATTCTGGTTCGCACGCGCCACAATTGATACATTCATCTGTTATAATAATCGCCATAGTCGTTCTCGCTTTAGTTTGCTAAATTTGCATCTGTTAATCGTTTACAAAAATAAAGCCCAACTACCGTTTTACCAAACCGCAATGGATTTACAACAAAGAATTAACGCTTTCGCCAAATTAGGGAACTTTTTAAGCCAGTTTTCAAGCAGAGCTATAGACTATAATGATGGTATTCCTTTTAATTCTTTGTTTTTTGAAGGGTTTAAGCATCAAATAAAACTCGCACAAGAACAAAACGGTTGGTTTGACAAAGAGAATATTTTGTATGCATTAGAGGGTTGGGCTCAACAACTTAATGAAGGTAATCTTAAGGAATGGCTCAAACCCTACGATATCGACTTGAAAACATCTAAAACCATTGCAATTGTAATGGCCGGTAATATCCCGCTAGTGGGATTTCATGATTTCCTTTCGGTATTGGTTTCAGGTCATGATGTTTTGGTAAAACAATCTTCAAACGATAAGCATCTTCTCCCCTTTCTCACTAAATATCTTGAAAAGATTGAGCCTAATTTTCGCGGAAAAATCAAATTCACCGAAGATAGGATAGTAGATTTTGATGCTGTCATTGCAACGGGTAGTGATAATACGGCCAGATACTTTGAATATTATTTTAGGGGCAAACCATCAATCATTAGAAAAAACCGAAATTCTATTGCTATTTTAACGGGAGAGGAAACCGAGCATCAATTGAAAGGACTTTCTGAAGATATTTTTCGGTATTATGGTCTCGGCTGTCGCAATGTCTCTAAATTATATGTTCCGAAAGACTATAATTTTGACCGCTTTTTCAATGCAATGTTCGCCTGGCGCAATATAATCCACAAGGCTAAGTACGCAAACAACTACGATTACAATAAAGCGGTGTACTTGATGAGTGAGTTCGACATACTGGAAAATGGTTTTTTGATGCTCAAGGAAGATAAAAACTATTCCTCACCCATTGCAACTGTTTTTTATGAACGCTATACAACTGAAGATAAACTATTAACAGAGCTTGAGATAAATAAGGAACAAATCCAATGTGTTGTGGCCGAAGGATTTCATAAATCTGAAGTTAAATTTGGCCAAGCACAACAACCAAATTTATGGGACTATGCCGATAATGTCGATACTATTTCGTTTGCGTTGACAATCTGTTAATAAGTTATCAAATTCTTGACCCTTTTTTTTATTGAATTCCTGAACTTTGTTAGCAGAGTTTAAAACGAGACTATACTCAAAAAATTAATTATGAAGAAGCATAATTTTAGTGCCGGCCCTTGCATCTTACCGCAGGACGTTTTTGAAAAAGCATCACAAGCGGTATTGGATTATAATAATTGGGGGCTTTCAATTTTAGAAATCTCACACAGAAGCAAGGCTTTTGTTGATGTTATGGAGCAGGCACGAGCTTTGGCACTTGAGCTTCTGGACTTAGAGGGAAAAGGATATAAAGCGCTTTTTCTACAGGGTGGTGCTAGTTTACAGTTTTTGATGTCTGCCATGAATTTAATGGAAAGCAAGGCGGCTTACCTTAATACAGGAACCTGGAGTGATAAAGCCATTAAAGAAGCAAAAATATACGGCGAAGTGGTTGAAGTAGCGTCTTCAAAAGAAGCGAATTACAACTACATCCCAAAAGATTACGATATACCAGAAGGTGTAGATTATTTTCACTGCACCTCAAACAACACAATTTTTGGAACGCAGATAAAACAGTTTCCAGAGACAGATGCACCAATAGTCTGCGACATGAGCTCTGATATATTTTCTCGAGAATTGGATTTTTCAAAATTCGGCATCATCTATGCCGGTGCACAGAAAAATATGGGGCCTGCGGGAACCACCTTAGTAGTTGTAAAGGAGGACATCCTTGGAAGAGTCTCAAGAACCATACCCTCAATGATGGATTATAAAGTTCATATAGGTAAAGGCTCAATGTTTAATACACCACCTGTTTTCGCGGTATATGTTTCCATGCTAACCTTAGAGTGGCTAAAGGATTTGGGTGGTATTGCTAATATAGCAAAGGAAAATGAAAAGAAAGCCCAATTAATATATTCTGAAATTGATTTAAATCCGTTATTTAAGGGATTTGCCGCAAAAGAAGACCGCTCAACTATGAACGCCACGTTCACTTTAGAGAACGAAAATCTAAAGGAAACCTTTGAAACCATGGTAAAGGAAGCCAACATCAATGGCATAAATGGTCACAGAAGCGTAGGCGGCTACCGTGCATCAATGTACAATGCCATGTCCTTAAATAGCGTAGGTGTTTTGGTTGACGTAATGAGTGAGTTGGAGCGGAAAGCGTAATTTAATTGGCAGTTACCAGTTTTAGTGCAATATAGATTAGTAGTTAGAAGTCATGCGCTTGAAAAATCAAAATTGAAGTATAACAGAGAAGAGTTAAAAGTTAAAAGTTAAAATAATAAATATTAAAATTGTGATACCACAACCGTTACCTCTCCAGCCTGTGCTGAGCGCGGTCAAAGTAGAGAGGGTAAGGGAAAGGCCTATGAAATGAGCTTTTAAATATTTTGATGTTATGCAGAATTTTTAATTGCGAATTCCATCTTATCATAAAATAAAATAACAATCAGTAGATGAAAGTATTAGCAAACGATGGTGTATCACAAAGCGGAATCGAAGCTTTGGAAAATGCAGGTTTTGAAGTCGAAACCACAACCGTTGCCCAAGAGCAATTGACCGACTATATAAACAAAAACAGTATTGACGTACTTTTAGTACGAAGCGCAACCAAGGTTAGAAGAGATTTGATAAATGCTTGTGATAACTTAAAAATTATTGGTCGTGGCGGCGTAGGTATGGATAATATTGACGTAGATTATGCCAGAAGCCAAGGTAAGCACGTAATAAATACGCCAGCAGCATCATCTCAGTCTGTTGCCGAGTTGGTTTTTGCGCATTTGTTCGGTGGTGTGCGATTTTTATATGACTCGAACCGTAATATGCCCCTGGACGGAGATACCAAATTTAAGGCGCTCAAAAAAAATTACGCAAAAGGTGTTGAGCTTAGGGGAAAAACTCTGGGCATTGTTGGTTTTGGCCGCATAGGGCGCGAAGTTGCCAAAATAGCATTAGGTGTAGGAATGAAAGTAATCGCCAGCGATAAGTTTGTAGGCAAGGCAGACATTAAAGTAGAGTTTTACAACGGCCAATACATCAACGTAGAGATTGAAACCCAACCTATGGAGGAAATCCTTAATCAGGCTGATTTTCTCACACTACACGTACCTGCCCAAAAAGATTATATCATCGCAAAAAAGGAGTTTGATATGATGAAAGATGGCGTTGGGCTTATCAATGCTGCACGAGGCGGGGTCATAAATGAGGTTGATTTGGTAAAAGCATTGGAATCTGGTAAGGTTGCATTTGCAGGATTAGATACGTTTGAAAGCGAGCCAACCCCTGCGGTGCAGGTTTTAATGAATGGCAGAATATCACTTTCACCGCATATTGGTGCAGCGACTAACGAAGCTCAAGATAGAATTGGAGTAGAGTTAGCTGAACAAATTATTGGTATTTTGAAGAGTCAGTAAAATTAAATTCGGTCTAGAGTTTAGCAATATTAAAACCCTTTTCAAATAGAAATTTTAGAAAAGTAAACGATTTATCCCCTAGAAGCAAAAATATATTTCAGGCATCATTATAAATAATGAGCTATTTTTTGAAATTTTTCGTTGTTTTGATCATTATTATTTGAATCATACCATTCTCAATTGCTGAAAAATCCTGAGTCCCATCTGCAGAGTCATTAAATTCGGAGTTTAGGGCGTTTAGAGTAATCTATCTATTTACTTTAATAATATATGACATACTTAGTAACTGTTTCAGTTGTTCTACAACGTTCTAATGGCTTGCCTTCTTCCTAAATAAATGATAAATATCAGTAATAATCATGGGCAAGATACAACTCAACGTCCCGTTAAATTAGCACTAATTCATTATTCTTAAAATTCGCTGGGCATGGAGATCTCATTCCAGAAAAAAAATTTATAAACGCATTACTATAGAGAAAAGCCTGTTTCATTTAATTATATTTTTATTCCAGCCTATTAAAACCTCCTTTTTATAAACAACATCCCTTAATTCCTTGAAAGGCCCTTAGTTGATGTTATTATTGGATGCATCTGATGGCTATTATCAAATGTTTTCTAGTTAGCCAAAGCCTTGTAATAGTCCTCTACATTATGAGAAAAACCTCTTTTTTTCTTTCATATAAGTCATGACGCAATCAATAACCTCCTTTTCTTAACTGCTTAACGCTTTTGGATTCTTGTATTTTCAGTATCTTTAAATCAAACATAAAACCAAACAATCATGTTAGGAATTTTAGATTTACTCAATAGTGATAAGGGAAAGGAGCTTATAAGCTGCGTTTCCAATCAAATCAATTAGCCTCAAGAAAAAACGAAAAACGCATTGACGATGGCTCTTCCAGTACTAATGACGGCTATGAAACGAAATGCATCTTCGCAAGATGGCGCACAAGGACTACTCGGCGCGTTAAATTCCTCTAAACACGATGGCAGTATTCTCGATAACCTTAGCAATCTCTTTAGTGGTAGAGTTGACGAACATGTTATAAATGATGGCAGTAAAATCTTAGGTCATGTTCTAGGAAGCAAACGATCTAGAGTTGAACATACCCTTGGTGCTAAGTCTGGAATGGATTATGGCGCTGTGGCTCAAATACTTAAAGTTGCTGCTCCTATTTTAATGGGGCTGCTTGCTAAAAAGAAAAATCAAACCAATGTTGATACCCCAACTGGTCTAGAAAGTATGCTCGACGGACTTCTTGGCGGGAATACGCCGAGGCAAGAGCAGAGTTTTCTGGAATCTATCTTAGATGCCGACAACGATGGGAGCGTTATTGACGATGTGGCCGGGATGGTTCTTGGCGGCGATAAGAAAAAAGGCGGGGATATTGGAGGAATGCTCGGTGGGCTTTTTGGCAAATAACAGATTTAAGTAGCGTGAATAACTGAAAATGGCCGAAGTTAAATCGGTCATTTTAATTTTTAAGCATTAGACTCTTAAGAAACGGTTTTTTACCCATTAGCGCTATTCATTTTTAAACCTCATATATATTTTACTTGAAACTTAAGTTTAACATAATTTCAATTCCTATTTCGTAACTTTAAAATTATAGAAAAGAGACATTGATACTCAGATTTTAAAGTCAATCTTATAGCGGGAAGGTAAATCGGGTAACCTACCGTCCATTTAACGTTATATACGCCAACAGATGAAAAAGTTTTATAGCATTTTAGTATTCTTCATAATAGTCTCCTGCGGCACAGCTAATCAGATTTCTGAAACCACAGATATGAATGATATTCCAGAGGAAGATATCGTTAGAATTGAGAACGATGAATTGGAGTATGAAATAATTATAATTGAACCTGGGTTTAATACATGGCTTCAAAGTATTGCACGCCCAGAAGGGTATTACTCCCAAGATTATATGGAGGCCAGAAATATACAGTGGGTCATTTCCTGGAATCAACGCGTTTTACAGCCTTTTCAGTATGACCCGAATCTCTATCAATTGCAGATTGACTATCAGCCACAAATTGATTATGGGTATGAAGTCAATTATAAACTCTTCAATTACCTTATTTACTTTCAAAGAACTTACAATCAACGTTTGGGTGTTTTTCAGCCTAGAATTTAAATGTTGTCCTTATCTTTGCGCCTCATTTATTGGCATGTTTAAAAAGTTTAAGAATCGCTGGGAAATAGATAAAAATTGGCAACTTATTTTTCCTATTATTGGAATTATCGGGCTACTTTATTCTTCTATAAAAATCTCGCTTTTATTGACCTCAAAGTATCTGTTTGTACAGACCATTTTAGTTTCTATCGTCCTGTTTTATGCGCTTTTAAAATTAACGCTGTTCATTTTTAAAAAACTTGAGGATAGATGGGTGGTAGAGCAACGTTGGGAAATGATTAGGATTTTCATAATCTTTGCCATAACGGGTTCTTCATCATTGTTTATTGGAAGACCAATAATTAAGCTTATAGGAATTACTAAAGAAAACTTAAACCCAGTTCTATATTGGGTATTATTCATTATTATTGGGCTGATTTTTTATCAAATTTTATTGGTAACATATGGTTGGCTCTTTGGTCAATTTAAGTTCTTTTGGGAATTTGAAAAGAAGATGCTAAAACGTTTCGGTCTAGGTCGGATATTTAACTTATGATGGAGAAAACAAGAAATTTGGGAGTAAAATGTCTTTTTGCGCTCGTCGCATTGGCACTTTTATTGCCCTCTGTCATTAAGTTTTCACATATACTTGAAGATCACGAACACACCGTCTGTCTCGCAGAACATCAAACACATTTTCACGAAGTTGACTTAGATTGTGAATTCTTTAAATTCAAGCTTAACAACGATTTTCCGTTTCAATTTGAAACTCCGCAGTTAACATCTCACCCAGCTTTTACCCCGTTACCACAACAATACTATACATTTATAAAAGGTCACCAGAAAAGTACCGCTTATCTTAGAGGGCCACCGCATGCCGTGCTTACTTCCTAAATTTCATCCCGCACTAATTATCATTTTTTAATGAAGATTTTTTTATGCTGTTTGGCCTTATTCATTTATGGATACTGCCAGGCACAAGATTGTAATTATACCTTCACTGGAAGGCTTATTGATTTTCACGACGGCTCGGAAATTGCGGCTGCTGCGATTAAAATTATAGAATCCAATAGCTACGTTACTTCCGATATCGACGGAAATTTTAAAATTCCGAACCTATGTGAGGGTCAATTAAAGCTAAGGATCTCGCATATAGCCTGCGAGGATAAGGTTGTGAGTTACGATATCAATTCAAATAGGTCTGAAACCATTTATATGGAACACCATACCGAAGAACTTAATGAAGTATCTGTAACAACCGTTGTTTCCACCATGGAAACTAAAACGGCACAGGAAACATTGCTAAAAAGTGAAACCCTTGAAGATTATAGCGCTTTGAGTCTTGGGGATGCACTTCGCGAAGTGCCCGGCGTTTCGTCAATCAATACGGGAAACACCATAGTAAAACCAATGATAAATGGCATGTACGGTAGTCGCTTGTTAATTATGAACAATGGCGTGCGTTTACAAGATCAAGAGTGGGGTGTTGAACATGCCCCAAACATTGATATCAATGCTGCGGGTCAGGTTTCAGTTATTAAAGGATCTGCTGCTTTGGCCTATGGAGGTGACGCCATTGGCGGTGTTATCTCGGTTAATCCAGTTCGGGTTATTCTAAAGGATTCAATGTACGGAAAGACAATTCTTAGCGGCCAAACGAATGGCAGAGGGTTTTCAACGTCAACAATGCTTAACAAAACCTGGACAGAAGGATGGTTTGCATCTGGACAGGCAAGTTTTAAAAAATACGGCGACTTCGAAGCACCGGATTATGTCTTGACAAATACCGGTCAAGAAGCCACAGGTTTCTCGTTTCGAGGGGGTAAAAAAAGGTTTGAATCTGGTTTTGAGGTTTATTATTCCTATCTCAACAACGAAATTGGAATTTTAAGAAGTGCCCACGTCGGCAATGCTTCTGATTTAGTGAATTCCATTAACTCCGGAGAACCCTTTTTTATTGAAAATTTTAGTTACGATATCAATTCTCCTAAGCAGGATGTCACCCATCATCTTTTTAAAGCACTGTACTATAAGCGTTTTAAATCGTTTGGAAAATTAAATCTTCAGTATGATTATCAAATTAATAGACGGTTGGAATTTGATGTAAGACGAGGCGGCAGAAGCGATAGAGCGGCTCTTGATTTAGAGCTTCAGACCCACACCTTGCAAGCAAATGTTAAGCTTGATGCCAACTCTAAATTTAGGCATCGCTTTGGAGTCTTGGGAAGATACCAAAATAATTTCCCGAACCCTAAAACTGGAGTTAGACGTCTAATACCCGATTACGATAGATACGAAATTGGTACATTTTTTACCTCAGAATATCGCATAAATGAGGATGTTTTGATTGATGCGGGCATTCGCTATGATTTCGTAAATATAGATGCTCAAAAGTTTTATCGTACTAATAGATGGGAGGAGCGCGGCTATGACCAAGATTTTTCAAGTATCGTAATCGAAGACAGTGGCACGCAGCTTTTAACCAATCCTATTTTTAATTTTCACAGTTTTTCAGCTTCGGCGGGATTACGATATGAGTTCAACGATAATAGCTATCTGCTTGGTAATTATAGCTTATCGACGAGAGCTCCAAATCCCGCTGAATTATTTAGTGATGGGCTACACCATTCCGCAGCCCGCTATGAATTAGGAGACCTAAGATTGGAACAGGAAGTTTCGAACAGAGTTTCAGCAACCTTTAGTTTTAATAATGATTATTTTAGCCTAAATACTGAAGTGTTTTACAATTACATAGATGATTTTATGTACCTCGAACCGGCGGGAGTAGAAGAGGGTATTCGCGGTGCATTCCCCGTTTGGGAATACAAAAAAATCGATGCTAACTTTTATGGTTTTGACCTTAGCGCTAACTATAGAATTAGTGATAAATGGGCTTTACAAAATAACTCTTCACTTATAAAAGCATGGGATTTAACAACTGACCGAGCCGTTATAGATATCCCAGCTTTCAATACGGTAAACCAAATAAGTTACAGGAACAAAGTATGGAATAATTTTTCAGCGAGCTTGAGAAGCGAATGGGTATTTGAACAAAATGAGTTCCCAAATAATAATTTTGAAACTTTTGTTGCCACCCAAGATAAAATGGTAGTGGTGGATATTAGCAGCCCCCCACCCGCCTATCACTTAATGCATTTTCGAAGCGATATGGATTTTAGATTCACAGAAAAAACCAATTTAAATATAGCCCTTAGCATTAATAATATATTTGATACAAACTATAGAAATTACCTTAACCAACTCCGTTATTTTGCTGATGACCTTGGTAGGAATGTGATGTTACAATTACAATTAAACTATTAAAAACTCCTAGACGCCGATATACCTGCCGGTGAACTGGAATAAATCATAAAATGCAGGTAAAACAATTAAACTCAATTAATTTTAAAATCAATTATTATGAAAAATCTAAAAATTTTCTTTTTAACCTTGTTAAGTACAACAATCATATTGTCGTGTGACGATGATGACGACACACCAGCACCAATTAACGAGGAGGAAACAATTACGACTTTAATACTAACGTTGGAAGAGCGAAACAATCCTACGGCGCAGCCAATCGAGTTTTCGTTCCAAGATTTGGGCGCTGGTACAGTAACCATTGCCGATGGGTTTACGCTTACAGCTAATGCTAATTATAGAGCTACCGTTCAAGTACTGGACGAGACAGATCCTAATGACGTTGAAGATATCACCGAGGAGGTTGAAGAAGAGGACGATGAACATCAATTTTTCTACCTATTGCCAAACTCTAACATCACAGTACTTTATAATGATTCTGACGATGATGGCAACCCAATAGGTATAGAGACGACTTTTGATGTTGGAGCTGCTGAAAGCGGTACCATGACTGTGACTTTACTTCACGAACCAGATAAAGATGCTGCTGGAGTAAGTGACGGTGACCCTACTAATGCTGGCGGAGAAACGGATATATCAGTGAATTTTAATTACGACGTACAGTAAACTAAAGATGATTTAGAAGAAAAGCCCCCAAAACACATTTCGTTTTTTGGGGGTTTCTCTTGTTAAAAATTTGAATTGAATTAATAAGGATCAACATTCAATATCACCCGAATCGGTCTAAAATCCCTTACACTCAAAAAGCTATTATTTATGTTTAAAACGGCTTCCTTGGTTTTACCTAAGGACTGTTTTGGCGGAATCTTAACCAAGATATTTTTTAAATACTGATTTCTAATCCTGGCTACCGGCGGAAATTCGGGTCCCAAGATGTGTTCGCCAAAAACATTCCGTAGGGATTTAGCGTACCATTCTGCACCTAGGTTCACTTTTTGGTAATCCTTATGTTTTAGGGTAATTCTTAGCATCCTAAAAAGTGGAGGATATTTAAAAACACGTCTATCTTCCATTTGCTCATCAAACATTTGCCTGAAATCGTTGGTTGAAACCTGCTGTAAGATTTGATGGTAAGGGTTATAGGTTTGTATTAATACCTTACCCCGCTCTTTGGTACGTCCTGCCCTACCCGATACCTGGGCCATTAGATGATAACTGCGTTCGTGGGCTCTAAAATCTGGGAAATTTAGCATATTATCGGCTTGCATAATGCCAACCAATTTAACATTCCTAAAATCCAAACCCTTGGTCAACATTTGGGTGCCTACAAGAATATCGATGTCCTGCTGCTCTAGTGCGGTAATGATTTTTTCGTAGCCATACTTTCCCCGGGTGGTATCTAAATCCATTCGGCCAATTTTATGGTCTGGAAATAAAACCTTGGCCTCCTGTTCAATCTGTTCGGTACCGAAACCCTTGGCATCTAACTCCACACTCCCGCAGGCTTCACAATTTTTATGCATTAAGGTATTGTAGCCGCAGTAATGACAGCGCAACTGGTTCTTGTACTGATGAAAGGTCAAGCTGACATCGCAATTGGGACATTGGGGCGAATGGCCACAGGTGAAGCATTCCACGATTGGTGAAAATCCACGGCGATTTTGGAATAAAATTACCTGATGCCTGTCTTTTAGGGTCTCTTGAATTTCTTCAATAAGCCGGTCGCTAAAATGGCCTTTCATCAATTTTCGTTTTTGTTTATCCTTGATATCTATAAGTTCAATATCGGGCATCAAAACATTGTTGAAACGTTGGGTAAGTTCTACCAAACCATATTTTTGCTGCAAAACGTTATGGTAACTCTCTAGACTAGGTGTGGCAGAGCCCAAAAGCGTTCTAGCCTTAAAAAGGTTAGCAAGCACAATTGCAGTATCGCGAGCGTGATAACGCGGTGCCGGGTCAAACTGCTTAAAAGAGGTTTCATGCTCCTCATCAACAATAATCAAGCCTAAATTTTTAAATGGTAATAAAACACTTGAGCGCGCCCCTAGTACAATTTGCGCCGTTGGGGAATTGGTCAGGACATTGTTCCAAACCTCAACCCGTTCGTTAGATGAATATTTACTATGAAATACGGAAACCTTTTCGCCGAAGTAATTCTGTAATCGTTCTACCAATTGGGTGGTTAAGGCTATTTCAGGTAAAAGGTATAGTATTTGCTTTCCCTTATCAACCTGTTCCTCAATGAGTTTTACGTAAATTTCGGTCTTGCCAGATGACGTGACACCGTGCAGTAATACAATGTTTTTGGTTTTGAATACTTCGGAGATTTCCGATAAGGCTTTTTTTTGAAAGTCATTTAGAGACTTGGAATCTTCATTTACATCGCCATCATATTGAGCTCTATCGGTTTGGATATTATATTCCTCCAGGATTTCCTTCTCAATAAGTACCTTAACTATAGACGTGGAGGCACCGCTTTCTTCGGTCAACTCTGAAACTTTAATGGGTTTTTTAGACTTTGCTGAAATAGAAAATAAGGTCATTACCACATCACGCTGCTTTGGGGCACGACTTAAATTATCGAGTAATTCGTGAAGCCCTTTTTCTGAAGAAAATTTTGGGTGCAGTTTTACGTAGCGCACCAATTTAGGCTTGTATTTCTCGTAGATTTCCTCTTGTACGTTAATGACATTTTTTTCTAACAAACGTTTTATTATAGGAAGTACATTTTTCCTATCCAAAATATCCATCAAATCCTGAATCTTTAGGGAAGTCTGATGTTGTAGCGCCTCAAAAACAATAAATTCGTCATCTTTCAATGAAAGTTCATCTACGTCACTTTTCCCATTTTTGGAAATTATGGTTTCGCTTTCCAGTATAAAAGCGCTAGGTAATGCTGCGCGCATAACTTCGCCAACACTGCACATGTAATAGTTGGCTATCCATCTCCAATGTTCAAGTTGCGTTTTAGTTACGAGTGGTTCTTCATCTAAAATTTGGTGGATTTGTTTAGCCTCGTAAACCAGGGGTTGGTTGGTGTGAATACGTTCTACTAATCCAGTGTATATTTTACTTTTACCAAAGGGAACCGACACGCGCATGCCTGGCCTTAAAAACTCGGCTTCAGCTTGGGTTATGACATAGGTAAACGTCTTTTCAAGCGGAATGGGGATTATGGCATTAATAAAGTATGGCATTAGCCAAAGGTAAGTAGTTTGAGTAAAACCAAATTACAATATTGATCTAGGCCAAATACATTGTCCCTTACAATTGTAGGCTCTTAGTGCTTTTTACTATTCAACGGGAAGCCAGTATTGGGTTCGATAAAAAAACGCCACGTAACCTCTAACCTGTAGTTTTCCGTCCTCAACCTTAATTCTACAGTCGTAAACCTTTCCGTTCTCTGGATTGGTTATTGTACCATCACTATAAACATCGCCATCCTTTTCTAGAGCTTTGATGATATCCATGCCCAATACGGGTTTGTTCTTATCCTTTCCCTCGCATTTTTTGCATATAACGCCTTTTTTGGATTCCCTTAATATTTCTACCACCTTTCCATACACTTTTCCTTCTTTTTCATAAATCTCTACGATAGATTTTTCGGTACCCGTTTTGTCGTCAACGGTTTTCCATTTCCCCAAAATAGCTTGAGACATTGCAAAATTTAGGCTTAAAGTAAATAGGACTAATATTGTTAAAGTTTTAGAGTTCATCATCGTTTTTTCGTTTTAAACGTCTTATTGTAGCATTTAATTCAAAGCCCAAGAGTAATAGATTTGAATTTAGCCAAAGATAAAAGAGAATAATCAAAAGTGCACCTATGGAACCATAAAGCTCATTGTAAGTGGCAAAATAGTTAATGTAAATTGCAAAAAGATACGAGAAAATAATAATCAGCACTGTCGTTAATAAAGCACCAGCCGAAAAGAATTTTGAATGCTTTCCCTCCTTTGTGCCGTAATAATAAAGTGTAGCTGTTGCCACGTAGAGCATAATTATAGAAAACACAAATTTTGCAACACCAGACCAAAACACGGCCTGTTTCTCGGTCTCGAAACCTAGGCTTTTTAAAAACCCAAAGGTTTCATCAACAATATAAATTTGAATATAACCAAGAAAAATTATGGTAAGCACCAAAAGGGAGACCAATATAAGCGCCACCCCAATGGCATAAGCGTATTGTTTTAACACGCTTCTGGTTAATTGTTGGTGATAGGAACTTTCAAATCCCGAAAATAGGGAGTTTACACCATTAGCCATTAAAAGAAGCGATAGCACAAAAACCGTTGATATGAGACCGGCTGTATCATCCCTATAAATATTCTGGAATATGTTGTTGAAGAAAAAATCTGAAGTTTGTGGAGGTAATATGGAATCTAAAAAGTGCCTGAATTCTGTTTCAAAACCAGCCAGCGGGATGTAAGGAATTAAAATAATGATAAACAATAAAAACGGGAAGATGGCAGTAAAAAAACTGAAAGCTATGGCACTTGCCCTTGAGGTTAGCGCACCCTTGATTAATCCCCGAAAGTATAAACGTAAAAAATCAAATAGCGTTAAGCCTTCCAATGCAGGTATTTGAACACGTTTAAGCAGCTTAATAAAATGCTTGATAACTGGAGTAGTTTCCAATTTATGCTCAACAATATCTTCTATGTTCTCTTCTTCTTTCAGTGGTTTCCGTTAAATGTTCTAGGTTTAAGGTCTAGGGTTGATTGTACAAATCTAATTTTAGGAACCAATTGACAACCAACTCATAGCCACGCCTATTGACTTAAGGCCTATAAAATCGAGAATTAAATCTGTCTCAAACTGCCTTCAAACTCAAATCCATATTATAGACCGAATGGGTTAATGCGCCAGATGAGATGTAGTCTACCCCGCATTCCGCATAATGTCTAACAGTTTTCTCATTGATGCCGCCAGAAGACTCAGTTAAACATTTATCACCTATCATCTCAACTGCTTTCTTAGTATCTTCATAATTAAAATTATCAATCAGGATTCGATACACCTCCCCTGATTTTAAAATCTCCTCAATTTCAGTAAGACTTCTCGCCTCAACGATTATTTTCAAATCGCGATTGGTTGCTTTAAGGTATTCTTTTGTTTTGGATATGGCTTTTGTAATCCCTCCAGCAAAATCAATGTGATTGTCTTTCAGCATAATCATATCGTAAAGCGCAAATCTGTGGTTTTCTCCCCCGCCAATTTTAACTGCCCATTTTTCAAGAGCTCTAATACCAGGCGTCGTTTTTCGGGTATCCAGAATTTTGGTACCCGTACCTTCCAAGAGGTCAACAAACGTTTTTGTTTTAGTTGAAATGGCACTCATACGCTGCATAGCGTTTAATACCAAGCGTTCGGCTTTGAGAATGGACTGTGAATGTCCCTCAACATAAAAAACAATGTCACCGTGTTTAACCTGATTGCCATCGGGAATTAATGTTTGGACGGTTAAACCAGAATCTACAAAGTCAAACACTTTTTTTGCGAATTCTATTCCAGCAATAACACCTTCATCCTTAACCAGTAATTTGGCGCGTCCCCTCGATTTGGCTGGGATGCAAGCCAAGGAACTATGGTCGCCGTCCCCAACATCCTCACGTACGGCATTGGCAATTATAAGTTCTATTTCGCGTTTAAATTGTTCTTTTGAAATCATTTGATTCAATCTAATTTTTCGGTTTCACGTAAAAATAGGGATTGCAGGATAATATCCATATAATTAAAGTTTAAAACTAAAGGCTTGTCTAAATTATATACTTTTGAGGTATGACCATAAAATTACTGGCCGTAGGTAAAACGGATAAACAGGAACTAAAACAGCTCATAAGTACATATGTAAAACGTTTGAACTTTTATATTAAATTTCAACTTGAGATTATCCCAGACCTTAAAAACTCTAAAAATCTCAGTAAAGAGCAACAAAAGATAAAAGAAGGCGAACTTATTTTAAATAAGCTACTTCCAACCGATGTAATGGTACTCTTGGATGAAAATGGTAAACAATACAGCTCTGTATCATTTTCAAATTATCTACAAAAGTATATGAATTCGGGTATTAAACAGTTGGTGTTCGTTATTGGTGGCCCGTATGGGTTTTCAAATGAGGTATATAAAAAAGCAAGAGGTAAAGTTTCACTATCAAAAATGACCTTTTCCCACCAGATGATTAGATTGTTTATGGTTGAGCAGTTGTACCGGGCGTTTACCATTCTCAAAAATGAGCCTTATCACCATAGATAATTCACTGCAAAATAGTTTACTTTGTACCTATTTACCACCCGCCGGTTCCTGGCTCACCCTTAAATGGGCCAACAAGGTCTGGCGTTATCCAACCCGCATAAAAACCGCCCGGTTGCGGGGTTACTTTTGCTCCGTCAACCTCACAATCAAGCGATTGAGGATAAAATGCCAAGTGGTTTTTAATGGTTCCAAATTCTGGAAACGGTTTTGAATACGACCAAGCAATAGCTTTTTGGGGTGCTGCTTTTAGCGCCCAATATTCAGCATTGCCCTTCCATTCGCAAAAAGAGGATTTATTTGTAAGTTTTATTAGCAAGTTGAGGTTAATATCTTCCTTTGGAATATAATACGTGGGTGGGCTCGCTGTTTCCAATACTGCCTTTGCTTTAGAAGTTTGAGCAATAGGTTGTTCATCATAACTAACTCTTACCGGTTTTCCCACATTTTCAACGATTGGCGGTCTTGGGAAATCCCAAACCGAACGTTGTCCGTCTTTGGGTTTTATAGCAAAAGGTGGACTTTTATCTCCTTTGTAATTCCAATGTTCCCTTGCCTTTTGTAACCAGTTTTTATTCATCATTTACAATTTTAAATTTGAGAAAATATAAGCATCAAAGTAAATCATTTTGACAGTCACGGCTGTTTGCCCCTAAGGGATATTCAAGTATTTGTGCGTTTGCAAACTAACTTTCCATTTAGGATTTGCCATAACGTAATCCACGATTATGGGCACAACCTTTTCGCGTTTGCTCCATTCTGGCTGAAGGTACAACACACATTCACCATTAACGTTTTGAGCTTGCTCTTCAGCAAATTTGAAATCGGCATTGTTATAAATAATCACTTTTAATTCGTGAGCCTTGGCGTAGACTTCCTTAGTTGGAAGCTTCAGTTTTTTGGGCGATAAGCAAATCCAGTCCCAATGACCGGTTAATTTATAAGCACCGGAGGTTTCAATATGGGTTTTCAGGTTTTTCGCTTTTAATTGGGTGGTGAGTTCCGTCATGTCCCAAGTTAGCGGCTCTCCACCAGTGACCACGATGGTATCACTCCACTTAGCGGCATTTTCAACAATTTTTGATGTTTCGGTCGGTGGGTGCAGCTCTGCCAGCCAGCTTTCCTTAACATCACACCAGTGACAGCCAACGTCACAGCCACCAATACGTATAAAATATGCGGCCGTACCTTTATGGTAACCTTCACCTTGTATTGTATAGAACTCTTCCATTAACGGAAGTAAAAGGCCCTTATCAATTAATTCCTGTTGCTCTTGTTTCGTCATAGATTGCAAAGGTAAAGAAGTCAACTTGAACCTGAGCTCGAAATCACATTTGAAGATGCCATTGGATAACCATAATACATATAAATTGTGTCTTGGATGAGCAGAGAACATAGGAATGTATTACCTTAAACAGATAAAAGAGTGGGGAAGCCTATACGTGAGAGCTTGTACCAAGGATTGGATGCTTAGGACAGAGTGAGACGAGTTAACAGTTTCTTCTAAGCTAAAAATTCATGTATTTTTAGCAAAATATTTAATACAATCATGGGCAAAAAGGAAGATTTTAAACAACACATAAATAATGGCAACAGGTGTAAAGGCGAATTTATAACATTGGGCGCAGCGATGTTAGATAATGAAACCATGACCGAAACCTTTGTGAACCTGCCCCTTAAAACCATGAACCGTCACGGATTAATTGCCGGTGCTACGGGTACAGGTAAAACAAAAACACTTCAAGTTATTGCCGAAAATTTGAGCGAGAAGGGCATCCCAGTTCTACTAATGGATATCAAAGGGGATTTGAGCGGACTCGCCCAGCCAAGTCCCGGCCACGAAAAAATAGACGAACGCCATGAGAAAATAGGCCTACCTTTCAATCCTAAGGCGTTTCCTGTTGAGGTTATGACCATTTCAGAACAGGATGGAGTAAGGGTGAGAGCCACGGTTAGCGAATTTGGCCCAGTTTTACTATCCCGTATTCTCGATGTTACAGAAACCCAAGCCGGAATCATTGCCGTGATTTTTAAATACTGCGATGACAATAAGCTACCACTTCTGGATTTAAAGGATTTTAAGAAAATACTGCATTACGCCACCCAAGAGGGAAAAAAAGAATTCACCGAAGCCTACGGAAGAATTTCAACAGCTTCAACAGGAGCAATTCTAAGAAAAATAATAGAAATCGAGCAACAGGGCGGCGACCTGTTTTTTGGGGAAACCTCTTTTGAAGTTGACGACTTGCTGCGCGTGGATAACGATGGCCGGGGATATATAAATATTATAAGATTGACGGACATTCAAGACCGCCCAAAATTATTCTCCACGTTCATGTTGAGCCTATTGGCTGAAATATACTCAACCTTCCCCGAGCAGGGAGATAGTGGTAGGCCAGAGCTAGTTATGTTTATTGACGAAGCGCATTTAATCTTTGATGAAGCCTCAAAAGCCTTGTTGAACCAAATTGAAAGTATTGTGAAATTGATTCGTAGTAAAGGAGTTGGGCTTTATTTTGTTACCCAAAACCCTACTGATGTACCAGAGGCCGTTTTGGGTCAATTGGGCTTAAAAATCCAGCATGCATTACGTGCGTTCACAGCCAAAGATAGAAAGGCCATAAAGTTGGCTGCCCAAAACTATCCAGAGAGCAACTATTACGATACAGCCCAAATATTAACCTCTTTAGGAACTGGAGAAGCCTTAGTCTCTGCTCTCAACGAAAAAGGAATACCGACCCCTCTAACGGCTACCATGATGCGAGCACCAATGAGCAGAATGGATGTTCTAACAGATTCTGAATTGAGCACCTTGATTTCTAACTCAAAACTGACAAGAAAGTACAATAAGTTGGTTGATAGGGAAAGCGCTTATGAAATGCTCAATGAGAAAATTGAACAGGCCGATGCAGAGGAAGCAAAACGAAAAGCAGAAGAAGAAAGGGAAAAGCTTAGAAAAGCTGAAAGTAAAACCTATACAGGCCGCAGAAGTACCAGGCAAAATCCTCTCATAAAAGTTTTGACCAGCCCAACTGTAATTCGTAGTGTTTTAGGTATATTGACCAAATTGATAAAATAATAGACACGACCAGTAGATCATTAACCGTTTTTATAAAAAGTACAAAATTAGATTTCAATGAAAACAAACATAAAACACCTCATACTAAGTTGCAGCCTTATTGGCTTGATCGCCAGTTGCAATTCATCAAAAGAGCAAAACCCCTTTCAAATAACCAAACATAATATTGGCACATTGACAGACTCCACTAAGCTTAGCGATTTGGAGCTGGCTTTCCCAAATGACTCCCTGGTTAAAGTTGAAAGCAATGATGGTTTTACCGGCACCAATCCAGATTTTGAGGTTTATGATAAATCTGGCGCAAAGCTGCTGGTGCTCACCCCAGAAAACACATCTGATTCAACCTCAACAATCAAGAGTGTGATGGTTATGGACAAACGCTTCAAAACTGATAAAAACATTTCAAAAATCAGTACTTTCAAAGACATCCAGTCTAACTACAAAATTTCAAAAATCAGTAATCTTATCCGAACCGTAGTCATTTCAGTAGATGATATAAACGCATCGTTCACAATTGATAAAAAAGAGCTACCCGCCAATCTTAGGTTTGATATGGATACCAAAATCGAAGCGGTTCAAATTCCCGACCAAGCAAAAATCAAGTACTTTATATTACATTGGTAGCTTTCAACAACGCGTCGTCCGCAAGTCATTAAAAAGACTTATTTTCGTAAGTGTACAGTTGTTTTTTTTACCTTTTAAAATACTGTTTGGGAAAATCCCAAAGTTTTAAATTGCTTATATGAATCCTTTTATATCAAAAATATTAGTAGGTATTGCTACCAGAAGGCTTCAGAAAAAAGCACCGAAGAAAACAGTTACGAAAACTCGGGTCGCCCCCGTTGTTGATAATATTAAAGTAGAAATAAGCCACGGCCTAAGGGAGTTTGTGTTTGTAGTTTTAGGCGTACTTTCTGCAGGATTTGGATTAAAGGGCTTTTTACTTCCCAATCATTTTATAGATGGTGGTGCAACGGGTATTTCCCTTTTAATTGAGAATGTCACCTCAATATCCCTTGGCGTGCTTTTGGTGCTAGTAAATGTACCCTTTCTACTTTTGGCCACTCGTACCATAGGTAAGCGGTTTGCGCTGCAGAGTATCGTGGCAATCTCACTTTTGGCCGTGGTGGTTCACCTTGTTGACTACCCCGTAGTAACCGAGGATAAATTGCTTATCGCCATATTTGGTGGTTTCTTTTTAGGGCTAGGTATTGGCCTATCTATGCGAGGCGGCAGTGTTATAGACGGTACAGAGGTACTTGCTATATATTTAAGCAGAAAGCTGGGAATAACCATAGGAGATGTACTACTTTTGATAAATATCATAATATTTGGCTTTGGCGCTTATATATTATCTGTCGAAACGGCGCTATATGCCATTTTAACCTATCTTGCCGCAGCGCGAACAGTTGATTTTGTAGTAGAAGGTGTTGAGGAATATATTGGTGTAAGTATAATTTCAGATTACCATGAAGATATAAGGGTAATGCTTACCGAGAAAATGGGCCGCGCTTGTACTATAATGCCAGTAAAAGGAGGCTATATGAACCAACGAGCCCATTATGACAGATCAATGATTTATATAGTAATTACAAGATTGGAACTTCCTAAACTTCATACCGAAATTGATAAAATTGATAAAAAAGCATTTATTATCATGTCAGTTGTAAAAGATTTGAAAGGCGGTACGATTAAACGAAAACCATTAAAAGACCATTGAAAAAATATAGTTTACAGGATAACCCCTTCACTGTTCCAACAGATGATGGAAAAATCATTAAAGAGCATTTTGGACTTGCCACAGACGGCAATTCCCAGATAAGTATCGCGCACATGAAAGCTCCAGCAGGCTGGAGCGAACCTTTTCAAACCCCAAAATTTGACGAATATACGTACATAATTAGAGGGAAAAAGCAGTTTATAATAGAGGATGAGATTATAATTCTAGAGGCAGGACAATCCATTAAGATTGAAAAAAATACGCGTGTTCAATATTCAAACCCCTTTACCGAGGTCTGCGAGTATATCGCAATTTGCACCCCAGCGTTTTCTATGGAGACCGTTAATCGAGAAGAGGAATGAAAGGCTTGATAGTGAGAATACTAGGATTTCTAATCAATCTTATTGGTATAGCAAGCCCAAGATTGGCAGGGAGAATTTCCTTAAAGCTGTTTTCATCACCAAGACGCATAAAAATAAAGGAAAAACAGCGCGATTTTTTAGAGACAGCATTTCTGGAGGATGTAGATATTAAAATTACTATTGATAGACCCACAAATCTCACCATAAAAACCTACCGTTGGTTAGGTAATAGAGAAACGGTACTATTAGCCCACGGGTGGGAAAGTAATTCCTATAGATGGAAAGGTCTCATCCAAAAACTTAAAGCCCTTGATTATAATATTGTAGCTTTAGATGCTCCTGCTCATGGTTATTCGAGCGGCAGTACATTTAACGCTATTCTTTATGCCGAGTGCATAAATATCATTGCTAAGAAATTTAAAGCAAATATTATAGTTGGTCACTCTGTTGGCGGGATGTCGGCGGCATTCTTTCAGAACAAGTACCAAATGCCAACGGTTAAAAAAATTATTCTTTTGGGAGCGCCCTCCAATTTTGAAGGGGTCTTTAGTCGTTATGTTAAAATGATGGGCTATTCAAAACGTGTGGCCAGAGCCATGGATGAACTCATTTACAAACGCTTTAAGTACATGCCCGAGCATTTTAATGCCGCTAAATTTTCAAAAGATATTACCGCTAAAGGCTTAATCATCCACGACAAGTTAGACAAAATCATTCCCTATAGTGATGCAGAGGATTTTCAAAACTTCTATAAAAATGCAAAGTTCATCTCTACTGAAGGCTTCGGTCATGGACTAAGAAATGAGGAGGTAGAAAATCACGTGGTTGCATTCATTGAACAGTAGTGATAAATTTTAGAGTATGGCAGAAGATTTAAAACGCATCAATAAATACCTTAGCGAGGCTGGCTACTGCTCCCGGCGAGAAGCAGATAAGCTTATTAGCGCTGGTCGGGTCACCATAAATGGCGAGGTGCCTGAAATGGGAACGAAAGTTTCCAGCAACGATGTTGTTGCCGTAGATGGAGCTATTATCAAAAACAACAAATCTAAATTTGTTTATCTCGCCTTCAACAAACCTGTTGGTATTGTCTGTACTACCGACACTCGGGTTGAGAAACACAACATTATTGATTACATAAATTATCCCAGGCGTATTTTCCCTATCGGACGACTTGACAAACCGAGTGAGGGTCTTATATTACTTACCGATGACGGTGATATAGTTAATAAAATTCTCCGTGCCAGCAACAATCACGAAAAGGAATATCTGGTTACGGTTGATAAGACCATTTCGCAGACCTTTATAAAGCGAATGTCTGGCGGAATCTATCTGGAAGACTTAGAAAAAACCACTAAGAAATGTGAGGTTAACAAAATCAACAGTCATACTTTTAGTATCATACTCACCCAAGGTTTAAATCGTCAAATCCGTAGAATGTGTGAATATTTAAACTACGAGGTTCAAAGTTTAAAGCGAATACGTATAATGAATATAACATTGGATATGCCTGTTGGCACGTACCGCGAATTGACGAAAACTGAATTTGACGAAATGAGTAAATTGCTCAGTGAATCAAAAAAAAACATTCCTGGCCAATGCAAAGGTTAAAGGGAAAAAAAATTGAGCTATATTATCAAGAAAGTTATTTGAATTCTTACTTACGTTACATATAATTAATTAAATATCTTATTATTGTGGCTAACTTAATTTTAAAATCATGATACGAGTCCTTGCACTAATTTTAACTATTGGCGGTATGATTTCCCTTATTCTAGGTGTTCTCGGGATTTTTGGTAATAATCTGGTTGCCTTGAGTCCGTGGGCATTAACGATACTCGGGGGCATTTTCTTCATTTCGGGAGTCTCGATGTTGAAATATAGAAAAGATAAACCAGCATAATTTAATTCTTTATGGCTAAGCAAATTAACCCCTTTCATATTGCAATCCCGGTACATAATCTGGAAGAATGTCGAAAATTCTACAATGACGTTTTAGAATGTGAGGAAGGACGAAGCAGCAGCCATTGGGTAGATTTTGATTTATTTGGCCATCAATTGGTGATACACTACAAACCAAAATCTGAAGGAGACTTACACGTCAATCAAGTGGATGGAAAATCTGTGCCCGTGCCTCACTACGGAGTTGTTTTGCCGTGGATCGTATTTCAAGAATTTGCTGAAAAGCTAGAAAGCAAAAACGTCAAGTTCATCATTGAACCTTACATTAGATTTGAAGGGCAACCAGGCGAACAAGCTACGATGTTTTTTCTCGACCCAGCTGGTAATGCTTTAGAATTTAAGAGTTTTAAAGATATGGGGCAGTTGTTTGCTAAGTAGTCTTATGACTATCATTTTAAATCAATTATGTCCTACATAATTTTATCTATTCCTGGATTCAATTTTGGTACTTTGTTTGTCGCAACAGTCCATTCCATTCCTACCGAAAATCCGAACTACTCGTAAATAAGAATATCGCGCATTCAGGCAATGCTACGTCATGATATTTGAGGATATTTGTCTCTTGTTTTGTGTGATATACTTTTAACCGCTTCGCCTATAATTTCAATACTTCTTATTACAGCATCTTGCTTTTCTAAATTTTGCTAAAATTCGTATTCATTAACGTCCTCTTGGTGTGAATTAATTTTAGAATTACATTATAAAATGTCTTCAAAATATACAAGTTCATCTCTACTACCCGTATATTCTGATTTCTTCTGATAAGATATATTGTTTCGGTCTTGGTTTAATGCTATCATGCTTCGACTAAATCAACTATTTTATTTAGTTTATCCTCTAAATCGAGTTTAATCCTAACAACATCCAGTAAACTGATTTTTTTCTTAAGTTCTATCAAAATATAAATATCACTTGATTCCTTATTGGTATTATTCGCATAAGGACCGAGAATCCCCGCCCGCTTTATATTTTAATTACTTGGAATCTCTAAAATAGATGCTTTCATCCTTTCGAATTCCATGTTTAGATATATTAAAATTTAGTAATTATAAAAATACGATAAACTTTGAGGAAATCCTTTTCAATCCATCCGCTGTTCCCTCGCCAAAAGTGTATTTTTCAAGAGCATCGCAATGGTCATTGGTCCTACCCCGCCAGGAACAGGCGTGATGTAACTGGCTTTTTTACTTACATTTTCAAAATCAACATCGCCAGTAATTCGATAGCCCTTAGTTTTAGTATCGTCTGGAACCCGTGTGATACCAACATCAATAATCACGGCTTCATCCTTGACCATTTCGGCCTTTAAAAAATTTGGAACCCCAAGTGCAGAAATGATGATATCAGCCTGAGAGGTAATCTGGGTTATATTTTTAGTGTGGCTATGGGTTAAGGTTACGGTGGAATTTCCTGGAAACCCTTTTCTACCCATTAAAATACTCATTGGCCGCCCAACAATATGGCTCCTGCCAATCACAACGGTATGCTTTCCTTTAGTTTCAACGTCGTATCGGTCAAGCAATTCTAATATTCCGAATGGCGTTGCTGGAATAAAGGTACTCATATCCAATGCCATTTTTCCGAAATTTTCTGGGTGAAAACCATCAACATCCTTACTAGGGTCAACTGCCATCAAAACTTTACGCGTGTTAATTTGTGGTGGGAGCGGTAGCTGAATGATGAATCCATCAATATCAGCATCCTGGTTCAACTCCTCAATCTTATCCAATAACTCGATTTCACTGGTTGTGTTTGACATTCTAACCATGGTAGATTCAAAACCAACTCGTTCACAAGCACGCACCTTACTCCCAACGTAGGTTAAACTAGCCCCGTCGTTGCCAACAATAACCGCGGCTAAGTGAGGTACCTTCTCCCCTTTTGCCTTCATCTTATCGACTTGGCTCTTGATTTCGTCCTTAATGTCGTTACTTACTTTTTTTCCGTCCAGTATGGTCATATTACAGTTTTCAGTCGCAATCGCGGTTTTCAGTTGCTACTCTTGCTTTGTTAATTTGCAGTAGCAGTTGTGGTTTAAAGTCGCCACTCATGCTTTGTTAGTTTTCAGTCGCAGTAGCGGTTTTCAGTTACTTATCAGTATGTTTATTTTGTTATTTTAATAACTGTTTACTGCAACCGTAAGCGGCGACTTATAGATGTTATTCTTTATTTACTCCAAAAATAGCTGGGATTATTAGTCATATAATTGATAAACTTTACTGTTTAAATATTTTGGTCGGTAAACTTTTTATGTAATCATTGGATAAGTAACCGCAAGCATTGGCGTAATTTAACCAAGTATTTGTCTCTGTGTTTTCAGCATCGCTATCAGTTAGTTTATTTATAAAATGCTTCGGATAGCGTCTTTTCCTGTAAGCTTCAGACATATTTACATTTACAGAACGTGAACTCCTCCTGATTTGGTTAATCGAAGAATAAGTTTCTGCTTTTGGAAACGTCTTCGAAATTTCAAAAATTTTCATCGCTAAATCAAATGTTTTCTAATATGCTAAGAGTTTTTTGAAATCTATAGTCAATTTATATGCGAAATCAAATTTAACAAAATCAGCTTGATAGTGTAAACTGAGATATTAACTGTTTACTTATACTGAAAATGGGGCTGTAAACTACCTCATCCCTTGCATCGCCTGCATCATCGCTTTTCCTTTTCCACCTTGCATCATCTTCATCATCTTGCTCATTTGATTAAATTGTTTTAGCAATTGATTGACTTCTTGTACCGAGGTTCCAGAACCTTTTCCTATACGTTTTTTTCGGCTTGAGTTTATAATAGAGGGATTAGCGCGTTCCTGCGGGGTCATACTATGTATGATTGCTTCAATACCCTTAAAAGCGTCATCATCAACATCAACATCCTTCATCATTTTACCGGCACCGGGAATCATTCCGATGAGGTCTTTCATATTACCCATCTTCTTGATTTGTTGTATCTGCTTGAGGAAATCATCAAATCCGAATTTGTTCTTAGCTATCTTCTTTTGAATCTTTCTCGCTTCTTCCTCATCATATTGCTCTTGCGCACGCTCAACCAAGGAAACTACGTCACCCATACCGAGGATTCTATCTGCCATACGGGAAGGATAGAACACATCAATCGCTTCCATCTTTTCGCCAGTACCAATAAATTTGATGGGCTTATTAACCACCGATTTAATCGAAATGGCAGCCCCGCCACGCGTATCACCATCTAATTTTGTGAGGATGACTCCGTCAAAGTTGAGAATATCATTAAATGCCTTTGCGGTATTTACTGCATCCTGACCGGTCATGGCATCTACAACAAACAAGGTTTCCTGTGGCTCAATGGCTTTGTGAATGTTGGATATTTCGGTCATCATCGCCTCATCGACGGCCAATCGACCCGCGGTATCTATAATCACGGTATTCAATCCGTTAGCCTTGGCATGGGCAATACCAGCTTGTGCGATAGCAACGGGGTCCTTATTTTCCTTATCGCTATAAACCTCAACCCCAATTTGCTCGCCAACAATATGCAATTGGTCAATCGCCGCTGGCCGATAAACGTCACAAGCAACAAGTAAAGGTTGTTTTGTTTTTTTCTTTTTAAGATAATTCGCTAATTTACCAGAAAATGTTGTTTTACCAGAACCCTGAAGACCAGACATTAAAATAACAGTTGGGTTGCCAGAAAGGTTTATCCCCTCAGCATCGCCACCCATGAGTTTGGTCAATTCGTCCTTGACCAATTTAACCATAAGCTGCCCTGGTTGAAGACTGGTCAATACATCTTGCCCTAGAGCTCTCTCCTTAACGGTATTAGTAAACTCCTTGGCTATTTTAAAGTTAACATCGGCATCTAAAAGTGCACGGCGCACCTCCTTTAGCGTCTCTGCTACATTAACCTCGGTAATACTGCCGTGACCTTTGAGTACGTGTAAGGCTTTATCTAACTTTTCGCTTAAATTATTAAACATTGTCGTAACATATTTTGAAAGGCAAATTTAGCTATTTAGAGACTAATATTGAAGTTTTAAAGGTGTGAATTTGAAGTGGTACAACGTATTTTATATCAAAAACAACCGCTTCGCTTTACCATATAAATGTTCTCGACTTCCAGCCTTTTTAGGTGGCGTTGCAACCACAACTCTATTAATTGAGATTAAAGTAATTAAAATTTAATTGTCTTTAAAAGATAAATCTAAGATTTAAAAATCTTTAAACTTGTAATTACAATTACCCTAATACCTCTAGCTTAGCAAATCGCAAAAGCAACTTTTTAACGCCTCCATGTTCAAAATTGATTTCGGCTTTTACGTCTGCGCCTTTTCCTTCGATTTTTAGAACCTCTCCTTTACCAAAACGGGAATGCTCTACGATATTTCCCTTGGTCAAATCACCATCAAACAAGTTGGTGTTGAAATTATTTTCGTTTGTTGAACCCGATTTTTTTACCGGCTTTAAATTTTTTGGGGCAACGAATTTTGGGACCTTTGCCTCTGACTTTCTCTTGACCGGTTTTTTAAACCTAATGCGATTGGGCTCAACATCTCCAAAAATATCGGCACTTAACATTGGGTTTTGTCTAGGGTCGTTCACCGGCGTCAAAACATCTAGATATTTGTCGTCAATTTCCTCTATGAAACGGCTGGGTTCGGCATCAATTAATTTTCCCCAGCGGTATCGCGATAAGGTATAAGTTAAATAGGCTTGCTTTTCGGCTCGGGTCAGGGCAACATAGAACAATCGGCGTTCCTCTTCCAGTTCGCTTCGGGTATTCATACTCATAGCACTAGGGAACAGATCCTCCTCCATACCTACTATGTAAACATAAGGAAATTCTAAACCTTTTGCCAGATGAATGGTCATTAACGCCACCCGGTCATCATCACCTTTATCATTGTCTAAATCTGTTGCAAGGGCAACGTCTTCCAGGAATTCTGCAATTGAGCCCGTAGCATCAGCCAATTCTTTTTGACCTTCAACAAAGTCACGAATACCGTTCAATAACTCTTCAATATTTTCAAGCCGCTGAATATCCTCGGGCGAACTTTCTTTATTGTATTCCCTAACTATTCCGGCAACCTTGGTCACCTCTTCTGCTAGTTCGAAGGCATTTGCCGTTTTATTGGTAACCTGAAATCTTTCAATCATGGTTACAAAATTCTTCAGCTTGTTTCTCGTACCGCTGTTCACATTAACTTCAGTGTTGTCAATATGCTTCATGACCTCAAAGATAGAACGGTCGTATTTATTGGCGGCGACCACCAGTTTATCTACCGTAGTTGTGCCGATTCCCCTTCCTGGAAAATTAATGATTCGCTTAAGCGCTTCCTCATCATTGGGATTTATTATTAATCGTAAATATGATAGTACGTCCTTGATTTCCTTGCGTTGGTAGAATGAAAGTCCGCCGTAAATCCTGTAGGGAATCCCCCGCTTTCTCAACGCATCCTCAATTGCTCTTGACTGTGCGTTGGTTCGGTACAAAACGGCAAAATCATTGTCCTTAGCTTGGTTTTCCATCTTATTCTCAAAAATAGAACTCGCTACAAAACGCCCCTCATCACCATCGGTCATGAGTCGGTTTACCTTGATTTTAGTACCTTCATCATTAGCCGTCCATACTACCTTCTCGAGTCGGCTTTTATTTTTTTCAATAATGGAATTCGCTGCATTTACAATATTTTTGGTTGAGCGGTAATTTTGCTCTAATCGAAATACCTTTACCTCATCGTAATCCCGTTGAAAGTTCAAGATATTATTGATGTTTGCACCGCGAAACGCATAAATACTCTGGGCGTCGTCACCAACCACACAAATATTTTGAAACCTATCTGAAAGTGCTCTAACAATTAAGTACTGGGAATGGTTAGTATCTTGATACTCGTCCACCAAAATGTATCTAAAGCGATCCTGATACTTGGCCAAAACATCTGGAAACCGGGTTAATAATTCATTGGTTCTTAAGAGTAAATCATCAAAATCCATTGCTCCGGCCTTAAAGCAACGGTCAACGTAGTTTTTATAGATTTCACCCAGCCTTGGCCTTCTGGCAGCGGTGTCGGCTTCAATCAATTCAGGGTTTTGGAAGTAGGCCTTTACAGTAATTAAGCTATTTTTATAAGACGATATGCGGGAGCGAACCTGTTTGGTTTTATAAACATCCTTTTCAAGACGCATTTCCTTAATGATAGACCCAATCAATCTGTCTGAATCTTGAGTGTCGTAAATTGTGAAATTTGAGGGAAAGCCTAATTTATCGGCTTCAATTCTGAGGATTTTTGCAAAAACGGAATGAAAGGTCCCCATCCAGAGATTTTTCGCCTCACTCGTACCAACAATGTCGGCAATACGTCCTTTCATTTCCCGAGCCGCTTTATTGGTAAAGGTTAGAGCAAGAATATTGAATGGGTCAACCCCCTGGCTCATCAAATAGGCAATGCGATAAGTCAAAACCCGAGTTTTTCCAGAGCCCGCACCGGCTATCACAATCATAGGCCCATCCTTTTGAAGCGTTGGCTCTAATTGGGCGTCATTAAGTTGGCTCAAATACTTTTCCAAATCATAAAATCTTTAGAATGTGAAATTAACTAAAACCATATTTTTTTCATCGATGTTTTATCAATTAATATAAACAATTAGCTTGAAACCTTCCTTTGATGTTTTTTTGAATATCTTTAGGCATTATCTATAATTATAGACCATGGCTAGAATTTTTTTATTAAGCTTTTTATTAGTCAATTTTAATGCCTTTTCTCAGAATAGTTTAGACAAAGACTTTTCTAATATTGAATCTAAGGTTATTGAATGGCGCAGGGATTTGCATCAAAACCCCGAACTTTCAAATCGAGAATTTAAAACTGCCGAAAAAATCGCAAATCACCTAAAATCGCTTGGCATCGAGGTTAAAACAGGAGTTGCAAAAACTGGAGTAGTAGGACTTTTAAAAGGTAAATTACCGGGTAAAGTTGTTGCCCTAAGAGCCGATATTGATGCCTTGCCCGTAACCGAGCGAAACGATTTGGAGTTTAAAAGCAAGGTGGTTACTAAATTCTTGGGAACTGAAACAGGAGTTATGCATGCCTGTGGGCACGATACCCATACGGCCATTTTGATGGGCGTTGCAGAAATCTTGGCCAATAATAAGGATGCAATTAAAGGTACGGTAAAGTTCATTTTCCAACCAGCCGAGGAAGGGCCACCTCCCGGAGAGGAGGGTGGTGCAAAGCTCATGATAAAAGATGGGGTTTTAGAAAACCCTAAGGTAGATGCGATTTTTGGATTGCACATAAATTCAGCAACTCCTGTGGGCACCATCAAATACAAGACTGGGGGCATTATGGCGGCCGTTGAGCGTTTTGTCATCAAGGTTAAGGGAAAGCAGACACACGGCTCACAGCCTTGGTCTGGCGTTGACCCGATTTTGATTTCTGCAAAAATTATAGACGGCTTGCAAACCATAATCAGTAGAGAAGCAAAATTGACCGATGAAGCAGCAGTCATTACAGTGGGTAAGATGACTAGCGGGGTGCGATTTAACATTATACCTGAAAGTGCCGAACTTATTGGTACCGTGCGAACGTTAGATCCTAAAATGAAGGACATGATTATAACACGAATGACCGAAATGACCCAGACCATCGCCAAAGCTTATGGTGGCCAGGCTACTATTGAATTTCAGAATAACACCTCAATCACCTATAACGATGAGGCATTGGTGAAACATATGTTGCCAACAATTGAAAAAATAGCGGGCAAGGAAAATGTCAAAATCATGAAAGCTACAACTGGTGGCGAAGATTTTTCATATTTTCAAGAGGTTGTACCGGGGTTTTATTTCTTTTTAGGTGGCATGACACCAGGTAATACAGAGGCCTTTCCGCACCACACACCAGACTTTAAAATTGACGAAGATGGATTGTTACTAGGTGTGAAAACTATGACCCAGTTGGCAATAGATTATCTTAATAGTTAATGTTAAAAAAGTGAATGTGCTAACTTATTTTTAGCCTAAGTGCTTTGACGTATTAGGCATGACATTCTCATTACTTTTTCTTTTTCCCGGCACCGGTAACAGCATCCTTGAGCCCATCCCTAATATTTAACCAGACGAAATTGAAAATTGACTTAGTTTTGTCGCGTTTAACCTCTTTGGCATAGCCGTATCTGAAATTACCTTTTTTGTCATTACTATTTTTAGATACAAATAAATTTACGATACCGGATACTAATCCTTTTTTCTCATTTCCGTCTTCTTTGAGCATGATTACATCCAAATACTCATAGTCTGTTTTTAATTCTATTTGAGAGGAATTGGCGTTACCGCCAATTGTAAAATAAGTTTGTAGAAGTTCGCCCTCAAGCTTTACACGCACATTAGGTTTGGTAAATTGGTTTAGTTGATCTGCGTGGAGTTTTCCCAAATCTGCTTTAAATACAAACGAATCGGTTGTATCACTTACCTTAAAGCTCCAATCCACATTAACAGGAGCCGTTTCCATAAAGTCAGCATTTACAGCTATTTCAAGCCTATCAGATTTATCATACACATTACCAAGATTAGTAATCTTAGCATTCAGATTTTCGAACTCTATTTTTCCTGCAGGGTTGTCTGGTTTTACTTTTTCCTCGTAAATTATAGTTGCATCCTTGATTTCAACGCGATTAATACCTAAATCAAAACCTAGGTTTCTCAACATTTTACTATACATCGGTTTTTTGGTATTATCATCTGCAACTAATTTGTCTCTGTAAATAATGGCATTTGGCTTATTAAGCATTACATTCCCTGCCCTTAAAACAAAATTAGATTTGTTTTGTAGCTCAACATCTTGATTATTAATCTCCATCGACGTAATTTGTATGTTAAAATGATCGCGTTCCGTTTCTATAATTTTTGAAAGTTCTCTTTGGCGGTACTTGGTTTTGAGCCCAATCCCATAGATTTTAGAACTATCCCTGGTTATTTCTACATCTGAAATAGTCAGGTTTTCAAAATCGTTCATTTTGTATTTCAGATTTTTAGTTAAAAATAGCATATCCTCAAAACTAAAAGGAAGCTTGGATGCCGCCCCCTTTTTTTTTGAAACTATCTTACCCAAATTAAGTTTAAGACCATCGGTTTCTAAAACAACTGAATCCGTTTCCCGACTTTTCATCTGTACTGTTGCATTATTGATACTTAAACGATTAATTTTAAAAGCTTTGTCTTTATTTGCGCTAGAATCTGAACCCTTATTGCCACTGTTTGATGCCTTATCTTGGTAGTACAGTAAATTTGGTTTTTCTACATTAATGGATTCAATACTAATGGTATCATTTACAAAATAATCCCAGTAACTAAAACCATTTAATGCTACTTTAGTTAAATTGATTTGCATTTTTTTCTTGCCAGTGGCCTTCGCTAGAATATCGACTAAGGGATTCTTTAAGGCGACGTTTCCTTTCAATAGGTTTACATGTGCAGCATCGTATTTTACTTGAATATGTTCTGGCAGATTACCAATTGCCGTCTCTAATTTCTGTTTGGCCACATAGGTAACTGATACGTACAATATAAGCAAGCCGAGTAAAATACCTCCTGCAATAAAAATCGTTTTTTTATAATTCATGTTTATAATATCATGTTCAAGTATAATAACGGTATTTACATTGTATTTCCTTACTCCTAAAACATTACAAATGGACGTATTTCTTAACTTTAATGAAACAGTACCGCTATTTCCGTAAGTTATTATAGCACTCTTTTTTATTTCTAAACGGGATATGTTTATAACCCGATTTTATTATTGATGGTAATTTTGCATTAGCTTTGGTTTAAGGTTTATGCAAAGACTTCGTTTAAATGGGTTAATTTCTTAATATTAAATAGCTGAAATATAGAATTTTAGAGCTTCGGAATCTCACGGTTTAATTTTGTGATAAACAGAGCCTATAATTTATTAATGTGCCATAGGGAGCCAAGGGGTCTATAATTTTGCTTTTTCAAAATTTGACTTTTTAAATTTATTTCTAAATCAAAACCGTTAATTTTACATAAAACACTAAATTTTAATGGAAGAAGACATTTTATCCCTGTTGTTTTATTGTATTCCTGCTGCAATCACGGGAGCAGTGGCCTATTACTTTTTCAAACAGTACTCTGAGAATGAAGATAGTAAACGAAAACACCTCATAAAAACTGAATTAAACAAACAAGCTTTGCCAACCAGATTACAGGCCTACGAACGTTTTTCGATTTTCTTAGAGCGCATCAAACCTTCCAAATTAATGTTAAGGGTTACCCCGAATGGCAGCAGCAAGGAAGAATATGAAAGCCTATTGATTACAAACATCGAACAAGAATTTGATCACAACCTGGCCCAGCAGATTTATGTTTCAGATGATTGTTGGAGCATTATCTCCACGGCCAAAAACGCTACCGTTCAAATGATTCGTAAATCGACCATCTCAGAAAAAGTAGATTCCGCAGAAAAGTTGCGTGAGGTCATTCTTACCGATATGATGGATAAACGGGCTCCCAGTGATGCTGGGCTGTCTTTCATTAAGGAGGAAATTGCCAGGCTATTCAACTAAGATTCATTATGAATCTGTAACTCGTATCATCAGGCCTAGCCTTAGTTTAAACAAACATAATTTTTAAATTTATTACCTTAATATAAATACATGACCATTACCCAATTAAATTATGTTTTAGCCATAGCAGAACACAAAAATTTTACCAAAGCAGCAGAAAAATGCTTTGTAACCCAGCCTACACTCAGTACCCAAATCCAGAAGCTTGAAGATGAACTGGACGTATTGATATTTGACCGAAGCAAAAAGCCTATTGAACTAACCGATGTTGGTAAGAAAATTGTAAATCAGGCCAAGAATATTGTGGATGAGTCAGAACGTATTCAGGATATTGTTGACCAGCAGAAAGGCTTTATAGGTGGTGAATTTAAACTAGGGATTATCCCTACTATAATGCCTACTTTACTCCCAATGTTTTTGAAGGCTTTTATAAAAAAATTCCCAAAGGTTACATTGAAAATTGAAGAGCTTACTACCGAGGAGATAATTTTTAGAATAAACGAAGGCCATCTAGATGCGGCAATCGCCGCCACCCCTTTGGAAAACGAAACGATTAAAGAACGTGTACTCTATTACGAGCCTTTTGTAGGATACATCCCAAAAGACCACAAATTATCTGGTAAAAAAAATATTGAGGTGTCAGACCTTGATTTAGAGGATATATTATTACTGGAAGATGGCCATTGTTTCAGGGACGGAATCCTAAATTTATGCAAGGCTACTAAGGAACACCATACAGGAAATTTTCAATTAGAAAGCGGAAGCATAGAAACCCTGATAAAACTATCTGATGAGGGTCTCGGCATGACTCTACTTCCCTACCTGCACACTATGGATTTAAATACTGACACCAAATCGAAATTATACGAATTTATCAAGCCAACTCCTGCCCGTGAGGTTAGCCTCATATACAATAAAAACGAATTGAAAATGCAGATCATTGAGGCATTACATGATGTGATTTCTGGAATAATCCGCGGGGCAATAGCATTTCAGGATGTGGATATCGTGAGCCCATTGCCAAAGTAGATAGACCTATTAAGATTACAATAACGGCGAAATACAAGTATCAGCTGAATGTTTGTAACAGCGATTTTATTGAATTTAGGTTTTCAATTATTTTTTAATGTACACTGCATATCAATAAATATCTCTTATTAATTACAATTATTTTGATAACTCATTTCTGTGAAATGAATAGGCTTTTGCCCAGCCTTGAAAATAGAGTAAATCATGTGATCCAAAAAATGGATGAAAAAGAGACTACTAAAATTGTTTTTGACACCATTGACTCTTTTAAATGGTATGAACTTTTTTTTGCTAGTCCATATACACTAATCGAAGAAATTGAGGGCTACAACTTCAGAGCCATAAATTCGATAAGCCTTAGTAACGAAAAATATATGTTTTTGGATTTATTTATAAGAAAAAGGAAATTACCTATATAGCGCCTATCAAAAACGACAAAATCTTACAGAGTGTTTTAAAGGTTTCTAAAACTGGCTATCAGATATATCCAAAATCGGAAACTGCGTTTGTATTTATAGGAACCAATTTTAATAGAAAAAAACCAAAATTGTATTGGGCTGGTAAAACCTTAAAAAAACACCATTGATTACAGAGGAAAAAAATTAGGGTACCAATTTCACGAATTGAAGATGACCAATCAACGATGTATTCGCATTAAGAGTTATTTAAGTACTCATATTTTAAACAAAAAAAGCGGCTAAAAGCCGCTTCTTTGTTTAAGTTTTTAAATAAATTAAACAATCGTCTAAATCTGGGTTCTGTAGAATCAAGGATTTAATAAAAATCTTAAGCTCCTCAATTTCGTAAGGTAAGAGTCGCTGTAGTGCCTTTTGCAACTCTCTACAGAACAACGCAGAATCAAAACTGACTTTTTTTAGTACAGTCTTGGTGTACTCGAACATCGCTCTTGCCATTTTATTTTAGTTTTTGGTTAATTCAGAACTATCAAAACCATTTAAAATGATTAAATGACTAAATATGTGAAATAATTCTAAGTGTAATTGTTGACAATAGGCGCCTAACTTAATTCGTTAAAGGTAGCAAAAAATCTGTTAAAATGCATATTTAGATTAAATTTTAACAGCTCATAACGCCTTAAAATCTATTATCACCGCCGAGCAAATCACCTAGGCCGCCAAGTACACTACCTTCGCCCTTATCCTTCCCTCCGCGTGGAACAGATGCAAGAATTCTACCAGCCAATCTACTAAAAGGCAAAGACTGGATATAAACAGTACCGGGACCTTGTAATCGCGCAAAAAACAAACCTTCCCCGCCAAAGATCGTGTTTTTAATACCTCCAACAAATTCAATATCATAATCCACATCTCTGGTAAAGCCTACGATGCAACCCGTATCCACCTTTAAAGTTTCGCCTGGCTGCAATACTTTTTTTGCCATGGTTCCGCCCGCGTGCACAAAAGCCATACCATCACCCTCTAATTTCTGCATGATAAATCCTTCTCCACCAAAAAGTCCACGACCAAGTCTTTTTGAGAATTCTATCCCAACACTCACTCCTTTCGCAGCACAGAGAAAAGCATCCTTTTGGCAAATAAATTTACCGCGATACTCGGTTAAATCTATTGGCACTATTTTACCCGGATACGGCGAAGCGAAAGACACATTTCGTTTACCTGAAATTGTATTGTAAAATGCGGTCATAAAAAGACTCTCGCCAGTGAGAATTCGTTTACCAGCTCCTAATATTTTTCCAAAGAAACCACTATCTTTTGCAGAACCGTCACCAAAAAGTGTTTGCATTTGGATACCGTCGTCCATCATCATTAAAGTTCCTGCCTCGGCGATAACGCCCTCTTGGGGATCCAATTCTATTTCTACGTACTGCATTTCCTCGCCGTAGATTCTAAAGTCTATTTCGTGTGATGTCATATTTAGTTCAGGTTTAAAAGTTTATAGTTTAAATATTTGTTGTTATCGATTGTAATTTGTTACAGATTAAAATTAATTGTCAATCCCGATACGTCGTGACCAAATTACAAAAGCCAAATTGTATAGTAAAGGATTAAAAGTCATATCATTTCTTTTAACTTAAAAATGAGAAAATTAGGTCTAATTGATATTGTAATTGTGACTTCAGCTAAAAACTACTTCACCTTGAGCGTCCATTCAAAATGAAACTCAGAAACCTGAATACCGGCACTGTTAATGCCCGCACTGCTAAGCCATAGGGTCTGCCCCTCTTTAGTTTCTATTGCTTTTGCTATGGCCTCGTCAATATCTAAACCTTGATTGCAGGTAAAGGTTATTCGGCCAGTTGCTTTTTTGGTAAATGTCGCTTTGTTATTAGCTACCAACATCGAAATCCTCTTTCCGCTATTTCTAATCTTATGCATAACCAATGCGCCAGTGGATAATTCAGCAGCCATCCCTTGAACTGCCCAAAACATAGAATTGAAGGGATTTTGATTAATCCATTTATGTTTTACTGAAACCACGCAGGTTTTATCGTCCATTGATTGTGTACGAACCCCGCAAAGATATGCCGATGGTAGTTTCAGTATTAAAAAGGTATTCAGTTTTCTTGGCGAAACGCTCATTGTTATTAATATTTCCGCTAAAATATCGAAATTAAACCAAAATTAATATTTGTTAATAAATTGTTAATTTTTAGTACTATGCGTTACATAATACCTTTTTTTAGACATATATTTGTATAAGAAATTACTATATCGTTTATCAATCATGCTTACTAATCATCATAAAAACATAGCAACCTTTATTCATCTATCGACCTTTTCACGGTTTTTAGTACCTCTCGGAAATTTTATCGGCCCAATTATTCTTTGGATAACCAACAAGGATAAATCAGAATTTATAGATGCCAACGGTAAGCAGGCCATAAATTTTCAAATGAGTATTCTACTATATACCTTGTTTATCGGTACGCTTACTATTCCATTTTTCATATTTAAGGTAATTAGCGGAATCGATTTTATTGACTTTCATGGTTTCAATGACTTTCATATCAATATCGGTAAACCCTCACCCTTACTTTACATAAGCGGAGGATTAGGTTTTTTGGCGGTCATCGGTTTTATACTTGAACTGATTTTTATAGTCATTGCAAGCTTAAAGGCAAGGGATGGGGAAATTTATCAATATCCACTAACCATCAGTTTCTTAAAATAAGCAGCATCAATCCAAAAATTCTTCACGAATTACAGAGGCGAGGAAGGACGAATCATCAATCAAAAAGCGAATAGGTAAATGAATCTGAAAGCAATCAGCCAAATTAAAAGCTAAAGTTTAGTGGTAAAAGCATTTTAAACAGCACCTCATCAACCTGTTTTTAAAAGCTAATGTTGATTGCCTCAGTTCTTAAAAAAATTAAAATGAACACATGAAAATAGAAAACACTAAAGCCCAAATGCGTAAAGGCGTTTTAGAGTACTGCATTCTTTCGGTATTAAAAGATGAGGATGCCTACGTGGCTGAGATACTTGAAACGCTTAAGGATGCCAAAATGTTGGTAGTGGAGGGAACAATCTACCCGCTTCTCACCAGATTAAAAAATGCAGGATTACTAAGCTATCGCTGGGAGGAATCCACTTCTGGCCCACCGCGTAAATATTACGGATTGACCGAAACGGGACAATTATTCCTCAACGAACTCAACGCTACCTGGAGCGATTTGCAGAACGCCGTAAACCTGGTTACCAAACACAAAAAACACTAAACAGAAACCAATGAATAAAACAGTAAATATAAATTTAGCAGGTATGTTCTTCCACATTGATGAGGACGCATACCTTAAATTGCAGCGCTACCTTGAGTCCATTAAACGCTCATTTACAGATAGCCAGGGACGTACTGAAATCATTTCTGACATAGAGGCGCGTATCGCCGAGTTGTTTAGTGAACGTGCCAGAGATGAAAGACAGGTCATTGGTATTAAGGAGGTTGACGAGGTCATAACCATAATGGGCCAGCCGGAGGACTATCTGGTTGACGACGACATTTTTGAGGATTCACCAGAATACACTAAAAAATCATATACAACCCCATCCTCTAGTTCGAGTCATCGAAAGTTGTACCGAGATACCGAAAACTCCTACGTAGGTGGTGTCTCCTCTGGGTTGGGGCATTACTTTGGGATTGATGCCCTTTGGATAAGACTCATTTGGATCCTCTTAATTTTTGGAGCAGGGACCGGGGTATTACTCTACATTTTACTTTGGATTTTGGTACCAGAAGCAATTACAACTTCAGAAAAGCTAATGATGAAGGGAGAGCCTATAAACATTAGCAACATCGAAAAAAAAATCAAGGATGGATTTGAGACCGTTTCAGAAAACGTAAAAAAAAACGTTGATTTAAAAAAGAGCGGCGATAAAATACGTGAAGGTTTTGAAACCGTAAGCGATTCAGTTAATAAGGGCTTTAAGCGCGCCGATTTCCCCAAACAAGGTCAACGCTTAAAATCCAGCTCTACCAGTTTTTTTGAAGCCTTAGGACGTATTATCGTTTTTTTCTTTAAGGTTTTTGCTAAGTTTTTTGGGGTTATCCTCATACTCATTGGTGCGGTGTCAATATTCGGTCTTATTATTAGCTTGTTTAGTATTGGGAGCTCGTCATTTTTCCATCCTTGGTGGATGGATTATCCGGATGCACTAAACACAACTGGAGTGCCAATCTGGATGGGCGGTTTGATACTCTTTTTGTTTTTGGGAATCCCGTTTTTCTTCGTTGCCTATCTCGGCCTCAAAATCTTGATATCGCATTTAAAATCCATCGGCCGTGTGGCCAAACTTACCTTACTGGGCCTGTGGCTAATAGCCTTGTTTTCTGTTATATTTATTAGCGTACGCCAGGCCTCTTATTTTGCCTTGGATAACTCGGTGACCATTAGCAATCAGTTAAACATTAAAAATACCGATACCATTTCAATTAAAATGGCGACCACAGATTTAAATCGTATGAATCACAGCAACTACAGAAACAGAGCTTTTGAGATTACCTACGATAACTATGACAATAAGGTGATATATTCAAGACATATCTATTTAACCGTACTGTCCACAAAGGATTCTCTGGCCTCAATAAAGATTATTAAGGAAGCTAAAGGACGTGATTTTATTGAGGCCAGGCAGTCTGCCGAACTGATTGATTATGATTTTGAATTTCAAAACAATCAACTACTACTAGATAATTATCTACTCACCGATTATGAAAATAAATATCTTGACCAGCAAGTTAATGTGATTCTTAGCCTCCCAGAAGGAACCGTTTTTAAACTGAATAATAATGTGAGTTCCTATTTAAACCGACGTTCTTCGAGCGGAACTATCATCGACTTTGGAGCGGTAGGCCATCAAATGAAAGTTCTTGAGGATGAAGCTGAATGTTTAGATTGCCCCGACCTAGAAGAAGATGAAAAACAGGATGAACTTGAAAATAAAAAAAATCTAAATTCTGAAAAAACGCGCGTTACGACAGACGGTGCTGCTATGGAAATAGAATCCAATCGTAAAGGTATTGGGATAGACAGTCAAGCCGTAAAAGCCAAATCTGAAACGGTAAAGGTAAATATAAATTCTAACGGCATTGAAATCACTACAGATAAGGATATGAGGAAAAATTAGATTGAAATAAAGGTATAAGATTAAGGACGGAGAACCGAGTTTTTAGACGGTTTAAATCATTTTAAAATGAAATCTTAACTACAAAAATCTTAACCGAACCCCTTTGTGTAAGGCTGTGCTTGTTTGTATTAAGCTATGCCCTATAATGAACGGGCATAATAAAACATAAAAACAGTGAATCACTAGCCCCTATTTTCCAATTCCTAATGCGCTGAAATGACAATTTATCCCATAAATATGACATTTGGGACCATACTAATTTTAAAACTATTCAACTAACCATTTATTTGAATAACAACAAGTAATCAATCAAAAAAAAACCATAAATCATGACAACAATTGTAAAATTTGCCATAGCTATAACCCTTAGCATTTTATTCGTTTCCTGCGCTTGGGATACAGGCGTTAAAGGAAATGGCAACGTTACAACAACCGCGAGAGATGTTAACGCCAGTTTTACAAAATCGAAGTAAGTCGCGGTCTCGACGTTTACATTACCCAAGCAAATAATAACGCGATTTTGGTAGAAGCCGATGACAACCTACAAAATCTCATCACAACAACAGTGAATAGAGGCGTTTTAAATATTTCAACAAGCCAAAATATTGGGACCTCTAAATCAAAAAAGGTTCTGGTAGATGCTAAGACGGTTGAATTTATTTCCTCCAGCAGCGGTAGCGATATTTATACCAATAACACTATAGAATCTAAAACCCTACATCTTAAAACCAGTAGCGGGGCAAATTTGGAGCTAGACATCGTTACCCAAAATCTTAAATGTAGCGCCTCTAGCGGAAGTGGCATTGAGCTCTCTGGTAAAACCACCAACCTTACAGCAAACGCTTCTAGTGGCAGTAATATCAAGGCAAAACATCTCATTGCGCAAAACGGAAAGGTCAATGCCTCAAGCGGTGCGGATGTTACAGTAAACGTCACTGAGAAACTTAGCTCTAAATCCAATAGCGGTGGGAATGTTAGGAACCTGGGGAACAATTGAGTTTCTAATTGCAATAATAGCTACAGTCTTGTCGCAATCGCGGTTATAAGCCATTATCCCTAGTCGCCAATAGGTGAATCTGCAATACAATGCCGTTTAGATTTTAGTTAAAGACATACAGAAAGAGAACTAAGTGCTTTGGCATGGTTTTTATACTATATTTGTTAAGTTATCCTTAATAATATAACATGAAAACTATTATCGCGCTATCTATATGTGTTTTATGCGCAATTGCTAACGCTGGCTCGCAGGAATTGGAACGTGTAAAGGGCGACCGAAATCTTACCGTTAAGCAAACATACTTGGATGAGTTTAGTAAAGTTATCATTGGGGAAGATTTTGAGGCTGAACTCTATTACAATAAAACACCTTCGATAGAGCTTGAAATTGATGATAATCTCCACGAATATGTCAGCATGGAAGTTAACGAAGGTGTACTGACCCTTAAAACCACTCGGGATATTAGGGCCAGGAAAATGAACGTTAAGATTAACTACGGTGATACTTTTGATCATATCGACATTTCTGGTGATGCCGAAATACGCTCCTTAACCTCACTGGAACTAAAAAACCCGGTCATCAATGCCACTGGTGACTCAAGGGTATATCTTAATATAAATGCAGAAAGCTTTAAGTTTGTCGGTCTTGAAAAAACAAAGGCCAGACTAAACGTAACGGCAATTAAGGCCACGGTAGAAATGAGCGATAATGCAAAGGCAGAAGCGCTAATCGATGCTACTGAAATTAAGGCCGATCTGTACCAGAGGGCTAATGCCGATATTGAAGGCACTGCCAATATGCTACAAATAAGGGCAGATAACAACTCTCAATTTGATGGAAGAAATCTTACTGCTAAAACTACTACGGTAATTGCTGAAATATCAAGTGATGTTTATACAGAAACTACCGAACAAATAACTATTGAGGCTGCGGGAAGCAGCGAAATATACCTTTACGGAAATCCTAAAATTTTAATAAATAGGTTTAATGATACCGTAAAGCTGGAAAAGAAGCAAAAATAAGTTTAGCCAATTAAGGCAACCCGTTTGTTTGCATCATTATTATTGCCTAAAAAAAAATCCCAACTTAGAACATTGGGATTTTTATTTATACTATTTACTCTAATACTGAGGGGTTACGAATTCAAAATCCGCATCCTTAGCTGCCAAATAGCGCTCAGCATCCAAAGCAGCCATACAGCCAGTGCCGGCAGCAGTTACGGCCTGACGATAGACGTGGTCTGAAGCGTCACCGGAAACAAAAACGCCTTCTACATCAGTCTTGGCCGTACCGGGTTTATTTATAATGTAACCCGTCTCGTCCATCTTTAAATATTCCTTAAAGATATCGGTATTTGGTTTGTGCCCAATAGCAACAAAAAACCCAGTTGCTGGTATTTCCCATTTTTCGTTGGTTTGATTATTAAACACTCTCACACCGGTTACCACTTGGCCGTCACCCAAAACCTCTTCGGTTTCTGTATTGTAGAGAATTTCGATATTTTTAGTATTCTTAACCCGATTAGCCATTATTTTAGAAGCGCGAAATTCGTCCCTTCTAACCAGCATGGTTACTTTTTCGCAAAGTTTTGACAAATAGTGGGCTTCCTCACAGGCACTGTCCCCTGCTCCAACAATTACAACCTCTTGGTTTCTGTAGAAAAAACCATCACAAACAGCACAGGCAGAAACGCCCTTACCATTCAGACGCTCTTCTGCGGGAAGGCCCAGCCACTTGGCTGACGCTCCAGTAGATATGATGACGGACAGGGCTTCTATTTCATGTTCATCGTCTACTACAGCTTTAAGCGGGTAAGAAGAAAAGTCTACCTTGGTGACCATCCCAAAGCGGACATCAGTGCCAAAGCGCTCTGCCTGCTTCTGAAAGTCAATCATCATCTCTGGGCCTGTCACGCCTTCCGGATAGCCGGGATAGTTTTCTACATCAGTTGTAGTGGTCAACTGGCCCCCCGGTTGTATGCCCTGGTATAGTACAGGCTTTAGGTTGGCACGGGCAGCGTAAACAGCGGCTGTATAGCCAGCTGGGCCAGACCCGATAATCAATACTTCTACTTTTTCTTTAGTCATATGATAAAATGTTCTAATCTTAATCTTACTAATTTAAAATACGTGAACCAGAACCTCAAAGTTCGTGATAATAATTGAGGAAGGCGGTAATAGAAAGCAATCAAAAAAATACGCTGACATCATCCATAAAGCAAAAGGCTATATCATAGTCATTATGCTAAAGTCAAAAAAAAAGCCCCTGATACTTTGATATCAGAGGTTTTTTGGCAATCCTTTAAAAAGAAAGCAGTAATTTCTACCCCAGGTAGGGTTTTAAAGCCTTGCTTCGTGATGTGTGACGAAGTCTTCTGATCGCTTTTTCTTTGATTTGACGAACACGCTCGCGCGTAAGGCTGAATCGCTCACCAATTTCTTCAAGGTTCATGGCATGCTCGCCATTCAGGCCAAAATATAGGGTAACCACATCAGCTTCGCGCTGTGTTAGGGTAGAAAGGGCACGCTGTACTTCGCGGCGAAGAGAGTCGTTCATCAGGGACGAATCCGGAGTCTCTTCCGAATCATTTTCCAAAACATCCAGAAGGCTGTTTTCTTCTCCCTGAACAAAAGGTGCATCCATAGAAACATGCCGACCAGAAATTTTCATCGTATCTACTACCTCATTGGTAGTTACTTCCAGTACGTCTGCCAACTCATCAGGAGATGGCTCCCGCTCGTACTTTTGTTCCAGTTCAGAAAAAGTCTTTGAGATTTTGTTAAGCGAACCTACCCGGTTGAGGGGAAGCCTTACTATTCTTGACTGTTCGGCCAGTGCCTGAAGAATAGACTGCCTGATCCACCAAACAGCGTAAGAAATAAATTTGAAGCCGCGAGTTTCGTCAAAACGTTGCGCGGCTTTGATGAGTCCGAGGTTGCCTTCATTAATAAGGTCACCCAAAGTCAGTCCTTGGTTTTGGTACTGTTTAGCTACTGAGACAACAAACCTCAGGTTAGCTTTAGTTAGTTTCTCCAATGCCAGCGGATCCCCTGTTTTGATCCTTTGCGCTAGATCTACCTCTTCATCAGCGGTAAGCAAGTCAACCTTACCTATTTCCTGTAGGTATTTATCCAGCGACTGACTTTCCCTGTTAGTAATTTGTTTACTAATCTTAAGTTGTCTCATTCACTTTGGGTTTGTTTGTTTCGCAAATAACAAAGCACAAACAAGTATCTTAGAATTGTTAGTTCCTTTGAAATCCCTGACAAACGATTATTGAAAATAATTTTTCTCAATAAGTGAATGAACAACTATTATGCTACTCCTTCTTTTCAGGTCTTGGAAGAAGTGCCTTTCTGGACAAACGATACTTGCCAGTCCTTTTATCTATTTCAATAAGCTTTACCCTTACTTCTTCGCCTACTTCCATCACCCCGTCCATGTTCTCTACGCGCTCCCACTTGATTTCAGAAATATGAAGTAAGCCATCCTTACCTGGCATAAACTCTATAAATGCACCGAATGGCATGATAGATTTGACAACACCATCGTAAGTTTCACCTACTTCGGGTGTGGCTACAATGGCCCTTACCCGCTTCAGGGCCTGATTCATCTCATCTTCGTCAGAAGCAAAGATATTTACATGCCCTTTGTTGTCTTTTTCCTCAATAATGATGGTAGTGTTGGTTTCTTTCTGAATCTCCTGTACTACTTTTCCACCGGGACCTATGAGGGCACCTATCATATCACGTTCAATCTTAAGGAATACCGAACGAGGTGCGTTAGGCTTCAGATTTTCTTTAGGCTTGTTGAGGACTTTACCCATTTCTTCCAGAATATGCATTCTGCCCTGATGCGCCTGGTTCAGTGCTTCTTTCAACACTTCAAAAGAAAGGCCATCTACTTTAATATCCATCTGGCAGGCAGTGATACCTTTAGAAGTGCCAGCTACTTTAAAGTCCATATCCCCCAAATGATCCTCATCCCCCAGGATGTCAGAGAGTACGGCGTATTTACCGGTTTCAGCGTCTGATATAAGCCCCATGGCGATGCCAGACACAGCGTCAGAAACTTGAATACCAGCGTCCATCAAGGCTAACGAGCCTGCGCATACGGTCGCCATGGATGAAGATCCATTAGATTCCAAAATGTCAGAAACTACCCGTATGGTATAGGGATTGTCCTCATCTTTGGGTACCACCTTTTTCAGGGAACGGTACGCTAAGTTACCATGTCCAATTTCACGGCGGCCAGGACCACGGTTGGGTCTCACTTCTCCAGTGGAAAATGCAGGAAAATTGTAGTGAAGTAAGAATTTGTTGCTTCCTGAAAACATTGCACCGTCAATCATCTGCTCATCCAGCTTGGTACCCAACGTAACAGTGGTCAGTGATTGCGTTTCCCCCCGTGTAAAAACGGCAGAGCCGTGAGCGGTTGGCAAATAATTTACTTCACAACTGATAGGCCTGACCTGATCCATCTGACGGCCGTCAATTCTCTTTCTTTCCTCTAAGACCAGGTTGCGAGCAGCCTTTTTTTGTATTTCGCCAAAGTATCGACCCACCAGACTGAGGTCTTTTTCGTGATCTTCCGGCAGGTTCTCTATAAAGCTTTCTTTGATAGCTTTAAAGTTTTCTTTGCGCTTTCCTTTTTCATCCATTCCCTGGGCGTAGATGTCATAAAACTGCTGGTAGTAAGTGTCGTGAATTTCCTTACGCAACTCCTCATCGTGTACTTCGTGACTGTACTCGCGCTTCACCACACCTAGTTCATTAGCAAGTTCCTGCTGAGCCTGACACTGTACCCTTATAGCTTCGTGGGCAGCTTTCATAGCATCCATCATTTCTTGCTCGCTCACCTCGTCCATCTCACCCTCTACCATCAGGATGTTATCAGTAGTACCGGCAACAATCATGTCCAACTCAGCTTCGGTCATTTGCTGGGCGGTTGGGTTGACTACATAGGAGCCGTTTGTTTTAACTACTCTAACCTCTGAAATTGGCTCAGAGAAAGGCACATCTGATACGGCGATAGCCGAGGAAGCGGCCAGGGCGGCCAGGGCATCAGGCTGTACTTCTTTGTCGGCTGAGATCAGGAAGATGTTTACCTGCGTTTCTGCATGAAAATCACTAGGGAAGATAGGACGTAAAGCACGGTCTACCAGGCGACACACTAAGATTTCGTGCTCAGAGAGAC
>Ga0207419_1000187_pt1 | contig 50263 bp, 45 predicted proteins | sample ElkSloMetagenome_4_FD_184723 | JGI IMG/M metagenome (GOLD analysis project Ga0207419, IMG submission 184723) | Hot spring microbial communities from Elkhorn Slough, Monterey Bay, USA - MD2A (version 2) | ecosystem: Environmental > Aquatic > Marine > Intertidal zone > Estuary: Microbial mat ...
AAGCCATATTAATAACCTTGATTGAGAGGCACAATTGAGGAGATTTTACCTGAGCGACTGGGGACAGATTGCAAAACTGAGGGGATGCTGATCTTGATTGTGTAGGATAACGTTCAGTCGATAGGTATGATTGGGCGAAGGATCAACTAACTCCAGTCTGACATATCCGCGATCGCTGCGTTGGGCTGTGGTTTGTACGTCCGCTCCTGTGAGCCACAAATGTCCGCCATCAGGTAAATGACCTGTGACTGTCAAGGATGCACTCTGACCGTCTTTTTGAATATATTCAGCCTCTAGAGTTAGCACACCTAGATTGGTTAACCATTGTTGTTTGATCGCAGCTTGATTGAGATTACAGGTTAAAGTCAGAGCCTGAATAATTTCTTGGGCTGCTAACAGCGTCATCAACATCTGTTGTTCGGGGTTAGCCGTTTCGTATTCTGGAAGGGTTAAATTTTGAACCGGATCTTCTCCTCTAGCCCAACCCAACATCAAACGATGAGTTAACTCGTTGAGCGGTTCAGATTGATGGGGAAACAACGTTTCAACCACTTGAACCAATTTCGCACCCTCTCTTAAAGAAGACTGAATCGCTTCTTGACAAGGACTCAGCAACTGAGCAAAAACGGGATCAGGAATCGGAACAGACCACCGTAGATTTTGCTTGTGAGCAATCCAGGGAACTCGTTGTTCTTCGATTACGTCAAGATAACAAGCGAAATCAGATGCTTTTGTTTCCCAAGGAAATAACGGTGGATTGCGTTCCATCTCAGCTTTTAACCGATTTTTCAAAACCGTTTCAAACCTGTTTTTCACGGCTGGTATCTCTCCCAATGTAAAAAGTTGACCTTGGTAGTCGGAGTCATCAATCTCTTCAGAGTCTAATGGGTCCAGTTCTTCCCATTCTTCTGGCTCCACCCTGGTGGATTTGTTGTAAACATTTGATTCGAGATCAGATTCATTCTCCACAGAAGAAGGATTTTTGACTGACCAATGCTCACTGTCATCTCCGTCGTCGCCCGGTGAAGCAGTGTGATCCTGGGGGTTTTCCCCCTGAGAAACTGCCAACCCGTCAGGCGGAGTCACTGGTGACTTTTGCATGAGCCAGTCAAAAAAGTGGCACTCGAATGATGGATCATCTCGGTATGTTTCGTTATTCATCGCTAGATGCCCCTGCTCCGGATACTGATTGATTTCTGATCTCCCAAGATAACTCTAATACTTTAAACCACCGTTTTTGGACTTGAGTGACCTTGCAGTTAAGGGTTTGGGAGATTTCTTGTTCTGATAAACCCTCTTGTTTTAACCTTAACAGATGTGCTTGCTCACCGCTGAGTTGCTCTTGCAAAAGTTGCCATTGTCGAGGGGTAAGTCCCAGATCTTTTTCTAAATCAGCTTCGAGCCACTGATGCACCAGTTCCCAGCGATGTCCCAAGGCGAACCGCAGCAGATGATATTTGAATCGTTGCTGTAAGTAGTCTCGCTGACGAGGGGTTAGCCCTAAGATTTCTTCGATTTCGCGAGTGGGTAAATCTTGTAAACGTAAGGCAAAATAATCAGCACAATCTTGTTGGTTGTGTTCCTCTAAGTAGGCAATAAGTTCTTCAACGACGGTTTGACGTAAAGAGTCTAATTCTGGCTCACTCGATTCTGCGGCCATGGCATTTCGTACTTGTTGCATCGCTGAATCATTCCAAGTTTGATCCGAGTCTTGAGATGATCCTTCGGCGGCTTGATCCAAATCCACAAACGTTTCTTTCGGTTGTTGTTGAGAAAAGGTTTGGGCGCGTAAAATCACCAGTTGTTGACTACGACCCCGAGATAACGGAATCCGTCTTTTCCCATAGCGTTCTGTAAATGCTAAATATTCCGCTAATTCTACTATCGTTTGAGGACGATAGGTTGCAGGGAGTTGAGCCTCTTTGCGAAAAGCACTTAGGGTTTCAACGTAGAAGCCCTGCAAGAAATCTCTGATTAATTCCAGTCTCGCTTGATAACTTGATTGGACTTGGGGAGGTGTAATATAGCGGTAGACAATTGCACTTAAGGTGCTGTGAAGTTCGACAGGAGCTTGTCTTGACCCTAGCCTGTAATAATGCAGACATTGCTGAAGGCGATGTTGAGCTAATGTCATTGCCCAAGTTTCAACTTCACCCGAAGCCTGAATTCGTCTGCTTTCGGTACAAATCCGAATAGCTTCTTCGGTTAAACGTTGAGCAACATCCCGGCAATTCTGCTCAGAGGCACGGGTGGACTGCTTCAGTTCACTAAACAGCCGTTGATAGATAGTATCGCTCTGGCAGATTTCCCCCATATTTTGAATACTTAATAACAGTGGCCCTAACACACCCTTTCGAGGGAAACCAATGGATTTCCGGAGACTCCTAAGCTGTTAACTGGGATGGGTAATAATATTTTTAGGGATGAGGTGTGACAATTGACCCGATATTAGATGATCGCTTTGTTCTCCGCTAACCTTTTATTTTTTACTAGAAACGATGGATTTAGATCAACAAATTCAAGCCTTAATTGATAATGCGCCTCAAGATGGTACGACTCCTGGGGTGATAGAAGCGATCGCCCCGGCTTTGAAAACTCTCGCCCAACAATTAAAGCATCATCGCTACTATATCTTGCAAGCGACGGATAAAAGTTGGGTCTTGACAACATTGAGTCATCTGGATCAGCCCGATGTACACAAGCAGGTCATTTATGCTTATCCTACTCCTGAAGATGCTTCCAATCGTTCCCCGATTTCTGGAGTGACGGATGTAGTAGCTACTCCCATCGCCGTCACACATATTTTATTTCAAATGGTTGCACTTCAACCCCTTGAAAGTATTATTTTCTTTGAAATTCCGGGTAATTTGGATAAAGGAACTGAGGTGAAACGGACTGAGGTTCAAGATTTAATTCGTGTCTATTTGGAGCGATATCGAGCAACAGTTCAATCCCGAAATATTCCTCCAAATCTGGCTTAATATTTAAGACCTCTACAGATGAGGTGTCAGTGGTTAGAAACTGATTGCGAATAGTCTATTTTTCAAATTTTATAGAATAGTAATCTTGAAAAGCTAACGACTGACATCTCCGGTAAAAATGGCGATCGCTGCTAAAGTTGTCTGTTCTCAATTAGCATTGTCTATTATTCTTTTATTGGACATCTACCACACAGAACAAAACAATAATTAAGACTTAATAGCCTCGCTTTCGGTCAACGATATACTTTAATGGTCTTCCCTTGTAGGAGGTAAAGGCTGAGTGGTATTGCCAAAAGCCATCATAAAAATTTTCGGTTGGGGATGGGGTTTTCGATAAGCTTCAACTTTACTCCACACTTGTTTAAAAACGATTTCGGTATAAGTTTTCTCTCCAGTTAATTGGCTAAGATTTAAGTTTTTAGTAGCCATTTGAGTTGAACGTTTAATTAGTTTTTTTCAGAATTATTCATAGATTAAGTACCAAGATGTAAGTTTATGATTTTTTTCAAGATATAATACGCGGGTATACCGACTCTGGGTTGAGATATCAGTGGGATGCCACCCTTCAAGCTGGCATGATTCAATCACTTCTGTTGGGCAATTTTTCCAATTAGCAATTGAACCAAAGGAAAACAGAGGACTCATCACAAAAAATCTTGCGACTTTGAGGTGTTTACAAAAGCCTAGAATTTTCTTTCCTTTTGCTATACGTCTGATATTATTGCTGATTTCCAAAAGTGCTGATGTTCGGTACTTCTTTTGAACCCATAAGGTTCCCAATTCAACATATTTTGATTCTGAATCTGGTTTCAGCGAATCATGCCAAATAAAACAACAGCCAATGATTTGACCCTGAATAACAACAAAATGTGCAAAGCCGTCTTGAAATCTTTCCCACAAGCTCTCCGCTCTATTTCGAGACAAAGCAATGCCTGATTCATTTTGTAGCTTTTCTATTAGCAATGGCATCATTTCTTTACAAAGCATTCTTATCGTCATCCTTTTTTAACTTTTGCTGTATATATTGCGACAGCTTGTATTTTTTCAAAACATTTGGGGGTAAGTGGGCGGCACCTTGAATGTATCCTAGACAATTTTTGCTTTGACAAATACAATCAAAACCTCGATCCATAGACCATTCTGTTGATGGATAAAAGAATGTGAATTCTTCTCCTATTTCTATGTTTCCTAAAGCAATTACCACTCTCTTTTGAGTATCGAAGAAAACATTAGGATTACAACTATGATTGATGTATTGCAAAAATTCGGGGTCGAGCATAATATGTTGGTGATCGTCGCCAATTTGGACGGTTAAATAGTTGGGGCGATCAAAGATTTCTTTATTGCCAAAATTACTGATGACTTGTCCAGACTTAAATTCAACGGTGGCATATAGAGATTTGTTACCTGTAGTCTGGCATTCTCCGATCTCAGCAAAAAGTGATACTTTGTGTTTTCTTCGATTTTTTTTTGTGTTCTGCATTATTTGTAATCCTGTAGAGTCAAGGGATTTTTAGGGATCTGATCGAAGATATTAACCCTTCTTTAAATACCTTCAATTCCACTCTACATATCATAAATTTTTGTGTCAAACAATAAACTCTATGCACCTTCAGAGCAGAGAAACTGATAGGAATCGTCTTTTAGAGCGATCGCTTTGACTAAGATTACTACTTAAATCAATACTGTAGGTTAGGTTGAGGAAGGAAACCCAATACATAAAGCATTGAGTTGAGTTGTGCTAGCCTTGAGTCCAACCTACAGCTCAATACCACTTCTCACAGATTTTCTTGAAACAATTCAAACAGCTTTTTTTGCCTTCTTCTGCGTCTAACCCTGTCCAATATATCAACACTACCAACTTCACAGACTGACGACTTTAATCTCAATACTGTTGATATCAGACGAAAATTAATCAGATCAATAACGTGAGGAGGGGGGCTTCTACACGTCACAAATCTGGCAAAAAATCTTTAACTGAACGGTGGCATTGCTACATAAACAAGGGTGGGTACTCCGAGTAGATGAGAACGGGTGAGAGAGTGACTGTTTTCTAATACAATCGACTCAAAACATAATCGCTTAATTCAATTAGAGCTTTTCGAGAATCACAATCGGGAAATTTAGAAATATGTTCGACAGCCAGTTTAGCATGATAGGCGGCAAGTTCTCTTGAGCGCTCAATTGCTGAACTTTCTTTAATCAAAGTGATTGCTTGTTCTAAATCTCCTTCTTGAGCAAACTCCCGTTCAATTAAGGTTTCTAAGTATGGTGTTTCTTCGAGAGTATACAAAGTCGGAGCGGTTAAATTTCCACTTTTGAGATCAGAAGCCGCAGGTTTTCCAAGGGTTTCTGTTGAACCTGTGAAATCCAAAATATCATCGACAATTTGAAAAGCCAAGCCAAGATTCTGCCCATAACTATACAAATCTTCGGCTAACTCTGCTGAAACGCCACTCAATAAACCTGCCGCTTTAGAACTATTGGCGACCAAAGAAGCCGTTTTGTAGTAACTTTTTTCGAGATAAGCATTGATCGACATTCCGGTGTCAAATCGATTTAGTCCCTGCTGAATTTCGCCTTCAGCTAGATCCATAATTACTTTAGACAACAGTTTGACGACTTCCAAATTATCGAGGTTCGCTAAATACCAAGAAGATTGAGCAAATAGAAAGTCTCCTGCTAAGACAGCAATACGGTTGTTAAATAAACTATGGACTGTGGGCGAGCCTCTCCGCAGTTCCGACTCATCAACGACATCATCATGTACCAAACTCGCTGTATGGATCATTTCGGTGATTTCTGCTAGTCGTCGATGCTTGGGAGTGATCTCCTGGTTAGGCATCGTGGTTCGCGAAATGAGCAGAACAATTGCAGGGCGCACCCGTTTCCCGTGAACACTGAAAAGATGCTCTGCTGCTGCATAGAGAATGGGGTGACGAGCACCCACTAACTGCTTGAGGTTGTCTGTTAACAGTTGCAGATCTGTTTCAACCGGAGAAAATAAAAGAGTGCTTGAGGTCATGGATCAGCCAAATTAGGCAATGGGTTTAACAAAATTTTACATATTATAGTTTTATTTTAAGCTAACCCTCTAGGATAGTGAAGTCAAACTTCGCTAAACCTGAAAATAAACCCGATTGCCTGAAGGTAAATACCGGACAAGATCAGTCGGACAACAGTGCTGAACTTTCTTCTGTGTGGGAAATCCGACAGATTTGACTCTCCTAGACACTGAACGCCGACTACCCGAAAATCTGTGGCTGAGAAATGTCCCGTTGATTTTTGCGCTCAGTTCTCACCCCTCGGTCAAATTTTATCAAATTATTAAGGAAATTCCCTTTCAGGCTCTCACAATAGAGCGTTTTATGTTATTTTAGTAAGTAAGAGTTTAAATAATTATACACATTTCGGGCTATTGGTCTAACGACTGAGTATTAGCTACCTGTCGTTGCAGGGTCTATCCGTAGGTAAATGGATCTCTGCTCAAGATTGATAAATAGTTCAAAGCTCACCAGAGTGAACAGTTTAGGCCCGTATGTAAGTAGACGGCTTCTGAGCTTTAGATTGGAAAGTACAATCTAACCCTTCAGTTTATAAGTCTGTAATTTGAGTAAAGTCCTGACAACGTTTCCTGGAACAAGAAGTTTCCAGTTAGTGCTTTGAGTAGAGTGATCTAAGTTAGACCTTAGCTCTGTATGCTGGCCCGATGTAGCTGGTATTAAACTCCTTTTCTATGCTCCTCCCTATTATCTGTTTGGTTCTACCCGTTATGATTTACCAAGAAACTCCACTGATGATTCCCGTTTTAGCCGCAGGTTATGTTTTAACTGTTTATTTATTGTTAATGATTGCCAAGCGTACAGCTAAGATTTCTAGATCTAGATCCTAGCCAATAATGAATCATCGACAACTTGATTACACCCGAAATTCAGCTTTAAAATTGTAGCGCAATTGGAATCCGGAGTCAAGGGAAACCTTTAAACCAATGTTGTCGTATTTCAGTTAGGTTGGAGATTGTCCCACTTCCGTCGGGGGGTGGGATTATTTGATTGGGGACTCTTAATTTCCCTTGATCGCAATGAAATAGGCGATCGCAAGTGCTTCGACTCCCAAGTTACAAGCGTTTGAGGAATATTAAGGAGAAGCTTTTGGATGAAACATTTTCTCCTTAATATAAATTTTAATAGATACATCAATATCAGTTTTCTTGAGAATATACAGTTTAATTTTAACACAGCTAAATAGAGTTATCGGTTGACAAAAAAGAAATCTTCTGACGTTATAAAGGTTGCGTCGATTTCTTCTAAAGTAACCAGAACTTTTTCCTGAAATTTGATCAATGTATTGTTTCCGTCTTGGGTAATAAGTAATTCTTCAAAAGCAATAAAATTAGCCAGATTTTCGTTTAAATAAACCAGGATTTTATCTTGATTATCTTGAAAATCTAGAATGGTATTTTTACCCGTATTAACAAAAATTCCAAACCGATCATTTCCGGTTCCCCCAACTAATATATTGTCGCCTTCTTCACCAAACAAAGTATCATCGCCTGCACCCCCAACGAGGCTATCATTATTTGTTCCGCCATACAAAATATCATGATCTGAACCTCCATTTAAGGTGTCGTTTCCTTCGTTTCCAAACAAAATATCATTTCCTTCGTCTCCGCAAAGAAAATCTTCTTCATCTACTGAACGGATGTCGGGTTGTGAACTGAAGTTTCCATACAGTGTATCGTTTTCTTCCCCCCCACAAAGGGTATCATTTCCGCGATTGGCTTCGCCAGTGCCGCTACTGCGGCAATCGCCAAAGAGTAAATCGCGACCCAGATCACCAAAAATTAAATCATTATTTTTCCCACCATACAAGGTATCACTGCCGTCTCCTCCAGATAAACTATCATTTTCTTTATTTCCTAAAATTAGATCATTTCCTTCATTTCCAAATAATAAATCTTGCCCATCTTCACTCGAATCTGATGATTGATTGGCTCCACCCAATAAGGTATCATTTCCCTCTCCACCCAATAAACTATCGTTTTCTTCATCTCCAAACATCAGATCATTTCCTTCATTTCCAAAAATTAGATCATCTTCTTTTCCACCATATAATGTGTCTTCTCCATTTTCACCCAGTAACAAATCTGAGTTTTTATTTCCAAATAAAATATCATTTTCTATTCCTCCCACCAGGGTATCATTTCCCTCCAAAGCGGTTAGAGTGTCATTCCCTCCCAAACCTTCTAAAAAGTCATTTTCCTCAGTACCTAATAAGGCTTCATTTTGTTCTTGACCTGAAATTACGTTTGTAGGTTTAGTCAAACGAATATTAGGAAGACTGGGGAAGGATGGACAGAGACAATCTGGATCTTCGGGTTCACGAGTAGGAATGGGTTCGGGTTCTGGGGTTGGGGTGGGAGTTGGTTCTGTGGGTGTGGGAGTTGGTTCTGCGGGTGTAGGTGTGGGTGTGGGTTCCCCTGGGGTTGGGGTGGGTTCGGGTTCGTCGTTATCAATAATTTCAAGAGTTGCAGTATTCTGAGGATTAATGATTGTTCCGAGACTTCCATTTAGAAGCGTTAAAGTTAGAGTTTCATTGTCTTCGAGCAAAGTATCATCATTAATCGGAACTGTTAGGGTTTGAAAGGTTTCTCCCGAAGCAAAATTGACTAAAATTGTAGTGTTATTAAAGTCTATTCCCGGATCTAAAGACGTTCCTCCGTTGGCGGTTCCATCGGTTAGCTGAACTTCTACACTAGACGAAGTTGCTGTATTTCCTGTGCGATTAATTGTAATAGCCGAACCGACAACAGTACCATCTTCATTGAGTTGATAATTCCCTTGATAAAATTCAACGGTTGTTACCGGATTAACTTCTGTTCCTCCTGAAAATTCCGAGGTGTTATTATTTGGATCTGTAGCGGTAGCGGTAATAAACTGATTTTCAGTTAGACTCGATGATAATATTTCCTCAAAGCCAACATTCCCACTTTCATCAGTTGTGAGATTTGCAAAACCCAAAAATTGTTCACCTTCTCCAAAAGTTGTGAAATCTAACGTATTATTTAGGAAAAACTCAACTCTAAAGGTAGTGTTTGGGGTACTGTTTAAAGTTCCAGAAATTGTTAGATTGGTTCCGTCATATATCGCCGAAGTAATCACTGGGAAATTTTGCAGGTTGTTACTTCCCGCGTCAGCATCTCCCTCATCGTTTGCTGTGGTTCCTGCGTCATTAATAGAAGGTGCGTTGAGATCGATTCCTAACTCACCATTTGAGAAAATAGAATTTGATAATATAGCATTTCCTGTACTCCCATTTCCAACAAATACGCCATCTCCACTATTAAATGCTATGGTATTTCCTTCTCCTGTATTCGTTCCGCCAATACGAGTATTAACACCACCCAAAGCAATATCTATCCCTCTCCCTGTATTTCCTAAAGGACTCATCCCATCAATTTGAGTTCCGATAAAATTCCCAAAAATTTGATAGTTGGGTGCATCGATATAAATCCCATTTCCTCCATTTCCAGAAATCAAATTTCGTTCAGTTGGGGTTGTCCCTCCAATAATACTATTGGCTGGAAACGCATCGGTAGAAATCCCATCTTCATCGTTAGGAATTGCAACAGTTCCACTAACATCTGTTCCAATAAAATTCCCTAAAATTTGACTTTCAGAAGAATCCAAACCCAAATCAATTCCGTTCCCATTATTTCCAGAAATACAATTCCCCGATCCAGCGATTGTTCCGCCAATAATATTATTGGGTGCGGCTAATAAACTAATACCATCACCACCGTTTCCTATCTCGACAGTTCCGTTAATATTGGTTCCGATATAGTTCCCTAAAACTTGGTTATTTGTTGCATTAAATTGAAAGCTAACACCCGAACTATTATTACCTGAAATAATATTTCTTTCCTCGGGAGTTGTTCCACCAATTTTATTATTGGTTGCAGTTTGGGCGATTACAATTCCCGCTTCACCATTTCCGAGGGTTTCTATTCCGTCAATATCGGTTCCGACGAGATTTCCGATAACAGTATTATTATTTGCATTGCTACTGCTAATTAAAATTCCGTCGCTAGTATTTCCTGAAACTAAGTTATCAGCAATTGTATTATCCGAAGTGTCGATTCTTACCCCCGCTAACCCCCCATTTCCCAAAGCATTTTTACCGCTAATATCCGTTCCAATGATATTCCCGATCACTTGATTATTTGTTCCAGTTTCCAGGTAAACACCGTTAGAACTATTACCCGAAATTAAATTACCCTCACCCTCTCCCGTTCCTCCAATAATGGTATTAGACGCATTGGATGAAATTAGAATCCCGTAAAAACTATTGGGAATTGCAACTGTTCCGGTGATATCAGTACCAATATAATTCCCATAAATTTGATTTCCCGTCGCATCATTTCCAGAAATATTAATTCCTTGAAAGCCGTTCCCCGAGATAATATTGCGTTCGTTGGGGGTAGTTCCGCCGATAATATTATTAGGTGCATTTAAAATAACAATCCCGCCGTTTGAATTGGGTAAACTCACCGTTCCCGCAACGTTTGTACCGATTAAATTTCCCAGAATTTGATTATTCGTCGCTGTATTTCCTTCGATGCGAATTCCGGTTGCAGAGGCGTTATTATTTCCCGAGATGAGATTATCTTGAATAACGTTATTCGCCGAATTTAAAATAATAATTCCCGAACCGTTGTCACCCAGATCGACTGTTCCGGTAATATCGGTACCGAGATAGTTATTTTATATTCGATTTCCGCCATTATTCCTAATTAAAATAGCCGCATTGCTAAATCCAGCTTGATTAATTACAAACCCTCGAATTGTACTGCTTTCTCCCCCTGAAATTTCCAAAACTCCATCATCTAACCCCGCAGCCTTTGTACCATCAATTTCTATAACGGGAGTCTCTGTATATTCGGGTTGAGTAGTCGCATCTAGAATAACTGCTTCTGTAATTTCTGGAAGTTTTTATGCGGGTTGAATGGTAAAGGAATTGGTGTCTATATTAAAACCCGGATCGGTTTGGGGAATATTAAAACTGATGGTATTTTCGCCAGGAATTGTATTGGCAAAATTAATCGCTTCCCGCAGCGAACCAATACCCGAGTCGGCGGTGTTGGTAACAATTAAAGGATCGATCACTTCCACACCCGCAGAAAATTCTGAGGTATTTTTATCTATATTATTAGTGGCTGTGGCGGTGATAAATTTGTTAACCGTTATTCCCGCAGGAAGTTCAATATTAAAGTTGGCGTTTCCAAGATCATCCGTTGTTACTACAGTTGATAAAATGAACCTTTCGCCTTCTCCGTTTAAGGAAGGGTCGAGTACCGTATTTGAGAAAAACTCCAGGGTAAATTCTGCGTTTGGGGTACTATTTAACGTTCCGGTAACGGTGGTTATATCGTTAATAATTAGAGCAGAATTTAACACGGGTTCGGCTTTGCTGTTATTCGCCGTTGCTATTAAATCTATCCCCAAATTGCCATTATTAAAAATTTCATTTTGTCGGAGTTCAACGCCATTACTGTCGGTGATTTCAATCCCATTTAAACCGTTAAAGGCGATGATATTTCCCGCCCCCGCTTCTGTTCCCCCAATGATATTATTATTGTTATTGTTGACAGATTCTACTAAAATCCCCTGTTTTGTATTCCCCAAAGGTGTGATACCATCCGCTTGAGTTCCGATCAGGTTTCCGATAATTTGGTTGTTGCTAATATCATCGGCGGGATCGAGAGGATCGCCAATAATTTGAATACCAATTGCATTCCCCGAAATGAGATTTCCTTCTCCTAAACCTGTTCCGCCAATGCTGCTGTTAGAACCTACTATAATAACTCCAGCACCTTCTAAATCTGTTCCATTTCCAATCGCAATTGTTCCGCTTTCATCAGTACCAATATAGTTCCCAATCACTCGATAAGCATTTCGAGTATCATCTAAAATAAGAATACCCGCCCCATGTCCTGAGATAACATTGCGTTCTTCTGGAGTGGTTCCGCCAATAATATTAATAGTATTACCAATACCAAAACCTAGATCTTCTGTTAATAAGATACCTACACTGTCTTGGCTTCCTAAAGCAACTTTTCCGGTAATATCTGTACCGATATAATTCCCTAAAATACGATTTCCACTCGCAACTCCATCTGTTATAGGTGGCACTATAGCTGCTGGTGCAAGACCCATAATAATACCGAAACCATTGCTGCTGACACCAATAACATTTCGTTCAGCTTCAGTTGTTCCACCAATAATATTATTTGAGGCTTCAGTAATAATTATACTCCAAGTTCCATTGTTCTCTAAAGCAACTGTTCCGGTAATATCCGTACCAATTAAATTCCCAATAATTTGATTTTCGTTCGCCAAACCGCCTGAAATACCGATGTTAGGTCCTCCAAGACCGGGCGCTGAATTACTAGAGATCAAGTTATTCTGAATAATATTATTGGGAGAATCTAAAAGCAAGATTCCTGCGCCAAAACCGTCATTTCGTGCTGCTATTGTTCCGGTAACATCGGTGCCGATAAAGTTATCTTGAATTAAGTTATTTCCGCTATCTCTAAAGTTAATTGCTGCCAAACGAGAACCATTAAGAACTAATCCTTGTATGGTATTATTGTCTGATGTAATTGCTAAACCTTGAGCATCTACTATACGGAAATCAAGTTCAATAATTGGGTTCTCTAAAAACCCCGGTTGACTTTTACCATCAATAAAAAGAGAATTATCGGTTATTTCCGGCAGATTTGAAGCGGGTTGAATGGTAAAATAACCCTCAATATTAAAACCGGGGTCTGTTACCGGAATATTAAATTCTATTCGATCTTCTCCGGGGTTGGTATTAGCTGCGTTGATGGCTTCTCGGAGTGTTGTAATTCCGTTTCCGATGTCGCCGTCATCAAGATCACCCGTGCTGTTAACGGTGAAAGTCGCTAAAACGGAAGGATAAGCTTGAAGTGCTGTTTTGTGAAAGGGTAAATTAACGTTAAAATTACCTAGTTTAAACTCAAAATTCCAATTTCCACCTAAGAGATTATTCCCGGTTAAACTAGCTGTGGCGGCGATATTTTTGCCCGTAATTTGATGTAATTTTTTAATAAAATTCTGACCTGTTTTTCCCTTCGCTAGATGACAACCGTAGAGAATCAGAGAATCAACAGCAGAGAAACTTTGTTTTAAAAGGTGAGAATAGTTTTCTAGATTGTCTAGACTAAGTTGAGTTTTGCCCAGATTTAAACAACCCGGAGAACCATGACTGATAATATGAACTTCGCTAATTTCTTGTTTTTCTTTTAAATAATCTGCAACTTGTTTGAGGCTATCTTGAGTGAGATTTAGCGGAACAATTTCTACTGATTGAATAACATTTTCAATGAAATACTGAAAGGAGTCAATGCTTGGATCAATGAAGATACAGATATTCATCGACGGTTGCCTATTGAAAAGACTCTTTGTAGTTTACTCTATGAAAAACCAGTTTAGGGGAGACAAAAAAATTTGTAACAAATAGAGTACAACCTCAAACGGATTCAAAACAACTTTTTCTGATATAGCAACCGCCAAAAGACAAAGGTTAAAAGAGAAATTGGATCTAAAACGGGTCTGGTAATTAGACCCGTGATCTGAAAGCCTTAGATAGAGAGAATGTTTTAACTCCTTCTACCCTCTCCCAGTGAAAGATTAGCCGTTTCTGAAGTCTCAATCACCGGGAGGACTGTTGGTTCTACAGCCGGAGTATATCCCAACCACTGCACCGATACACTGGCAAATTGTTGGGGACAACCACTAACACAAAAACGAGTAGGTCGAGGGAGATTGGGGTTTCGCAGTCCCAACAGTTCCAACTCTTGAGTAATTGATTTGACTAAATGCACAGCCGGATCAACTAACCGAACACTTGGGGGAAGTAGCGATCGCAAAACAGGTGCCAAGTGAGGATAGTGGGTACACCCATAAATTAAAGTATCAATGCGTTGATCCAATAAAGGAGCAAGATACTCCTGAGCAACTTGATAGGTATAAGGATCGTGAATGCGATTTTGTTCAATCAAAGGGACAAACTCTGGACAACTCACCTGCCAAACTTGAACAGCAGCATCCATTTCCTGAATGGCTTGACGATAGGCATTACTTGTCACAGTTGCGGGAGTGGCAATCACTCCTATGCGCCGACCCTTTTGGACAGCGGCTTTCGCTCCCGGTAAAATCACTCCCAAAATCGGTATATCAAATTCTGATTGTACCGTTTCGAGGGCGAGGGCTGAACTGGTGTTACAAGCCATCACGATCATTTTTACATCTTGATCAATTGCCCAAATGATAATTTCACGGACAAACTGTAAAATTTCGCTTTGGGAGCGAATACCGTAGGGTAATCGGGCTGTATCGCCAAAATAAAGGATCGATTCATTTGGGAGTTGTTGGTATAACTCTCTTAAAACGGTTAACCCTCCCACTCCACTGTCAAAAACTGCTATTTTTCGCGCTTTTTTATCCGTTGTCATAGAGTCGAATGTCTTTGATTGTTGATTGGTTGTCCGTAAGACGGGTAATCTCTGACTCAATTCAATTTTTAGTGAGTTCCTAGTGTCAGAGAACAAGGGATACTACACTTTGCTCAACATCCATCCGGAAAGATCCGATATTTCACCATACAAGTCCCCGACTACAGATGAGGATGTAAGTAATATATCGTGAGTGTTTTTTACAGCCAACTTCAACGAAGGCAAAAGATAGAAGCTAGAAGGCAGATTAGATCGTGTTCTCTGGCTTGCGGATGCGGAAAATGTCAGGGTTTCTTAACAATAGTTGCTAAAACGAAGTCATTATGAGTATGATTTAAAAAGAATGCAAATCAAGGAGAAACGATCAAAATGGAAGTTCAGGAGGTTCCCCTGAAGCAGATTCGGCGTCCACTCCCTCGGGCGACCGATCAAGCCAAAGTCAAGGCGTTAATGGAATCTATTCAAGAAATCGGCTTACAAGAACCCATTGAAGTGTTAGAAGTAGACGGTCAATACTACGGATTTTCGGGATGTCATCGCTTTGAAGCTTGTACAAACCTCGGTTATGAAACCATTCGTTGTAAAGTGCGGAAAGCACCCCGTTCTGTTCTCCAAAAGCATCTAGCTTGAGATAGATTAACGAAAGTTCATAACGGAGTAAAATCCAATCAGACTTTGTAATTATTTGTTTGTTAAATCTTAAAACCAATCAACCTTAAAGGAGAAAAAATCCATGAGTACCCAGAACCTCAAAACTCGCCTCTATCCCTCTCGCATTGATTTTGCTGTATGTACTCGCCAAGAAGTCGCAGCAATTCTCAATGCCACATTAGCAACCACCTTGGATCTGAAAACTCAAACCAAACAAGCCCACTGGAACGTTAAGGGAATGCACTTCTACTCCCTGCACACTCTATTCGATGAAATTGCGGGTGAACTCGAAGGCTATGTAGATATGGTCGCCGAACGAGTCACTGCACTCGGAGGTTTTGCAATGGGAACCGCTCGGGTTGCTGCCACGGATTCTATTTTGCCAGAATATCCCTTTGATATCCTCGATGGCAAAGATCACGTCATTGCTTTATCAGATCGGTTTGCGATGTACGCCCAACACGTTCGTGAAGCCATTGACAAAACCGATGACTTAGGAGATGCAGATACGGCAGATTTGTATACTGAAATCTCCCGGACTGTGGATATGCGCCTGTGGTTCCTCGAAGCCCACTTGCAAGGAAGCGAGGGGAATGCTACCAATGGAAACAGCAGTGCAACCAAAACGGCTGCTCAGGTGAAATAGCATCTATCCGTGAATGAATGAATCCATCTTCATCATTTGATTATAGTCCCGAGTTGCGCCGCCTAATGCAACAGGCGGGGCTTTCTAGTGTCGAGGAATTAAGTCAAAAAGCAGGGGTTTCTCAGTGGCAAATTATTCGGCTGCGTCGGGGACTCGCCCGACAGATGCGAGTTGAGATTTTGCTTTATATCAGTCAAGGACTGAATATTTCTTTGGTAGAATTGTTGGCAACTTTCGCACCCGAGTCAGTGAGTTCTCCAGAAGCCGGTTCATCAGTTGAAGAACTGCAACAAGAGTATCAACGCTTGCAAACTCAGATGAAACAGCAACAAGACTCACAATTACAGGAGTTTGAGCGATCCAGTTTAGAGGTTTTAGAAGCGTGGTTACTCCAATGGCCGACAGTTGTTTATAAAGTTAAACAGAATTCAAAACTTCCTGCTATCAAATTATTACCTCTATTGCGCCCGATTGAACGGCTTATGCAACAATGGGGAGTAGAAGCAATTGCATCTGTGGGTTCGGAAGTTCCTTACAATCCTCAGATGCACCAGCTTTTAGAAGGAACCGCTCAAACTGGGGAAACTGTTTTGGTGCGCTACACGGGCTATCGATATCGAGGTCAACTACTCCACCGTGCTAAAGTTAGTTCCCTACCCCAAAGTCAGCAGTAGCTCGTTAGCTCTGAGAAAAGCCTTTGACGACAATCTTTGAGCGGATAACCAGGGGTTGTATAGTTTAGGATTTGGCGATGAGTTCATCTCAAGGCTATACTAGCGGAAACTGGCGAGTCAATTTCGAGGCTTCACTTTTAATAAATTATGAGTTCTGATGTTCAAGTGCTTCAACCCCAAGGCATTTTAGACGGAACGAAAGCAAGTCAATTCCGTCAAGAGATTAGCAACCTCGTCGATCAAGGAGCCAAAACCATCCTGATAGATTTTAAAGATGTCTCTTTTATGGACAGTTCAGGTTTAGGTGCCTTAGTTTTGGCTCTCAAAACAGTTCGCGCGGCTGGTAGTAAGTTGATGGTTTGCTCGATTAATGAGCAAATTAAAATCTTATTTGAACTAACCAGCATGGATCGAGTATTCGAGATTTTTGATAGTCGAGAAGATTTTGAAAGCAAGTATGCGGCTCAAAGCAGCTAAAGCTTGAGCTATAAATCTCTCATATTTGAGGTAAAACTGAAGGGGAAAGACTCTAGCTATTCCTATCCGTCGGGGTTGTGAATTGAGTTAAAAGTTATGAGAAAGGATAAAAAAGGTGGAGTTATTTCACCTTTTTTATAAGAGTTCTTTCCTCCTCAGATTTATTACAGTTGATGGATTAAATTGTTAATAAAAGTGAATTTTAAGCAAGGAAAAGTCATCTTCAAAAGGATTATAAGAGTTGATTGCTTTAATAGCATTAAGAATTGCATTGAGATTGGAAGAAGTATAGGGTTTAGTATTGGAGTCGGTGAGAAGACGAATAAAATCATCTAGTCCCCACATAGAACCATTCTGTTGATGAATTTCATAAACCCCATCACTAAAGATATACAAATCACTCTGGGCTTTTATTTCACAAGTCTCATCAATATATTCAGCTTCTAAAAACATTCCTACAGGCATTCCTGGCGTTTTTAGACGTTGAACTTGGAGATTATTTTGATCACCAGAAAGCAAAATTGCCGGGGGATGACCTGCACTGGCATAGGTGAGTTGACGAGTGACTTGGTTATAAACACCATACCAAATGGTAAAATATTTATCATTTTGATAAGACATTTGAAAGGTATTGTTGAGCGCTCTCAAGACGTCACTAGGTTTATAATAATCAATATTGGGAATAGTACGCGATCGTAATAAATTTAAAACCGAAATCGAAGGTAGAGTCGCTCTCAACCCATGTCCGGCTGTATCCATTAAATAAATTGATAAATAATCTGAATCTAACCAAAAGTAATCAAAACAATCTCCTCCGAGTTGACGTGAGGGAATAAACTTGCTTTCAATTTTCAACGGAGTTACAGTCGGTTCAGGAAGCAAAGATTGTACATATTCTGCGGCTTCGGCTAACTCCTGTTCTAAGAGTTGTTTTTGAGTTTGCAAATCTTGACTAAGTTGATGTAACCTTAATCCCGCCCGAACTCTGGCATACAACTCATTCATTTCCAGGGGCTTGGAGATGAAATCATCTGCACCTGCATCCAAACCCTTTACCCGGTCAGAAATAGACCCCAGAGAGGTCAGCAAAAAGAACTGAGTGGTCGAGAGTTCGGGATTGTCTTTCACCTGGCGACAGACCTCAATACCCGTCAATCTGGGCATAATCCAATCACAAATAATCAAAGCAGGGCGTAAGACTTGAGCCTTTTCAATGCCTTCCTCACCATTACTGGCAACCGAAACATCATAACCCTGCTTTTTGAGAGTTCTCCTTAGTAGCTCCCGAATGACCGTGTCATCATCAATCACCAAAATTTTAAACATGGACGCTCAGGTATAGATTTGCGAGGGGACGGTCAGCAACAAAAGTTTGAGCGACAGATTACTCCGTCATACAACGACGAAGCTTGCTCTAACCGTTTCTAACCGTTGGTCAATCCTTAGTTAGCTTAAGTAGAGTATAGTCCAAACCACATAGCCCCTATCAAAAGGTCGCTAAACTCAATGTGGGATCAGTCATTGGTCGTGCTAAATTGATCGTAGATGTAGGTTCCATACTAAGTGTGATTGAATTTCAAGGCTCCGAACCGTTACTTCTTCCCTTTAAAGCACAGCTTCAGGCTCCCAATACTCTTGATGCTTTATCGGATATTTTGTCATGGTTTGCTCGATTACAGCATCCATCGGTTCCTAGTTCTATTTGGATTCGCTGTCAACTCGCTTTGGCAGAGGGATTTACAAATGCTGTTCGTCATGCCCATCAGAACCTATCTTCAGACGTGACGGTTGAAATCGAAGTCGCTCTGTCGGACAGTCAAATTGAAATTCGAGTTTGGGATTATGGCCCTCCGTTTAATTTGATGGAAAAACTCCAACTCATGCCTCCTCAGATTAATAAAAGTGCAGGTGGAGGGCGAGGTTTGAAGCTGATGCGTGATATTGCAGACTACTTAAATTATGAACCGACTTCGGATGGTCGTAATTGTTTGTTAATTGTCAAAAACTATCAGCATGATGACTAAACTCCCGCAGTTGATTCGGAAGATATACCCCGAGAGGCAATACTCCAACAGTGAAAACCAGTTTTAAGGGTCTAGCTGCTGGCAACTCTAGCTCTACTGATTTGACAGTCAAATCCATTGAGAAAGCACTTTTAAGTTTTAGCTAAGGGGTCAAGCCAATGAAGAACTTCCTGTTTTAATCGATATAAATCTTTGTACACTTCTTGTTTAATCCATTGACTAATCGCATCAAAGGGTGTAAAGCTCTCTCCCACAGACGACCTGCTAAGATCTTGATTAATTGGGGTTAAATGATCTCCGCCTAACTGCTGAAGTGCAACCATTCCCGGAAAACGACTTTGCAAAATTTGATTGAGAATAGCGGTTTGGTCGAGAGTATCTTTGGTAAATTTAATTAAAAGGTTACGACGGATTTGATAGCGCTCCTGTACCATACAGTTCGTCTGCCCAGGAGAAGGAGTAAATTCTACCTCCATCATCGAGGAGAGTTGTTCAACGAGGGGAATGGACTCTCGCGCTGCGTAGTTATTGAACGAAATTAAAATATTACCCGCCCGCTTAACGGGAAACAAAGAACCGATGAGTAAATGGAGTTTACATCCCATACTATGCCCCAAGCCATAAATCGGTAAACTCCGTTGACGTAGACGCCGAGAGGAGTATAAGTCTTCTAAACCATCCTCAAACGTCCACAGAACTTTTTTCGCCATAATCCCATGATTGAGGGTATTAATAAAAGGAGTGGCGATCACGATGTACCCTTGTTGTGCTATCTGTTCTAATAGCCATCGATAAGTGATTTGTGGTGCGGTTGCCACAAATGCTCCCCCCAGGAAGTGAACAATTGCTTTTGGTCGGGGGGGAATCAAAACCCAGTTTTTAGAAACTTCTATCCACTCCATGGCGGTTTTAAATGTTTTATTTTAGAACGGGAGCAAAACTTAATGTTCTAACCTCAGCTAGAAGTTAAGTTGATTAGAATTCATTAGCTTTATGTTACATAAGTTGACAGTGAACTACCGAACGCTTAATCAAAGATTAAAGCGTCGGCTTCTTACCCAGACTACTGCGCAGTAGTAGATTTCTTGCGTCCTCTATTACTGCGTCTTACAGTTTGACGATCAGCTTGATCCCCCGTCCCAGAGGAAATAATACGCAGACCTTCATTTCTTATGCAGATGGAGGCGTTGATGTCTCTGTCGTGCTTTGTACCACAGTTGCTACACGACCAAAATCTTATATCTAGAGGCAAACTTTCTACTTGGTTGAGACATACGTGACAAGTTTTGCTACTCGCCAAAAATCTATCTACTTCGACGTAAGTTTTACCTTCTTGTTCTGCTTTGTACTTAAGCATCATACAAAACTGTTTCCAACCAACTTGAGAGATAGCTTTTGACAACTTCCGATTCTTAACCATATTAGCTACTGCCAAACTTTCAACACAAATAACTTTGCTTTCGTTAACTATCCTGCGCGATAGCTTGTGGTGAAAATCCCAACGACAATTAGTCACCTTTAGGTGAACTTTAGCTACTTTCTTTCTTGATTTATTTCGATTGTTACTTCCTTTTTGTTTTCTCGATAACTGCTGCTGTTTTATCTTTAGATTTTGTTCGTGTTTAGCTAGCCACCTAGTGTTGTCAAACTTGCTTCCTTCACTGGTAACAGCAAAATGGGTTAAACCCAAATCGATACCTATATTTTTACCATCGCCAACAGGTTTTGGTTTTTCTTGGCCATCATCAAACAATATAGCAGCAAAGTATTGACCAGCTTGGTTTTTAGACACAGTTACGGTCTTTAACTTGCCCTCAACAGGACGATGAAAAACTGCCTTAACATCTCCTATACTTGGCAATCGCAAACTATCATCAACTCTTTTTACATTTTGTGGATATTGGATTGATTGTTTACCATGTTTGGACTTGAATCTGGGATATTTGGTTCTACGTTCAAAAAAATTATTAAAAGCTACTCCAAGATTTAAACATACTTGTTGTAAACACTGCGAATAGGTAGATTTTAACCATTCGTGTTCTTTTTTTAACTGCGGTATTTGCTTTTTGACCGCATACCCAGACAACCCTTTACCCGTATCTTTATATGTCTGATTCATCAAATTAAGACAATAATTCCACAGCCAACGACAATTACCAAAAGACTGGCTTAAGGCTTCTTGTTGTTGACTATTAGGATCAAGTCTTACCTTGACTACTTTTAGCATAAGAAGTGTTTTTAATTTAATATAAAGCATTATAGCACAGTTACGCGGTGACGATTCATCTCAACACCGAATTAAAATTACGGTGTGAGGCTTCTCGTCACGTTAGCTAAAATGTCGAATTTCTCACAATTGCAACAAATATGAACCCGAAATCCTCTCCTAAACGCTCAATTCCCGCAACAGATGATCACTCAAAAGCTTCTGTTGTCAAACACTTGCGGCAATACAGTAACATCCTTGATAATGCGATTCGAGTTCCGGGTACCACCTATGGAATTGGTCTTGATCCAATTATTGGACTCATACCGGGAGGTGGAGATTTACTCGGGGGCCTGTTTTCAGCTTACATTATCTTGCGAGCTTTTCGACTGGGAGTTCCAAAAGAAACGCTTGTCCGCATGGCTTCTAATATTGCCACAGAAACTTTAGTTGGAACTGTACCTGTGGTTGGGGATATTTTTGATGTTGCCTGGAAAGCTAATGTTAAAAATGTTGATCTGTTGGAAGATCATGTGAATGCGCCTCAAATGGGACAAAAAGCGGATCGTTTATTTGTGATTATCTTAGTTGGGGGGTTAATGCTGTTTATTTTAATTCTTTCTCTGGTTGGCATTGCAGTTTTAACTTTCATTTATCAGGTTTTGAGAAGTTTGGTGGCGGGGTGAAAGGTTGTTGGGATTGGATTGAAATGATGACCAAGCTTGAGTGTAAAGAATAAAACGATCAATCAATCCCTAATCTTCTACTTCACCTAAAAGAATTGCGACTCCACGAGTTGCCTTAAATTGCCGACACATTAAGATAATAGAGATGGTCATCGGTACGCCCAAAATTGCACCGGGAATACCCCAAACCCATCCCCAAAAGACAATAGAAACCAGAGCAACAAAAGGGGATAACTGTAGGGTTTTTCCCTGCAAGCGAGGATCGACAAAGTTACCCAAAATTGTCTGTATAACGGCTAATCCTAATAAAGTGGCAATTCCGCGAGGAACCCCTTGAAAAATAAAAGCAACCAGCGTCGGAGGAATGACCGCAATAATCGATCCTAAAGTCGGTACATAGTTAAGAACAAAAGCAACTAATCCCCAAACCAAAGCCAAATCAACCCCCAAAATAAAACACCAGCTTGCGGTTAAAATTCCCGTTAAACAACAAGTAAGTGTCATCACCAATAAATATCGCCGCAGTTTTTCGCTGGTATTACTAACTGCATTAATAATGCGATCGCTAGCTCGTGAGGGAAAAGCCTGTTTTACCTTTTCCTGATATTGATTCACTTCTAACAATAATAAGACTAATAAAGATACAATTAAGATCAATAAACTCGCGGCAGATAACAAAGTCTTTATGCCGCCAATTGCCTGCTGAGTGACTTGATTAATTCCATCTTGGGCGTTAAACTGAGGGATAGGTAGACTTCGCTCGGAGGCCAACGATCGCCAAGTTTCTCCCATTTGCTGTAAGCGATCAAGATACTCAGGAACTTTGGGTTCAATAATTTCTGCACTTAGGGTTAAAGCACCAACAGCCACCCCCATAAAGCCGACTAGCAATAGCAGCACTAAAATCAAACTTAACCATCGAGGTAGACGACGTTCTAGCCATGCTTGCAAGGGATAAACTAAAACGGCAATAAAAAACGCAAACGCTAAAGGCATAGAAATTGATCGAGTGGCTTGGAGTGCAGCCACAACCAAAATTGTTGCAATAATCGCCATTAACGTTTTCGTTGTTGTGCCGGAAATTTGCATAGCTAAGACAAGATTTTTGAGATTTATTGATGAGAATAGAAAGCCCACACATGAAGACCTTCATTACTCATACTCGATTTGCAACAAGTTAACATCCCCCCCAAGATAGGACTATCTATTTCTTAGACAAGAATAGTTCAGCAATGGCTCAACTCCAGGACGAGTTAAGTTGTATTTTCCTGTCTTTCTACCATATGGGTGATTGCATTCGCGGTTTAGTTTTATATGCTTAAAATCAGATACATAAAGCATGATTAAACTTAAATGAAATGGAAAAAATAATCATTGATAGCGACGGCGTTCAGCGCGAAACCGGAAATCAAACTCCCAAAAATCAAACCCCCAAAAACCAAACCCCCAAAAATCAAACCCCCAAAAACCAAACTCCCGAAAACCAAACTCCCGAAAATCAAACCCCCGAAAATCAAACCCCCGAAAATGAAGCGGGCGATATCGAACGTTGGGCTTCCCTGCTGGGCGGGGGCGCACTGGTCTTAATGGGTTTAAAACAGCGATCGCTTCGTGGCATACTAACATCATTAGTTGGGGGCGGTTTTATCTATCAAGGCGTGAAAAATGAAAGCACCGTCAAGCAAGTTCAGCAGAAACTCGGCGAGGCGACAGAAGCCAGCAAAGACCAGCGGATCACCGCCGAAAAAACAGTAATTATCGAAAAATCACCCGAAGAACTTTACAACTATTGGCGCAATTTCGAGAATTTACCAATTTTTACAGATTATTTAGAGTCAGTCACAGTATACGACCAACAACGCTCTCATTGGGTGGCAAAAACCCCCGTTGTGGATCAGGCTATAGAATGGGATGCGATGGTTGTTCAGGATCGCCCCAACGAGTTGATCGCTTGGACTTCGGCAGAAAATGCGGACATCGATCAGTCGGGGTTTGTGCGGTTTCGTCCCGCTACGGGTGCACGGGGAACAGAAGTGAAAGTTGTGATGGAATATAGTCCCCCTGGCGGCGCAATGACGGCGAATATTGCCAAATTATTTGGTACCGAACCTGAACAACAATTGGGTCAGATGTTGAGTCGCTTCAAACAACTGATGGAAGCCGGAGAAATTGCCACAACAGAAGGGCAACCCAAAGGTTCATAGTAATATGAAATCGCCGAATTTTGCTACAGAAGATTGATGGGGAGATAGTCACCAGTCACCAGTGTTCAATGCGTAACTTTTGATTGTTGTCTATTGCCTTTTACCTTTTGTAGCATGATTTTTTCGATTTAATATCAGTTCAATGGATTGTAGACACAACAGCGCAAAAAGATTAATCAACAGTTACGGAGAAAAGAGGTTATGAAAGCAGTTTGTTGGCACGGTTCCCATGATGTACGGGTTGATACGGTTCCCGATCCTAAAATTTTAAATCCCGGTGATGCGATTATTAAAATTACTTCAACGGCAATCTGTGGTTCAGATTTGCACCTTTATGATGGTTATATTCCTACAATGAAATCGGGGGATATTTTAGGCCATGAATTTATGGGAGAAGTGGTGGAAGTCGGCCCCAATGTTAAAAAGCTAAAGGTTGGCGATCGCGTTGTTGTACCGTTTACGATTTCTTGTGGAAGTTGTTTCTTCTGTAAGCGGGATTTATGGTCATTGTGTGATAATTCTAACCCGAATAGTGGGTTGGTTGAGAAGATGTACGGTCATTCTCCTTCGGGTTTATTTGGCTATTCTCATCTGTTGGGCGGTTATGCGGGTGGACAGGCTGAATATGCCCGTGTACCGTTTGCAGATGTGGGGCCGTTGAAGGTGGCTGATGGCTTGAGCGATGAACAAGTTCTCTTTTTAACTGATATCTTTCCAACGGGCTATATGGCGGCGGAAAATTGCGATATTGAACCGGGTGACACTGTGGCAGTTTGGGGATGCGGCCCGGTTGGACAGTTTGCCATTCGCAGCGCTTTGATGTTGGGGGCCGAACGGGTGATCGCGATTGATTGCGTCCCGGAGCGGTTACAATTGGCTGAAAAAGCCGGCGCCGAGATCATCAATTTTGAAGAAGTAGATGCAGGAGTTGCGTTAAAGGAAATGACGGGCGGACGTGGCCCGGATCGCTGTATTGAAGCGGTGGGTATGGAGTCGCACGGTATGGATGCGATGGGAGTGGTTGATAAGGTGAAACAAGCTGTTCGCCTCGAAACAGGACGACCCCACGCACTGCGACAGGCGATCGTTGCTTGTCGGAAGGGAGGAACGGTTTCTATTCCCGGTGTTTATGGCGGTTTTGTTGATAAAATCCCGATGGGAGCGATTGTGAATAAAGCGCTAACGCTGAAGTCTGGACAAACTCATGTTCATCGTTATCTGCGTCCGCTGATGGAGCGTATTCAAAAGGGTGATATTGATCCCACTTTTGTGATTACCCATCGTCTCAATTTGGAAGAGGCTTCTCGCGGTTATGAGATTTTTAAGCATAAGAAAGACAACTGCATTAAAGTTGTTTTGAAACCTTAGTTCACACTTCCCGCTCCTCAAAAGGCGGGGATTCTTCTCACAAAGAACGACTATTAAACCAAGTTGTATCTAAATAATCAATCCTGGCGAGTGGACTCAACGCCGCTAAGACTTGTTCACCATAGCTGCGATGCAAAACTCGACTATCAAACAACGCTACAATCCCTTGACAGTCTCGCACAGGGGCAACAGCCCGTTGTAACTCATTTAAGGCGGTGGGAAGGAGATACAGTCGAAACCAGTCGAGATGATTCTGTTTGTAATAACTGACTCGCCCCGCAACCAGTGGATGTTCTAACGAAGGTAAAGGTAAAGTGGCGATCGCTAACAAATGAGGTGGGGGAAGTTTTCCCTGATGTTGTCGCCAAAATTCCCAACCAGTGACTAAAATTCCTGGCCGATCAACTTTAGTGGTTTCCACCTGGACTCGCGAACCAAACTCTGCTGCAAACACAGCCCCGATCTGAGTTTTTAGGGGTGTATCCTCAATGAGTAACACTGTCAATCCCTCTAGGGTTGCACTCATACAAAGTAAGCCGCGAATTTCCTCAATTAAAGCCGCTTGAAATTTGGGTGTATTGGGGAGTGGAAGGCGTGAGGGAAGATAAAGTTGAATCAGTTGGGAATTGCGATCCGGTGAAAACTTCACACCCGTAATGTCTCCGAGTCCCACTAATTGACGATAAGTCGGGGCAGTTTTCTGCAAGTCTAACGCCCCTCCAATCAACACAACAGGTTGTAACAGCCAAATCTGACTCAAGGATGAACTCACTTCTGCCGGACTACAATACAGGGAAAAAGTGCCTTGTTCTCGATTAACTTTGACCCATCGGAGTTGTTCTGAAGCTTGCCATTGATGCCAAAATTGAGTCCAAGCATCGGGAACCGCAGGGGAGACAGTCTCCACTAAATCTTCGTAGAGTTGCTCTAAAATCGCTTGTTCAGCTTGATCTAATAAATGACAGTGGTGGGGATTAGCAGGACGTTGAAAAATGGCTTGGGTGAGGTTAATTTTTGCCTCGCGGATGATATCTGTGTGTTGGGGTGCTTGTTGGTGGAGTTGTGTCCAATCTTGCGGTTGAATACAGGTGGTTAATTGTTCCCGTGTCCAGGTTTCTAGGTCATCAACTCCATCAATAATTGTGGGAATATTGGGCGGAAACCGTCGGAACCTGCCTAAGCGATCGCTTAACCATTCTTCGGGAGTGGTGAGTAAGATACCCTGAAAGTTGGATTCTTGGGGCCAGCGATCGCCTTGAATAATGGGTTGAGTCAGATGAGCGTCGAGTGCTTGGGACTCAAACAATTGGGGAATTTCTTCTTGTTGGAGTTCTGTTAACAACCACTGGGGGGCAACAATTAAGGCAGGTTCCGACCAAATTAAAACCGGAATGAGATAACTGAAACGATAGGAATGATGGTGACTAACTGGACTCACCCCAGTTTGAATTAAAGCACTACGTCCAAGTCGCAACGCTCGCGCCACTAATCTGGCCATTGTTAAATAGTGAGGCCATGAGATTTGACCTGGCGATTTTCCGACGGAAACACTCCGCGATCGCAGAAAGCTTTGCAGTAAATTATGAGCTTCTACCTCGATCAAGAAAATTAAAGCCTTTGCGAGTTGAGAACTGGAGAACTGATAGGAGCGGATGGTTTAAGTCGGAAATGGGTCTGTGGAGCATCTGAAATCATTTTACACAAGTGACCCCAACTCTATCAATCAACCTTGACTTCTAACTAAGATAATCAAAACTATCGACAAAATCAATCACCTGTTCTCCATCAAAGAGGATGGGTTCGATAAATTTACTCGAGTGATTGTCTCGTTCTCGATCAACAATAGAGGGTTTAAAGCGCTTACCGAAATCGCAATGGGTGTGGACAGTTAACTTTTTTTGACTGGTATTCGTTAAGATCATTTGAGTGGGACGGTGAAAAAAGCTAGGGATTTGTTCAGAGCGAATTGATTTGACCACTTGTTTGAGATCGTGAGCTTTAGAAATCACTTCTCCCATCGCTGCTAAGACTCGAAGTTGGTTCTGATTTTTTTCGCTGCGATCTTGCAAATTGCGAACTAAACTGACAATATTTTTTTGAGTTTTACTGGCATCATCAAAGGGAAAAATTGCCAAGCATCCCATTGAAAACAAATATTCTTCGCGATCAATCCGAAAGGTGATTACGGTGCGTCGGATATCAGTATCAATACTTGGAGGATGTTTGAGAAGTGCATACTCTTTGGCGATGTGATGGTAGGTTTCAGCGAGAACTAGATTGGCTTCAAGATCGAGGGGAGCATCCACAATCACTTGCACAGTGGGCAGAACTTGATTAAAAAACTTTTTGAGGGTTTCGGGGTTAAATTGATAAACCTCGCTATGATCACCATTTGCACTGAGATCAACCCATTCACAGGTAATGTCTTCGGCTTTTAAGTTAAATCGGGGAACTTCGTAGAGTTTGGCTCCGGTTAAGGTGGCGCCGGAAATATCAGCCCCCATCCAATCGGCTTTAATTAAATTGGCTTGGGTTAAATCAACATGAACCAGACTAGCTTTGGCTAAAGTCGCCCGACTGAGATTCGCCCCAGATAAGTTCGCCCCGGATAAGTTGGCCCCGGATAAATCGGCTCCTAACAAATTGGCTCCGCGTAAGTCAGCCCATCGGAGATTGGCTCCACTGAGGTTCGCTTGTCGTAAGTCTGCATAGGTGAGGTTGGTTTGTCGCATCTCGGCGTGGCTAAAATTGGCTTTGGGTAAATTAGCTTTCACCAAATTTGCTCGCCGTAAGTCTGCTCTTTGCAGGTTTGTTGATGCTCCCGACACGCCTCGGAGGTTGGCTCCACTCAGATTGGCTTGAGAAAAGTTGGCTTGTCCGACTCTTGCTTCTCGTAAATCAGCGCCATTAAGATTGGCTTTGGTCAGGTTGGCATTATTGAGTCTGGCTCTAATTAGTTCTGAACGAATGGCTAAGGTTTCGATTAGGATAGCATCGCTCAAATCCGCTCGCACTAAATTGGCAACATTGAGGGTGGCTCGACTGAGATTGGCTCCGGTGAGGTTGGCTTGACTCAATCGACCTACATTGAGATTAGCGCGACTCAAATTAATACCACTCAGATTTGCCCCACTTAAATTGGTAACACACAGGGAGGCATCGCTTAAATTGGCTTGACTTAAGTTAATCCGACTCAAGTTGGCTTCATTGAGATTGATCCCCGTAAAATTCCGTTCCCCTTCTTTGTATCTTTTGACTAAGTTGTAGATTTTTACGAGTTCCTGTGCCATTATCACCCCTGCATCCTGTACGAAATGACTAAAAAGATTGAAGTGTTAGTCTCATTAGAGTTTCTCCTCAACAAGTTAGTATGACATCTCTATTTAGTCTGAGATGAGCAGAAAGTCTGAGAGATTGTCTAATGAGGGAGCCATCATCTCCAAATATTTTTCTTGGGAATATCCCGAGGAGTTCATGAGTTCAGGCACATTGAGTAGGCTTCTTCCAAATTGAGGATGGCTATGAATTTTGAGGGTTCGATTGTGAAAGTTTCGCAGCGTTGTACGAGTGGGAGAGGTAAAGAAAGCTTGGGGACTTTCGGGTTCGGATGGGGATTTGGTGTGTAATTTCAAGTCGCTGATCTGATCGAGTTGTTGCTTGATTTCACTCACCAATTTTCCGATTTGATGGGAGTGCCGAACGCTTAAGCCGATGAAGTTGTCTGATCCGAGCATTTGAACCAGATTCCGAATACTTTGTTGAGTAGGATCTGCATCTTTAAACGGAAGAATGACAATATAGGCGGTGGAGAACAGTTGTTCGTCTCTTTCTATCCTAAACGATAAAGTGGTTCGACGAGGACTAACCTCTATACTGGGTGGGCGATTGATGATTGAAGTATGGCTGATGATGTCGCGGTAAGCATCGGCTAAGGCGCAGTGAGCTTCGGCATCGAGTGCCATATCAATGCTAATTTCCACCATGGGGGAGGTGGCGTTAAAAAATTGGTAGGCTTCTTGAGCGCTAAAGCGGAGAACTTTACTGCCATCGCCGTTGGGACTGACATCAACCCAATCACAGGTGATTTCGTCGGCTTTGACTTCAAATCGAGAGACGTCATAGAGTTTGGCTCCGGTGAGGGCGGCTCCGGTGAGTTCGGCTCCTGTCCAGTCGGCACCCGTCAGGTTGGCTTGGGTGAGATCGGCATGAATTAAATGGGTATATAGTAAGCTAGCATGGCTGAGATCGGCACCATACAAACTGGCTCCACTTAGTCGGGCTTGTTCGAGGTTGACTCCTCTGAGATCGGCTCCGTTTAGATCGGCCCAACGCAAGTTTGCACCTTTGAGATTGGCTCCGCTAAGGTTCGCCTGGGAGAGATTTGCCTGTCGGAGTTCGGCGTTGACGAGATTCGCCCCTCGTAAATCCGCACGGGTGAGATCGGCACCGTGTAAGTTGGTTCCTTCGAGGTTACTGGCGATTAAAACGGCGTCTCGCAGATTGGCACTTTTGAGGTTCGCCTGTCGCAGATCAACTTGTCGTAGGGTGGCTTCTCGCAAATCGGCTTCACTGAGGTTCGCGGCGGTTAAAATGGCATGGCTGAGATCCGCACGGATTAACTCCGAACGGATTAGAGAGGCTTTGATCAGAGTGGCTTGACTGAGATCGGTGCGAATTAGATTGGCAACATTGAGAATTGCGCCCGTCAGGTTGGCTCCGCTGAGGTTGGCTCCGCTTAATTTGGCGACATTTAGTTTGGCTTGGCTGAGGTTCGCTCCTGAGAGATTTGCACCGCTGAGATTGGTAATGCTGAGGACAGCTTGAGAGAAGTTAGCACCGGAGAGATTAGTACGACTGAGATTGGCTTCGCAAAGCAGGATCGCACTAAAATCTCTGATGCCGGATTGATAACTTTGAATTAGTTCTTCGGCATTCATGCCTTCAAGTTTTCCGAATAAAAAACAGGTTTTAATCTAATATCTACTATATCAAAATTTTTTCACTGCCTGCCGGGGAATGGAGATTCTAGATTATTGTTTGATCATTTTGTTTCAACATGAGTTAAATTTAAGCATATCAATCACTATAAAAGCTAAACAGTCTCACATGAATATTGGTCTGGTTGGGTTAGGTTTAATTGGGGGTTCTATCGGGTTAGATTTATGTTCAATTCAACCAAAATTGATACAATTACCAACTAAAAATAATTCCTCAACCGAGCAACCCTATCGGGTTTTAGGGGTGAGTCGTCGTCAAAGCACTTGCCAAAAGGCGATCGCAATGGGTGCTGTTGATGAGGCGAGTGTTGATTTATCTTTGATGGCGAGTGCTGATGTTGTGTTTATTTGTACGCCGATTGGGGCAATTGCTTCTACGCTTGAGGAGTTAATTCCTCATCTTAAACCCACTACTATTATAACTGATGTGGGTTCAGTTAAGCAGCCGATTGTAGAAATACTTTATCAACTTTGGCCCCATTTTGTCGGAGGACATCCAATGGCAGGAACGGCTGAAAGTGGTATAGAAGCTGCTCAAAAAAATTTGTTTTTGGGTAAACCTTATGTGATTACTCCGACTGAAAAAACATCAGAGTTTGAAATACAAATGGTTACTAAGATTGCTGAATTATTGCAAGCAAAAGTTTATCAATGTTCACCACAAGATCATGATCAAGCTGTGGCTTGGATTTCTCATTTACCTGTGACGGTGAGTGCGAGTTTAGTCGCGGCTGTAACCGCAGAAGAAGATGTCAAAGTTCAACAACTGGCTCAACAATTAGCAAGTTCCGGCTTTCGTGATACCAGCCGTGTGGGGGGTGGAAATCCGGAGTTAGGGGTAATGATGGCGCGATATAATCAAAAAGCTTTATTGCGATCTCTACAGGCTTATCGGAGTCGTCTTGATCAATTTATTGACATCATCGAACAAGAAGATTGGCAAACATTAGAACAGCAACTTATTCAAACTCAACAAGAACGTAAAAAGTTTAATTTTTAGCCAAAATCTGGATTCAAAAGTGCAGTCAATCAATCTAAAACAATCAATCTATTTCTGGTTTCTGATTTCATCTAGAGGAGAGAATTAAAAGTTTCAATTCTTTTTCTATCGTCTAGGTAAAAATCATGATTAACCATCAACGAATAGGGTTATTTGTTGAGGAGTTTTTGGGAACCGAGATTGACGATAACTCTAATCATCTCTGATTTTCAGGCTTACTGTCACCCCTTGAGGGGGGGGATTTGGGATCTTTATTTTCTACACTTTTTATTGTGCCTGATTCTTGATTCAATACATCGAACTGTTTATTATCAAGTTCCAATGAATCATCAAGATGATATGCCAGATTACCGACTAAAGAGAAGTTTGTCATCATCATCTCAGTTTGCGGAAAAGCGACTGCTAAAATTGTAATAGTAGTCAAAGTAGATTGCTTTAAAACGTTACTCAGATTCATTGTTTACTCTCACATTGATAGGGTTTCATAGGAGAGCGCCCTGACTTTAAAGTGATCAATAATTTGAAAGTTATTTGTTGTATTTCTAACTTTCCTTTCTATATTTATGTATAACTAATAATCTTTACACAATGCAACAAACTAAAGGATCTTTTACTCAATCTTCAACTTTTCTGGTGTCAGGGTTCTTTTTGTAAAGATTTAGTAAAGTTTTGGGAAGACTGGAATTTAGACTCACTCGTTTTGTTCAGAAAAAGTTCAACAATATAAGCAGAAAGTATTGCGTTGCTGTTTGGCTTTGTAGAGGGCTTTATCTGCTCTACTTACTAATACTTCAAAGCGACTAAAGGGCTGGGGAATTATCGTTGAAATCCCAATACTAACGGTGACAAACTGATTAACCGATGAGCGAGAATGTTCAATCGCTAACTGTTGAATACTATCATGAACATCTTGTGCAATTTGTATTGCGCCTTTAGCTGCTGTATTGGGTAAAAGGATCACAAATTCTTCACCTCCATAACGAGCGACTAAATCGCTAGAACGTTTTAGAGTTTCCTGAATCGCTTTTGCAACTTTTTGCAAACATTCATCTCCAGCTTGATGTCCGTAGGTATCATTATAAAGTTTAAAATGATCAACATCAAGTAATAGCAATGATAATGAATGCTGTTCTCGTTGCGCTCGCTTCCATTCTTGATCTAAATATTGATCAAAATATCGACGGTTAGCAATTTTAGTCAAGCCATCAAGTATTGCTAATTGTTCGAGTTGTTGATAAAGTTCAGATTGTTGAATCGCAATTGCTAATTGATCAGCAACAGCACTGGCTAACTCGATTTCCCAGGTTTGCCAACAGTCATAAGACTTGTTTCTTACTAACCCTAAACTTCCCCAAATGATCGAACTTAAGTGCAAAGGAATCATTAATAAATATCCTGGATAAATACCAGCATATTGATCACAAAAATCAGTTTTTTCCTCAATTTGAAAGATTTCCAAATTTTTGAGCCGAGCTGTAGTTTTATTATTTTGATCTGAAATTTTTAAACCCAATACACTGGGTAAATCTGGAGATTGATGATAATCAGCAACATTACACCAGAGTTTTTCTCCGATCAAATAGCGAGCAATTACAGTTCGTTCGGCTTGAAGTAATTTACACACTTCTTCGGCTGCGGTTGAGAAGACAGTTTGTAAGTCTAAAGAGGTACGAATTGCTTGAATAACTTGATTAAGAGCTTGTTCTCGTTGAGCTTGACGCCGCGTTTGTTCGTAGAGTTGACTTTGAGCAATTGCTATTCCGACTTGAGTTGCGAGTTGTTCGAGTAACTCAGTTTCATGGGTTTGCCATTGTCTCGGTTGAGTGCATTGATGAGCAATTAATAATCCCCATAAGTGTTTTCCTTGTAAAATAGGAACAACGAGATTAGCCCTCACTTGAAACTGAGTTAATAAATCTAGATAACATTGACTTAAATGTGCTTGATTAATATCTTCTATGGCTCGAATTCTACCCTGGTTATATTGTTCAATATAGGTTTTTGAAAAGCAAGGATCATAAATATTTGTATTTAAAATTGATAACTCAGGAGTAATGACAGACTCTACAGATACAACACCACTCCAGTCAGGTTTAAAGCGAAAAATAACGGTTCGATCTGCTTGCAAAAGTTGTCTAACTTCTCTGACAGTCGTATTGAGAATTTCATCTAAATCAAGAGATTGACGAATCCGTTGAGCCGTTTTGGTTAATAGTTTTTCTCGTTCAATTTTTTGCTGTAATGTGGTTTCTACCTGAGTACGTCGGGCAATTTCCTGTTGTACTTGTTGATAGAGTTCAGATTGTTGAATCGCAATGGCGACTTGAGTTGTGAGTTGCTTGAGAAAGCTAATTTCTAACGATTTCCACTCTCGGGAATTATTGCAGTTTTGAGCTACTAATAATCCCCATAATTTGCTGTCTTTAACAATAGGAATCCCTAAGTTTGCTCTGACTTTAAATTTTGCTAGTAAGTCAATATAATCGGGATTAAGTTTGGCGGTATAAACATCAGAAACGGCTTGAATCTCTCCTTGCTGATAAAGTTGAATATAGAGTTCTTGAAAAGAGTGATTATCAATCACAATATTGAGCATTGAGATCTCTGTTTCGCCAAGAGATTCGGCAATGACAGTTCCCCCACATTTTTGATTAAACTGATAAATAATCACCCGATCACATTTGAGAAACTCTCGAACTTTGATGACGGTGATATTAAGTTTTTCCTGAAGATTGAGTGATTGATGAATGCGATTTGTTATGGCGATAGTTAATTGTTCTTGTTCGGCTCTATGTCGTAATATTTTTTCAGTATATTTAAGTTCTTCTTCTATTTTAGAAGACTTTTGTTGACGAGTAGAAGTTTTTGTTAGAATCTGGTGATAGGAGAGTTTGAGTTTTTGAATTTTTTGCTTCTGGGATGTACCTCTCAATTTAGAGATTAATCGATGGATGGGATGATGTATTTTGTTTCTGGTTTTAGATTGAAAAGCTTTATTTTTGTTCATGGTTTTTAAGTTAATTGTTAAAAATAATTGGTTAAACTAGAGTTTAAAAATTTAGATGAAATTTTGAAAATAATCCTACCGATCATTTTCCTCACTTCCCCTGCTTCCCTTCGGTAGCAAATATTTAAGTATTTCATATTATTGGTACAATTTCAAGAAACGATAGCGAAAAGCAGATTAAATCTTAAAAAGAGTTTCCAGTCAATGGAATAAAATATAGAGGGTTAGGTCGGAATCGATAAAAAGATGGAAATCCTGATTTTAATTTACCAGAGTTTGAGTTGCATTAGAATATCCTATCTAGAAGAAGATTTAACTTTTATCAAGAAAACTTGATAACATTTTGCTTAATAGGTTAAATAGAAGGTCTGGCTATCTATTAATTTGAATATGCTGATCTTCTATCAGAAATTTATTTGATTAAAGCTAAATCATTTCTGTTTTGAACTCATTGATATCTTTAAGGACTACTCTTTACAGTGTAGCGCCCAGAGGCAGTCGAGTAATAGTCGGATTGATTTTGAGGCGCGAGGCGGGTGTCTCGATCAAAGAAACCCCCGGCGATTGCTGAGGGCTAATGTGTTGTAGAATTTATTCAGGATTCAAAAATGATTATCGGCGGAGTTTAGTCTGAACTCCCCAAACTCCAACTGCTAGCAAACCTAACACAGAAAACGGTTCAGGTACGGTTTTCGGAGGAATCTGTGGGGTAAAAGCGATCCCAATCGGACGGAGTAACTTATCATTAGTCGAAACAAAAACTGCACTGGTATTTCCAGCCGAAGGCAACGGTTCTCCACTAATGCCATCGTAGCGCAGAATTGCTCCAAAATTATTATTGGTAAAGTCAAAACCGACGGTATACAGGATGTTGTTGGGGTCAAAGGTTAAATTTCCGATAAAATTATTACTCGGGATTGTTCCTGTGTAGTTCGTGGGTAAAACACTGACTAAATTACCCGTTTCTAGATCATAGCGGCGAATATCATTGGCAAAATCACTGACAAATAAATCCCCCTCAAACCCCAACGCTAACCCCAATAAACTGACAAACCCAAAACCATCGGGTGAGGGGGTCGGTTCGGCAAATACCATCGAGGTTTGTGTGGTAATATCAAAGCGCAACACCTGGCTGGGAAGACCTGCACTAAAGTCAGCCTCACCATTGGTTGCAACACTCCCCTGAGTCGTCACATAAAGGCTGCCATCGGGCGCAAACAACAAATCATTCGGCCCGTTTAACCCGCCTGGTAGACCGTTACCGGAGGCGAAGACATCAATAAATTCTCCAGCGCTATCAAAACGGAGAATTTCGTCACTCAAAAAACTGCTGACATAGAGGTAGCCATCTGGCCCAAACGCTGCCCCATAGGGCCGAAATAAGCCGTTACCGGCTGCGAAGACATCAATAAATTCTCCGGTCATTCCATCGTAACGGAGGATAGACGAAGTTTCCGGAGTTGTTCCACTGGTAACATAGAGGTTGCCATCGGGGCCAAAATTTAAGTCATCTGGAGAAACCAATCCCCCACTTCCCGGTGTGATAAATTCACCCAAAAATTCGCCCTTCTGTTCATCAAATAGAAGAATATTATCCTTCTGTATTCCCGACTAATAAAGCCGCTTGACTCGGTAAAGCGCTCACACCGGGAAAGGCTAAAGCCCCGATCATAGCTGCAATAGAAGCGATACATGGCGTTTTTGTCATTGAGATTCTCAAGTTCTTAAGATTGAATCAATACAGTCAACACTCCCAAATCTGATTGAGAAGGGGGTTTGAGTTCGTACTGTCTCAATATAGAGAGCCTAAACCCCAGAAAACCAGTAGCTTGTGTAAAATCCAAGAGGGGTAGTTGTAAATATTGAATAAATCTCTTGTCGTTGATTGATTGTTCGTGGCTTGACCCCGCGACCCGTCAAAAGATGGCTAATAAGGCTTAAAATACCAGAGAACCCTCTTGAGTCACCTTAACTGTAAATTCGGCAGTCTCATCTCTTGAATTAACTTCTCAACTCGACTGAAGTCTCACCAATACCTGCACCCCACTCAACTTGAACCCTGAGTTTAACCCCTCAAATCCATGAGTACCTCCATTTATCCGGGCCAAATTCTGCGAAACCACTATCACATTATGCGCCAGTTAGGGCATGGTGGATTTGGGCGTACCTACTTAGCAGAAGATCAGCATCGGTTTAACGAACTGTGTGTGTTGAAGGAGTTCGCCCCCCAAGTTCAAGGAAGTTATAGCTTGCAAAAGTCTCAAGAACTCTTTGAACGAGAAGCCCAAATCCTTTATCAACTCCAACATCCCCAAATTCCTTGTTTTCGAGAACTATTCCGCGAAAAAATTAACGGTAAAGGCTATTTATTTGTTGTCCAAGATTATGTTAAAGGTTTAACTTATCGCGAACTGAGCACCCAATATAAAAATCAGGGAACTCGCTTCAGTGAACTTGAAGTCACACAACTGATGTTGCAATTGTTACCTGTGCTGGAATACATTCACTCTCATGGTGTTGTTCATCGCGATATCTCACCCGATAATGTGATTCGTCGTCAGACGGATGGATTACCTGTTTTGATTGATTTTGGCGGGGTCAAACAAATCAAAGCTAAAGTTGATTCTGAGTTGGGTGTGCGTCATCTTCCCCCAACTCCTGCGACTCGTTTGGGAAAAGTCGGTTACGCCCCGGAAGAACAAATGCAGATGGGAATTGTATCTCCTCACAGTGATTTGTATAGTTTGGCGGCGACGGTGGTGGTTTTGTTGACGGGAAAAGAACCTCAACACCTGATTGATAGCTATCATCTTACTTGGAATTGGCGATCGCAAACCTCAGTCAGTCCGAAATTAGCGGCAATTTTAGATAAAATGTTAGCTCACAAGCCGGGCGAGCGCTATTCCCATGCCTCCCAAGTTCTACAAGCACTCAATGATACGCCTATGCTTCCTTCTATTCCCACACAAGCCCCACCGGAGATGGAAATCCGATCATCTCCTGTGTTGACGCAGCCTCCCCCGGTAGAAGCCCAAATTCCCATTCCAATTGCGGCGACTCCCAATACAACGCTGCAAAAAACCTCATATCCAAAGCTGAAGTTTCCGGGGAATTTATCTTCAACCTGGACTACAGTATTGCTAGTGACAATTTCTATGGTTCTTATGGGGGGAGTGGGTTGGATTGGAGGGTTTTATTTTGTCAATCATCTCTCGAGGTCCAATGATGGTGGATTTAGTGCGATGGGAGAACTCCAACGTCAAGAGTTTATCCAAAATCGCCGTCAAGAATTGGGGGTTGATTATCGGTATTTTATTGAATTGGTTAATGAAGAATTTTATAATCGTTACCCCTCTCAAAAGGGCAGAATGTTAACTCAAGATCCTGCTGATGCTTCCTGGCGAAAACGATGGGATAAAACGGCTTATGATGTCTTAAATCGGCTGACTGTTATTAGTGATGAATCTCGGAGTCAGTTAGGACAATATAGTGCTGATAATATTAAGAAATGGGCGAAGGAAGTTAATGCGTTAAATTTAAGTAGTCGGGCTTTAGAAGATTTATCTGATGCACGATTTTTTTACTTGTTTCCTGAACAACCTCGCGGTGAAAATTTAATTGACTTGCCTATCGGTCAGGTTTGGCAAGCGTTAACCGCAGATGAATTAAAGATGTTACAACAAGGGCAGAATTTAAAAGAAGTTCAATTTGATGAAAATGCCAGTCGAAAAGTGCTGCAAGGTATCTTACAACCGGGAGAAGGGAAAGCTTTTGTTGCGTGGTTAAAACGTCAGCAAAATTTACGGATTAAGTTAGAAGTTCCTCAGAAATCTACTTTTCTTTCTCTCTATACTCCGAGTCGTCGAAAAAACGCTAAGATTATTATCGAAGATGCTCGACTTCAGAGTTGGTCAGGACAATTAGAAGATACAGGTTACTATGAAATTATTGTGGTTTCTGATGCTAAAGATCCTATAAATTATGAGTTGATTCTTGAAGTTGAATAATGTTAGAGAACCTTAAAATGCCGATCTATCAAGCGAAATACATTGGTCAAAATCGACGATTTTTTGATCAAGATATGTGGTAATTAGCGCGACCACTATCTAACGATACAACTAAATCGCTGTAACAACACTAAGGTCTGGTTTTAAAACTAACGAGCATGGAGGGACTCGAACCCCCGACCCTCAGAACCGGAATCTGATGCTCTATCCACTGAGCTACATACCCATATATTAGTAAACTATAGCATAATTTCAATGTCTTGGGAAACATTAGATTCAAAACATTAGATTAAATTCATGGATGCCATTCACATTCGCCAAATTCGCTGCTATGGTTACACGGGCTATTTACCGGAAGAACAAACGCTAGGTCAGTGGTTTGAGGTCGATCTAACCTTGGGGTTAGATTTAACAAAATCCGGACAAAGCGATGCCATTGAAGATACATTAGACTATCGAGAAGCGATCGCTATTGTCGAGAAACAGATCAAAACCTGTAAATTTGCCTTAGTAGAACGCTTGGCGAGTGAAATTGCTCAAGCGTTGTTACAACAGCCTCTTGTTCAACAAGTTAGAGTCCAACTGACCAAACCCAATCCTCCCATTCCTGATTTTGGGGGACAAATCCAAATTGATATTACCCGAACCCGAGGTTAACCGGGTTTTGGATAGCGTTTAGGCTAGACTGGCGACCCAGGGAGATTATGGATTCGGGGACTCTAACAGTTTAGAGATTTCAGCTTGAATTCTTTGCCTAAATTGAGGATCACTTTGTTGACGAAGGGTAATCTCGTTAAATCGAGTCAACGTTAAACCCCTAGCCTCAATAATTTGCTTCGCTTGATCACAATAGCTAACAGCGAGTTGGGGTGCATTTCCAGGAAGGGCGTTAATACTACTGGGTTGGTCACAAACAATCCGAGGAACTTCCCCCATGACTTTTTTAATCTCATTAAACACCTGATGTCTTCTCGATTCTAGTGCGAGAACCACACGAGCATAATTGGTGATTTCTTCATTGGTGAAATTAGGATTGGCTTGAGCGTGAACCGCACTTAAACCTAAGCGAGGAGATTGCTCGCTCAGAGTCGGAGTCAACCCACTCAGCAAGCTAACAATAGAAAGAAGACTAACGCCTACAGCTTTTGAGAGGACTTGAGAGAAGGAACGAGAGAACAGTTGAGTGTGAGTATTCATAGTGAATGCGCTATAGCAAATGGATACATAAAGTGATCAAAATCAAGTCGGTTAGTTTCCAGAGGGTTGTTGAAGTTGCAGCAATGCTCCCTGAATTCGTTGTTGAAGTTGAGCATTGGTTTGTTGTTGACGGGTAATTTCGTTGAATCTCGAAACGGTCAGATTGTTATCTTCTATCATTTTTTTGGCGTGAGAGCAGTAATTAGTTGCTAACACCCGAACATCTTGGTTCAAGCGGTTGAGACTGCGCGTTTCGCTACAAACCACCATCGGCACCGTATCACCAACAATTTGTCGAATTTCGTCGTATGTCTGTTGACGTTTGGGTTCAATGGCTAGTACCGCACGAGCATAGTTGACAATTTCCCCATCACTGAATTCCTGACGAGACTGAGCCGATGCAGTCTGAGTCAGGGTTGTAGACGGTAGCATCGTCAGATCGGGGACAATTCCAGCGATCGCCGCTATCATAGAACAAACACTGACCAGGATGGACTGGCGAAGTGTCGAGTTGATGTGCAGATCAATGGCATTGCGGAAAAGTTTGGTCATTTAGTTACAGTCTCCAAGCTGAGAAACTTATTGCTACTCACAACAGATGGCAAGCTCAGTAATTTTGAGTCTTTCTAAGGGTAAGAAGTTCCTCAAGGCACAAACCTAACTAATCTAAAGGGTCATCAGTCGCATCGTGCCTAGTGGAAATTATATCTTGACTCACGGAGTCTTCACAGTCCACCCCTGACGTATTATCTGTGAATGGTTCAGAGAATTTTGAGCATTTCTTGACATCAGTGAGGAGTTGTAGCAGATTTCTCCTTTCTTACCCTGAGTCTATGGTTAACATAAGTAATTAAACTGAGTAACCCGATAGAGTCAGATTGTAGATTGCGTAAGGAGAATGATGTTGTGAATGCAGCCGAACAAGCCAATAACGTTGAAGTCGCGAGCAAAATTGCATCTGTAGTCAATTTATTCAAAGCCCAGTTTCCCGATATTCGAGTGGATCTCAAACCCTGGATGAATGATCCCGATACCCGAGAATGGGTTGATCCAGACTCGATTGACATTGGCTTCCATTTTCCGGGAAGAAGTCGTTTGATGCAGAGTCGCTCTATTTTGATTCAAATTCGCTTCTATCAAGATCCCTTAGAAGGATATCGGCGAGCGATTGGGGTTGAAGCAGCCGGATATGATCATACCGGACAACAGTGGAAAGTCTCAACGGTAGACAAGTGGAGTTTTGAAGGTACAACTCAACCGACGTCCGAATCTGCGGCGCGACTCAAATCATTTTGTCGTCAGGTTTTAGACTTGTTTAACCAGACCCATTAAACCTCATCTTTTGATAGAGTATCACAGATTAATTCTAGGTGTTTGTAGGAGTGAAAAATGCACAAAAATTCATCGTCTTTGCTCAGAATCGGGATCACGATTGTAAGTCTCCTCTTTTTTAGCCAACCCAGTATGGCTCAACCTTTAACAAGCCAAGCATTAGAAACATTTACGTTTAAAGAATCGTCTTACGCCGTTTTGTTAAACTGAATTGTTATTGTTAAATCACAGACTAAAATATAGGGGAGAATGGATTTGCTTGGGGTGAGGTTTATTGTTAAACTGCGATTACATCAACCTAAATAATTTCATGATGAACTCCCCTTTCTATCCCACTCTCTATCAAGTCAACACTCGTGTTCGACTCAGACAGCTTTCTAATCAATTAAACCGTTTTGCGACTTTAGATGATTTTCCGGATAGTGAACTCGATCAATGGGTCAATCTGGGGTTTAATTGGGTTTACTTGTTAGGCGTTTGGGAAACCGGAGTTTTAGGACGTAATGTTTCTCGTTCTCACCCGGACTGGCGGAGAGAATACGAAGAACTTTTAAGTGATTTACAAGAAGAAGATATCTGTGGATCTTGTTTTGCCATTACCCGTTATCAAGTGAGTGAAATTCTCGGAGGAAATGAAGCGTTATTACGGTTAAAAAAGCGTCTTCATCAACGAGAAATCAAACTTATGCTTGACTTTGTTCCCAATCATACCGCACCCGATAGTCCTTGGGTTGAAGAACATTCTGATTTTTACATCTTTGCGACTCTTAATGATCTGCAACGAGAACCGCTTAATTATGTGCAGATTCCCTTAGCTGGAGAAAATCGAGTTTTTGCTCATGGACGTGATCCCTATTTTCCCGGTTGGCCGGATACTTTACAACTCAATTATAACAATCCGGCTGTTCCTCAAGCAATGTTAGCAGAATTATTAAAAGTTGCTCAACTTTGTGATGGAGTTCGCTGTGATATGGCGATGTTAATTCTTCCTGAAATCTTTGAACAAACTTGGGGAATGACAACAGAATTATTTTGGCCAGAAGCTATTCGTCAGGTACGAAAGCAATCTCAAGATTTTGTGTTTATGGCGGAAGTTTATTGGGATATGGAATGGAGATTACAACAACAAGGATTTGATTTTACTTATGATAAAAAACTGTATGATCGCTTACTTGAAAAACAAGCTGATCCGGTCTTTAAACATTTCTGGGCTGATATTCATTATCAAAGTAAATTAGTCCGGTTTCTTGAAAATCATGATGAATCTCGGGCGGCTGCAACATTTGCATCTGGTGTTCATCAAGCTGCTGCTATCTTAACTTATTTTTGTCCGGGTTTGCGTTTTTTCCATGAAGGACAGTTACAGGGTTTTACCCAGAAAATATCGGTGCATCTGGGTCGAGGACCAAAACAATTAACAGATGCAAACTTAGCCTCTTTTTATCATCACTTATTGACTTGTTTGCGTTTACCTGTTTTGCGACAAGGAACCTGGCAATTGCTTGACTGTCATAACGCTTGGGAAAATAATTTTACCTATAAAAATTTCATTGCTTTTACTTGGCAAAGTGATGAACAACGCTTATTAATTGCTGTTAATTATTCGTCTTATTCTGGACAATGTTATTTGCAACTTCCTTTTGATGATTTCAAAAATCGAACCTGTAAACTCAAAGACTTAATGAGTTCGACTTATTATGAACGTCAAGGAGATGAATTATTATCCTCTGGTTTATATTTAGACTTACCTGCTTGGGGCTATCATGTTTTTGATTTGAGGTAACTGAATCCCGAGAATTGAAAACAGTTTTCCGTATTCCTTCCTAAAATGATTATTATTCAACGACTTATTCAGGCGATCTTAACCCCACTCACTGGACAAGATTGGCGAGTTGTACTGATTAGTTTATTGGTTTATGGATTAGTCGCGCTTCCCCTGGGATTTTTCTCGGGATTTTTGCAGTTTAACCCCTGTTTGCGATCGCGTAGCGTGGCGTTAGCCGTATCGCCTGGGGCGGTATTCAGTAATATCGTCAAGCTGTTTTTTTTCCCGGCGTTGGTTGAGGAAATAGTCTTTCGAGTCTTTCTCATTCCTCATCCTTTAGAAGCAGTTTCTCTGAAAACTTGGGTATTTTGGATGTTGTTTAGTTTGGGGTTATTTATAATCTATCATCCCTTAAATGCTTTAATATTTTACCCCGAAGGAAACCCAACCTTTTGGAATCCGATATTTTTAATTTTAGCCGGATTTCTCGGACTAACCTGTGCATTTGTTTATAGACTAACAGGTTCTTTGTGGGGAATTGTGATCATTCATGGATTGATTGTTTTCGTCTGGTTATATGTTTTAGACGGGATCAACAAACTGGTTAGAGTTGATGATTTTGAGTTTTAGATCAATGACTTGATTAAACTTTCCCTATTGTTTTGAACTTGTTTTAGATATTTTGTCCTATACTTACATTAATTCATGATGTTTTCTCTAACTCAACCTCTCGCTTCTTTTGTCGCCCAAGCTTTCCCAGACGCTTTGTTTTATCAGCCTACGGTTAAACCTGTCATTGCACTCACCATTGATGATGTTGGGGATACCTCAACTCAATTAATTTTAGATGCAATTGGTCAACACAACCAAAAAGTCACAACAGTTGAACAACAAGCAAAAGCAACATTTTTCCTAACCACAAGTTATTTGATGGAAAAAAAAGATGCAATCATTAACATTTTAGACCAACAGCATGAAATTGGCAATCATGGTGTTTTTGACCGTACCCATGCTGACTTAGAACCTGAAGAATTTGAAGAAGAATTGTTGAAAGCCCATCAAGAATTAACAGAAGAAACAGAAGCCAAAATTAAATGGTTTAGACCCGGGCGAGGTCGTTACAATCCAACCATGCTTCAATCTTTACTAAAACTTTCTGAAACCGAAGAATACAATCGTCAGTTTGCTCTTGCTTCGATGATTCCACTTGACACTTATATGTTAACAGAAAACCCGCTCTTTACAGTGAGTTATGTCTCTCAATTTGTATTTCCAGGAGCCATTTTAGTGCTGCATGGAGGTTCAATGCGAAGATCTAAAAATACAGTTTTAGCATTGGAGAAACTGTTGTTGGAATTAACTCAAAAGAATTATCGAATCGTCAGTTTAACTGAACTTGTTGAACAACATTAACCTATTTCACCTGAACAGAGTCAAAATATCTTTCCCGGGTTTCTACTCGAAAGAGATAGGTTAAAGCGGCTGCAAACAGACAAATTAAAGCGAGTATAAGCAGCAACAAAGGAACACCAACTGAATGCTGTAAAATCGGCAAAGTAAACGCACCTATGACCGCACCCGCTTTAGCAAAAGCAGCCGCAAACCCCGCCCCACTAGCCCGAATAGAAGTCGGAAACACTTCACCCGATAACAGAAATGTAGTCGAGTTTGGGCCAGAATTCATCATTAAATTAAACACAAAGAAACCCACAAAAACCAAAATAATACTTGTTCCTGAACTTAAGGACAAAGTATTAGAAGCAGCCAATATTAATAAGCCGACAGCCATTCCAATAAAGCCGATAATTTGCAGTCTAATCCGTCCGACCCGTTCAATTAATAGCACAGCAATTAGAAAGCCAATAATTAAAAAGATATCAACAAAAGCCGATCCCATTGCTGAAGCCTTTTCTCTAGCGATAAAGCTTTCTTTCCCTGCAAACGCCAAAGCCCCAATAATTGTCGGGGTAAAAATCCCAATTCCATAAGTCGCAATATCTTGTAAAAACCAAGGGACAGACGCTAATACTGTCCGGCGTAAATATTGCCCGGAAAATAAAGCAGAATAGGATAAACGAGATTCTTGTTTGGGAGGATCAGTTTCTGGGGTAATATTAATCGGTTCATCGAGTAATGTAGAGGCAGCTTTTGAGGCTTCATCGTATTCTTCTCGATTGATATGATAAAGCGGACTTTCAAGTAAGAAACTAATCCGTAAAACACCGACTGCGATCGCTAAAATTAATCCGACTCCCAACATCCAACGCCACGCATATTGAATCATGGGTAAAGGCGAGTCAGGATAAACAATTTGAAAAATATGAATTACCGTTAGTCCGGTAACAGCACCCAAAAGCGCACCGACTGCTTGAAATGTAAACGCACCAATAACCATCCGACCTCGCAACCGAGACGGAACATTTTCGGTAATATAAGATACGCTGATCGGATAGTCCGCCCCAATTCCAACACCCACGAGAAACCGAAAGAAAATTAATGAAGTCGCATCCCAAGCCAGGGCGGTTCCTGCTGTTGCGAAGACAAAAATGGCGACATCCACCATCAACATCAGTTGACGTCCAAGTTTATCGGTAATTGGGCCAAGGGTGAAAGCACCAACCATTGATCCGGCGATCGCCGCCACTGCTACCGCCCCGATCTGCGTAGAACCCAAGTTAAAGTCTCGCTGTAGAAAGGGAAGGGCGACACCAATGATAAAAAAATCAAAGCCATCTAAAGCGATGAGTCCCGCCGATAATGCCCACAGTAGCCACATCACGCGGGTAATGGGGGAGGCGTCGAGGCGTTGTTCAAAGGAGAGGGGTTGAGTTGCAGTTGTTGTCATTCTGGCAATTCCGCGTAGGAGGGCTGATACGGGTGTGGATTTATACAGTAGGTAAAATTCTGAACGAAACTATATCATGTTTTCTTGGTGTTTAGACTCTATCTTAGGTCTTTGATTGAAGAAGGCAAATCTCTCAGCAGAACTTTTTGGATTTCCTAGACTCTGTATGATCGCTCAGTAAAAGATTATTTTAAAATTCGTTCTAGGCAAATATTTTGAGAGTCCTCAAAAGCAATTCTGTGACCCTGAAAATTTAGCTTACTCCAAATAAAAATCTCCCGATCAATCATCTGACCCTCTCGATTTTACCCAGTTTTCCAGGTGAAAAAACACTAAAAAGGTGTGAACATACTTGGTCAAATTTCAGTATTGGTTTCAAAAAAAGGGATCTTCCAGAGTGGATTGTTAACGAGTTATTTAATATAAGCTGTGCTGCGAAAAAATTCATCAGCTTTGTTTGATATTAATTGATCGTTATCACTCTAGAAGATCCAAATGGTTTAATACGTTTTTTTAATCAAATAAATTTTATAATGCAGAAGGTTTGAAACCCATCAGTCTTTTTTCTGCTGAACCTGCTTCCAGGGTTGAAGTGTTGTCGTAAAATTGCCTCGCAAAGCTGCTATTAGCTGAGGTTTTACGGCTTGCGCCCATCGTTCAAAGTTAAATTCCTCATAGCTGATATTGAGGAGAAGTTCTTGAGACTGATTTTTAGTTCCGTTGTTCATACCCTACCTTGAATGTGAAATGACTCGTTCTTAAATAGTGTCCCCGAGCATAACCCTCTGAAGAATAGAAATCCCCTTTTAACTTTTTCTCGTTTTTTAGGGTTCTAGCCGAAACTTGATCTCCTACCCCTGAGTAGTTTTGTTCAGTTTCACTGAATCTATAGATTAATTACATTTTCTCGGAAATGTTGATAAAATTCAAGAAAAAAATCGAATATTTGAATCAAATCGATGCAGTTTTAGGATAGGGCGACTCACCAGAGTCAAATTTGAGTAAACTTTGGGATTGTCCACCTGCAACTTTTAGTCCATTGTTGTTGATGATTACTTCAATCTAGACAGGTCACTGCAACCCTTAATCAATTCTCGTTAATGGTCTAAACAAATGTGTAAAATCTTACGAGGTCTATGCCAAAATTTTCAGCCCAATGATTGCAATAGATATAATCAATACCTTATTCCTTTCGGTGTATAGAATTCTAGAACTTGTGAACAAAATGACTAAATACATTTTACTCATTGATGATGAAGACGATATTCGCGAAGTTGCCCAAATCACTTTAGAATATCTTTTAGCGTGGCGAGTGATTACAGCTTCATCAGGTCAGGAAGGACTATTCCTTGCCCGTGAAGAACAACCAGACGCTATTTTGCTTGATGTAATGATGCCAGAATGGGATGGACTGATGACATTTCAAAAGCTTCTGGCTGACCCCAAAACTCAACATATTCCTGTGATTTTACTAACAGCGCAAGTACAAACTCATCAACACCGAAAATTTGCGGAGTTAGGAGTGAGTGGAGTGATCACTAAACCCTTTGATCCTCTGAGTTTAGGGAATTTAGTGACTCAAATTTTAGATGGGGGCAGAGTTTGACATCACCATTCAACTCTATCCAAAATTATTATTTTGACACCGAATATAGAGCCACTAAATTTTTATTGTTTTTGATGTCAATTTTCCTCTAAAATATCAAGTTTTGTAAGCTTCAGTATCAAGTTTTGTAACAATATTGATTGATTTAGTCAGTTCGAGATGTTTTACCTTTACCTTTAAATATATAGTAAAGATAGTCTATCCAAACCAGGTGACTATCTACAGATTCCCAAGGAGGTGTCAACTATGCCTGGGGTTTATATACTTTTACTCGCTTTTACACTGTGTTCCGTCTGGATCTATTTACAAACGTCCGAAGATATACTGTTTATTTTAGCGGGATTAACTGGACTTATTTGTTTTGTGTGGGGATTTGCATTTACCCATTGGAGTGTTCAAATCTTGATTTTGTGTGGGTTGTTAGGCTGGTACAAATTTTATCTTCCTGAAAGCTCTAGTTTGCGATAAATGAAAAAAAGATTTAAAAAATAGACTTCGGTTTTGATCATTGATTTTAAATACATTTTAAAATTCCTCCTACTCTCTAGTTCTGAGGATTTTTTTATGTTTATTTTATTAATACCAAAACTAAAGGCTCCCGAAGCATTGCTCTCGGAAACCTGATCAACTATAGCTCAACTATTATGTATGGCAGCACTAAATAATTCAACTGACTTCAGTGAATCGCTTACATTATGCCGATTTGAGAAAGAATGCCTTGTCCAGTTAGGTATTCGGTTGCAAGTCCGATTACAAAACCTAACATAGCCAGACGGCCATTCCAAGTCTCTGCAAACTCTGTAAATCCAAATTTAGCTTCTTGGTTTTCCATGTCTAAAGACTCCTTTTTTTTTGTTTCTGTCACCTATACATAACTTAACATATAGACCTAAAACCTGCAACATTTTTTTACAACCGCTAAAAGTGGGGGCATCGGGACTACGCTACAGCCCCACAACAAACTAGACTCCTAATTTTTGGGTCAACAGTAACCAGTCTGAACCTGCTCATCCGATAATGAACTATTGTAAAGAAGCGATAGATTGATACCAGCCATGAATATTCGGATCGGTAACGGCTATGATATCCACCGTCTAGTAGAGGGACGGCCATTAATTTTGGGTGGAGTTCATATCAAACACGAACGCGGACTCCTCGGAAACAGCGATGCAGATGTGTTGACACACGCTATCATGGACGCAATGTTAGGCGCACTCAGTCTCGGTGATATCGGACTCTACTTTCCGCCAACCGATGAAAAATGGACAGGTGCAGATAGTTTAGTTCTACTCGCTCAAGTCCATCAAATGATTCAGCAACGGGGTTGGAAAGTGGGAAATATTGATTCTGTCGTCGTGGCCGAACAGCCTAAGCTAAAACCTCACATTTCAGCAATGCGTGATCGCATTTCCCAAGTTCTTCAGATCGAACCTGAACAAGTCGGGATCAAAGCCACAACCAACGAAAAATTAGGCCCAGTGGGACGAGAAGAAGGAATAGCCGCTTATGCTGTCGCCTTGTTAGAAGCTCAATTGAATTGAAGTTAGTGCAAGTTATGAAAGATCCTCTCATCCAGATTTGGCGTCGTGGACTCAGCATCACGATCACAGTCGTTTTAGCGATCACGCTTTCCGCCTGTGGCCCTGCAAAATCAACCCTTCCTTCTCGTTTAGTCGTTCCCACCCCGAGCGGGCCTGCAACCTTTAATTACCCCCTTAATAGTTCAGCTTATAGTGTTTTTGGCTATATTTACGACTCATTATTACGAGAAAATCCCTACACAAGTGAACTCGAACCTAGCCTTGCTGAATCTTGGGAAGTTTCTGCTGATGGCCAAAAAATTGTGATTACATTGCGAGACAATTTAAAGTGGTCTGACGGAGAAGATATGACCGTTGATGATATTATTTTTACCTACAATCAAATCTATCTCAACGAAAAAATTCCCAGTGGAGCCGCTGATATTTTGCGAGTGGGAGAAACTGGTCAATTTCCCACCGTTAAAAAGCTCGATGATCGCCGGGTAGAATTTTCGGTTCCAGAACCTTTTGCACCTTTTTTGCGCTATGCAGGCGGTTTACCGATTTTACCTGCTCATGCCTTAGCTGAATCGGTTAACACCCTTGATGAAGACGGAAATCCCGTATTTCTCAGCACTTGGGGAACCGATACCGATCCCGATAAAATTGTGGGAAATGGCGCCTATCGTCTCGAAAGTTATGCACAGAACCAGCGAGTTATTTTACAAAAAAATCCTTACTATTGGCGTCAAGATGAACAGGGAAATGAACAACCCTATATTGAGCAAATTGTTTGGCAAATCATGGAAAGTACCGATACTCAACTGCTCAATTTTCGCTCTGGGGCGTTAGATAGTTTAGATGTTCAACCCGAAGCGTATCCACTCTTGAAACCCGAAGAAAAACGAGGGAAATATACAATTTATACTTCTGGCCCAGATACGGGAACAGTTTCCCTAGCTTTTAATCTCAATCAAGGCCGAAATGCTACAACGGATCAGCCTTTTGTTCAACCTGTTAAATCTCGTTGGTTTAATAATAAACAATTTCGACAAGCGATTTATTATGCCATTAATCGTGAGGTGATGAAAAATAATATTTATTTGGGGTTGGGGGCGTTAAAACATTCTCCGATTCCTGTACAAAGTCCTTACTACTTATCTCCCGAAGAAGGACTAAAAACCTATGAATTTAACTTAGAAAAGGCAAAAGAAATTCTCGCGCAGGAAGGATTTAAACTCAAAAATGGTCGCTTAGTCGATCAAGAAGATAATCCCGTTCAATGGACAATAATGATTGCCTCCGGAAACAAAATTAGAGCGCAAATGGCAACCCAAATTACTCAGGATTTGGCTAAACTGGGAATTAAAGTGTATACTCAGCCTTTAGAGTTTAATGCCTATGTAAACCGCTTAAGAAATCGAAACTGGGAGACTTATTTGGGTGGCTTTACCGGTGGGTTTGAGCCTCATGGGGGTTATGTGATTTGGTCAGTTGACGGACGATTACATAGTTTCAATCAAGGCCCACAACC